>ERZ773099.1431-NODE-1431-length-17676-cov-7.442086_pt1 | contig 17676 bp, 15 predicted proteins | sample MGYA00511120_ERZ773099 | MGnify/ENA primary metagenome ERZ773099 (study PRJEB29015, sample SAMEA2738012) | human oral metagenome | biome: human oral; feature: human-associated habitat; material: dental | place: China | collected 2104 ...
TGAGATATGCGGTTTTCAAGGAATTATGCGGATTTTTCATGTGGGAAGTTTGAGTATGGAACATGATGTTATGAAAGAATTTTTGCAAGAACACGAGGGGGAGGTTGTCGATATGGTAAATTTTGAATGGAACCAAAAGGATTTTGAAGAAGCCATCCGTGAAGATGGAATCGAGCAAGGGATGGCTCGCGGCCTTGCTCGCGGTCGCGAAGAGGGACGCGAAGAGGGACGTGAAGAGGGACGTGAAGAGGGAAAAGCGGCGGTTGTTTTGGGGTTGCTGAAAGAAAAACTTCCCCTTGAAACCATTGCGAGAGTATCGAAAATCCCGCCGGAAAAGATTCGCGAGCTTGGCAGACAACACAGCCTGCTTTAAACGGCAAATAGTTTCTTTGATTGCCCGAACATCATGCGATTCGCGTGCATGACGTGCGGGCAATTTTTTTGTTCGTTAAGAGAAATAAAGCGTCATTTGCTGCATGCGTTTCGCAGTGAATGACGCTTTATAGATTCTGATGTTGTTTGCGGGATTATTTCCAAATCATTTTGAGGTGTTCATGGGAAAAATCCCCGTTTTTTGCGGCCATTGCCCAGCCTGTTGTCCCGTCGCTTTTGCGAAGGCAGTACCATGCCTCGATGGAAAGTTTTCTTGATGTCGGTTCGCCGACATATTCGCCCCATGGCTGCTGGGCTGCGTCGGCAAAGTTTTTGATGTTGTAGCCTGCCAGCCACCACGCCTCTTCGCCGTTGTACCAGCCGAGATAGGTTCCTTCTCCCGTGTACATCAAAAGATAGATATAGGAGCCGGGCTGCAGAACCGGTCCGTCGGGGGTTTGGCTGTGCTTTTTGTAGGTTTGCAGCGTCTGCAGCACCCGTACGGGATGCTTCTGCGGATGCGTGTAGACGACGCAGGAAATCCGCTGGACAATCTCCCCGGAGGATACGGAACCGACGAGTGCGGTTCCCCTGGGGGCGTTGTACAGGCTGATGGGGGCTGTCGCCTCCAATTTTGCCTCGACGGCTGCTTCAAACGGCATCCTGTCCCAAACCGCATATTCTGCCGGAGGCTCGGCGGCATGGCAATCGTGTGCATGGAAACAAAAAAGTGACAAAAGCATACAAAACGCACCTAGATAGAGCCTGCAATCCATTTTCATGCAAAGTCCCTCCCTGAAAGCTTATAGGAATATATCCTGTACAATATGAAAAAATTATAAAGCAAATTCGATGTCTGCGCAAGGAGCGGAAACTCAAACAACTCAATGAGACGCAAAGTGCAGGCAGGCAATTTTGTCGTTGCAGTTTTTGTTCCACCAGGGGATCAGGGAGAGGACACCGAATAAGCCCCAACGGCGGCGGAAGCCTTCGTAGAAGGTCTGTTCCTTGAGGAAAGTGATGGCGGGATGGAGTTTTTCAATCTCCTTGCCGCTCTTTACACCCCATTGAAAGGGCGCCTTTTTTGTATCTACGGAATCGTGGCGTTTTTGCTGGCTGATGATAAAGGGCGTCATGATCTCGATGAACATGGAGGCATCTGCAAAGGCCTCGGTAAGCATGGAAAACAGGCTGCGCATTTGATCTTCCGTAAAGTACATGGCGGAGCCTTCCATGATTATGAGGACGGGACGTCCTGCTCGCTCGACTTGATGGGGCCAGGCGGGATCGAAAACCGAAGCGATGAGATCGTGCGTGCGCGTATTTTTTTCCTGCAGCAGGCTTTGGCGCAGCTTCATGACATCGGGCAAGTCGAGGTTGTACCAGTCGATCTGTCCGTTGTCAATGCGATAGAACCGAGTGTCAAGGCCACAGGCGAGATTGATGCAGACCGCATCGGGGTGTTTCTCGATGAAGCCGCTCGTTTCATGGTCAAGAATATAGCTGCGCACGGCGACGCCTGCCTGTGAGTGCTTGGCGCGGGCAAACTTGGAGAAATCGTAGTCAATCTGTTCGACGAGCCGAACGGCGAAGTCATCTCGGATCAGGCCGTCCGGCCGCTTCGTTTCCTCCGCCCGTGCCCAAAGGGGAATGAGCAGGGTTTCCTCCACGCCGCTGAGTTTTGTTTTCATGAGAGAGGCCTCCTAATTGATATGGAATTTCATCCTTTATAGAATCTTATTCCGTTTGTCCGGGATGTGTCAAGGGGCGACGAAAGAAAAAACGGCGAAGGGAGTAAAACCGATATAGTGAAACAAAAAGAGCTGCCATTTCTGACAGCTCTGTTTTTTCGTATGGAGCGGGCAATGGGAATCGAACCCACCTCCCGAGCTTGGGAAGCTCGTATTCTACCGATGAACTATGCCCGCGAAGATTACGAGTGATATTGTACCATGGATTTTGCACCGTGGCAAGAGGCGTTTTCCCCTTAGGAATGAGGCGGCAGGCCGCCGGAGCTTTTGATGGCGTCGCGCAGGGAGAAGCCGGAAGGGGAGACGCCCGGTTCGTTGCCTTTGGGGATGCCGCTGAAGCCGCTCGTCCCTGCCGCAGGGGGAATGCCGCTGAAGCCTGTGCTGCGAGCCGGCGTGCCGGCAGCAGGGGCGCTTCCGGAGGCTGGGGCGGGGCTGCCGGAGATGTCTGCGCTCGGTGTGCCGGAGCCGAGGCCTGTCGTGCCGCCTGCAGCAGTGCCTGCATTGCCGGCGGGGGCTGCTGCGGGCGGGGCGGGCAGCGGCTTGATGATGATGTCGAGGCGGTCACCGTTCTTGACGGGGTCGGTGAAGATGACGGGGCGGCGGTTGACGAGGATGGAGACGCTGACGCGGCTCGTGGGCGGCGGCGGCTCGAAGCCGACGGCGAGGAGCGCCTCGTTGACGGTCGTGGCTTTTTTCTCGGAGAGCCTGTAGTAGACGACGCTGCCGTCCTCGAGGTAGGTGCCGGGCGACGCCTTGTGTCCGTTGACTTCAAGCTCCAGCGCGGCGGAGGGGATCTCGTATTCCTGGTCGTTGTAGGTGATGGTGATGGCGGCCTGCAGGCGCGAGATGTCGAGCACGTCGCTGAGTTTCGGCTCTGCCGTCATCTGGTATTCGATGCGGTCGCCCTCGTGGATGGGCATGGAGATGGTCGCCGGTTCATCGTTGAGGTAGATTTCGGGTGAGATGACGTACTGCGCGTTGTTGTCGTTCAGCGTGTAGTGAATCTTGCGGCCCGTCGGCGGATAGCCGGCGGCTTTCAGCGCCTCGCCCAGAGTGCGCGGTTCCTTGCTCTCGACGATGTCGTTGTCGGCGAGCAGGCGTTCCGGCTTGGAGGGCTCGCCGTTGACGAGCGCAGCCTGCTGGATGCGCGTTTCGCGTCCGTTGATGATGAGGGGGAAGTCCGGCTCCACCTTCAGGACTTCGGAGAGGCGCACTTCAGGTGTTTCTCCGTCCTTGCCGTGCGCGACGGTGATATGGCAGCCTGCCTTGACGAGCGTGTCGAGCGTCGTGTCTTCGCCGTCGAGTTTCAAGATGGCCATGGACGGGAGGGAGCCGGGGAAGAATTTCTTTTCGCCGTTGACCGTGACCATGAGACCGAGGCCGGGGCGGCCATTGAATTTCTTGAGCTGGATGCCGGCATTCAGAAGAGCGTCGGATACGGTGAGATCGCGGAAGTTGAAGAGGTTGATTTCCTGCTCGTTGACGTAAACGGAAAGGAAGTGCAGGAGGTTGATGGAGGCAATCTTCAAGATGCCCAGCGGCGTTACGGCGTCGGGGCGCTGCAGCTCGGCGGGGATGCTCTCGACGCCGATGATGTTCTCGGGATGGCGCACGGCGACGCGATTCTCGGGCACGGAGAGCGCTTTTGCCACGAGGGCAGGAAGCCCCGGCGTCTGCGCGCCGCCGCCGACGAGCATGACGGCCTGCGGCGAGTCGCCGTTGAGCTCGAGCACCTGGCGTGCGATGGAATCGGCGAGGTTCTGGATGTTCGGCATGATGGGGCCGATGACATCGGAGGGGCCGAGGTCGTATTCCGTGCCGAGGATGTCGGTGAACTTGGATTTGCGTCCGGCCGAGGCGTTGCGCTTGACGTTTTCCGCGACGTTGAAGTCGAGGAGGTAGCGCTGGCTGATGGCCTCGGTGATTTCGTCGCCGGCCAGGGGAACCATGCCGTAGGCGATGATGGAGCCGTTCTTCGTGATGGCAACGTCGGAGGTGCCCGCGCCGATATCGACGAGGACGAGGTTCAGATGGCGCATGGTCGGCGGTATGAGCACGTTGATGGCCGCGATGGGCTCGAGGGTCAGGGCGCGCATCTCAAGGCCGACGTCGCGCAGCGCCGACTGCATGGAGTCGATGACCTGACGCGGCAGGAAGGTGGCGATGACTGTAGCCTTGGCGAGTTTGCCGCGCTGGCCGACGAGGCTCTTCAGAGGAATGTCGTCGAGCGTGTACTGGATGGTGCTGTAGCCGACGCAGTAATAACGGCCGGGATCCTCGATGTCCTTCGATGTGGCGATTTTGGCCTGTGCCGCCTGCACGCCGGCGAAGTCGAGCGCGCGCTGCTGCTCGTCGCTGATGACGCCGTTGATCTCGGTCGTGGCGTCGGCGGTCATTGTGTAGAGGGCGCGTCCCGCGGCTGCGACGGAAGCGGCTTTCAGGGAGCCGACGGAGGCTTCGAGTTCCTTCTTGACCTCGTGGATGAGGTCGGCCACTTGCGGCACATCGTGGATCTGTCCGTCGAGCATGGCGCGGGTCTTGTGCTCGCGGTGCACGGTGGTGAGGATGCGCATTTGGTCGTTCTCACTTTTTTCGGCGACGATGCCGATGATGCTGCGCGTGCCGATGTCGAGCGCGAAGATGGGCTCGCCCTTCGGTCTTTGCGGCGTCTTTGCGGCGGCGTTTGCGTTCGAGCGAATGACGGCCGTTTCTTTTTCAGCGGCAGCTGCAGGCGCCTTGCTTGCCGGGGCCGCGCTCTGCCCGGGAGCGGCGATTTTTTCGGCGCTTTTGGCCGTCGCTTTCTTCGCAGTCGTTGTCTTTTTTGCTGTTGAGGCCGCTGCTTTTTTTACGGTTGAGGCTGTTGTTGTCTTTTTGGCGGTTGTTTTTTTCGCCGCCGTTTTCTTTGCCGGCGCTTTTTTTGCCGGCGTTTTTTTTGCTGTTGTCGTCTTGGCGGCTGTTTTTTTCGCGCCGGTTTTTGCTGCCGGCTTGGCTTTTTTTGCCGTGCCTGCAGGCGGTTCCTGCGCGGCGGGGGAGGCGCTCATCTCAGCCGCCTGGGCGGTGAGCTGCTCGGCGGCGGTTGTTTCATTTTCTGACGCAGTCTTTTTTATTCTGGGCATCGAAAGGCTCCTTTGCTTTTTGTCGCTCCTGCATGGCGCAGAGGGTTTTCCTGCTTTTGTCATGCCCTATCCCGTAAGGCTGTTCCGATTTCATGAGAAATTAAAATTGCGGGAACAAGGAGATAGAAGGTTAATTCTTTTATTTCGCGAATACTATAGAAGAATCCTGTTTTTGCAGGAGAATTTCTGTAAACTTTGTAAACTTTCAGAGCAGACTTGCCGGACGAAGGAAGAGACGACAGGGAAGAAGGGATCAGTATGACAGGCAATAGGGAAGTCATCACCGGCAGCGATTTCAAGAGGATGCTCAGCGGCGCTTATGGTGAACTCCTGCTGGAATACGAGAGTATAGACGAGCTTTCGCGGCAGAAGCTGGGGGAGCGTTCGGCGCTGCCGGGCACGCATGTGCTGCGCACGATGGGGGCGGCCGTGATGCCGCTGGTCGATGTGAAGGACGAGAGCATCGGGGGGCTGGCGCGCCGCGTCGCGAGCGCGGCGGTGCTCGGCGCAAGGGGGACGACGGGCGTCGTGCTCGGACAGCTCCTCCGGGGTCTGGCGAAAGGCCTTTCGGGCAAGTCGGATGCAACGTCTTCCGAGTTCGGCAAGGCCTTCCAGTACGGGATCCTCTATGCGCAGCGCGTGCTGCCGCCCGGTACGGAGGCTGTGATCGTTTCCGCGGCCAAGGCGGTGGCGAAGGGGGCGCACCATGCCGTGCGCGCCAATCTGCCGATTTCGGAGATTCTCCAGGCGGCGATTGCGGAGGGAACGAAGGCGCTGGCCGAGGAAAAGCGCGAGGAACCCGGGGCACGGGTCATGCAGCTGTTTTTGCAGGGGTGTATGAAGGGGCTGGATGGCCACTTCGTTTCTCCGGCGGTAAGCCTTTCTCTCGGCATGGGAGCGGACAAGCTCGCGATTCCTGATCCGCGCAAGGATCTCGTGCGGCCGTACTGCGTTTCCTTCAGCATCGTGGGAAGCAAGGCGCGGGTGCGCGAGGTCGAGCACCGTCTGCAGGAATCATGCCGTTTCGTTGTCGTCGAGCCGGGCGAGGGTGCCCTGCACGTCCATGTGCATACGGACCATCCGGGATCTGTCGTCGAGCAGGCCATTGGCTGGGGCAAGCTGCATGCTTTCCGCCTCATCAATATGTCGGAGGCGCATTCCCTGACGGCGGTTTATGAGTCGCTGATGTCGGTCGCGCTGCTGGCTGTCGCGTCGAGCCAGGAACGCGGGCTTCGCCTGACGGAGCTGGGTGCGAATGTCATCGTGCCGGGCAGCCGCACGGCCTGCCCTTCCGTGGCGGATCTCCTGCACGCGGCGCACAGCGATCTCGCGCGGACGTATGTGCTTGTCTCGGCTGACGAGACGATGGCGCTCGTCCTGCGCCAGGCCAAGCGGATCCTCGGCGAACGGGTGGAGCTCGTCCTCGCAAGGGACGAGGCGGAGCAGGAGAAGGCTGTCGCGGCCTATGACAAAAAGCGCACCGCCAGGGAAAATGCCAAGGCGATGCGCAAGCTTCTGGTATGAACGTATGGGGCGGCGCTATTTGACGAGAGCGAAGAGCTTCATCAGCGCGTAGGTCAGGCCGCCTGCGATCAGGGGGCCGACGGCGACGCCTTTGAAGAAGCAGACGCCGATGATCGTGCCGATGATGAGCGCCGCGACGATGTGCGGGTCGTCTTTTAGGAGTTCCACGCCGCCGCCGCCGGCCATGGCCGCGAGCACGCCGCAGATGATGGCGATGATGCCGAGAGGGCTCTTGAAAGCGTCGATCATGTTCGTCATGGTCACCTCGCCCGTTGCGACGGGAATGAGGATGGCGACCATGAGGAGCACGATGCCCCAGTTCAGCCCATTGGCAGAGAGGATGTTGAGCGCCGTTGTGAGGCCGAGGAGCTTCAGCACGAGCACGATGAGCACGGCATAGGCCACGGTCGAGTTGTGGCCTATGATGCTCAGGGCGAGGATCACGAGCAGGACGAGATATTCTGAATACATGGGATTCGCCTTCTTTTTGATGAATTTTGGCGGGCGTGCCGCAGCAAACGGCGCTGCCCAAGAGGGTTGTTCTTCCATATCATAGTATAGCGGAAAAAGAGGCATAAGGAAAGGTGATAAAAAGATGGCAGAGGCCTACAGCGTAGCAATTCAGTACAAGAATGAGCTCGGCTATGTCGAGTATGACGCCGAAAAGAAGACGATCGCCGTTGTTTTGGACGAGGCGGAGGCGCGTGCGGCTGTCGAGGCGTATTTGGGAAAGACGCACGAGATCGCCATACCGCACGAGACGCTGCGCGATTTCCAAAAAACACAGATCGATCCCAAGGCCGATGTCGAAAGCTTCAAGATCGCTCTGACGCGTCTTTGGGAGGCGACGGACGTACATGTTGATTGGAGCCGTCCCGTTGACTATGTGAAAGAGCATCGCCGCTATTGAGCGGAGGAAGATGGGGCGTTTCCGCGCATTTGGCGCGCGGAAACGCCCCATCTTTTTTCTTGCTTATCCAAATTTATTGTATTATAATCTTTGGTATATTGGTCGGAGTTTTTGAAACCTTGCGCAGGAGGGGATGGGGAATCTCGGTGTTCCGGCCAAAGACTCAGTGGTTTTGGAAAGGAAGTTTTTTCTATGGAATTATTTCTCGGCTTTCTTGTCATGCTCGCCTGCCTGATCTTCGGCGTGCATCACGGCGGCATAGGGCTTGCGGTCATCAGCGGCATCGGGCTCGTCGTCTACACCTTCGTCTTCGGCTATCAGCCGGGCGTGCCGCCGATTCCCGTCATGCTGACGATTTTGGCGGTCGTCACCTGCGCGGGTTTTTTGCAGACCTCAGGCGGTCTTACGGTCATGCTCAAGTATGCGGAGAAGTTCCTGCGCAACAACCCGAAGCAGGTCACGATCTTTGCGCCGATCACGACGTGGTTTTTGACCGTGCTCTGCGGCACGGGGCATGTCGTCTACACGATGTTTCCGATTATCTACGATGTCGCCATCAAGCAGGGCATCCGCCCCGAGCGTCCGATGGCCGTGTCGTCCGTCGCCGCCCAGATGGGCATTTGCGGCTCGCCTGTTTCTGTAGCCGTCGTCTCCATCATCGCCTTTATGGCGCAGGCGGGACATCAGGTGTCCGTTCTGCAGATCCTCGGCGTGACGATTCCCGCGACCTTGACGGGCGTGATCTGCGCGGCGCTCTGGAGCTACCGCCGCGGCAAGGATCTCGATAAAGATGCGGAATTCCAGGCGTTCATCAAGGATCCGAAGAATCGTGATTACGTCTACGGCGATACGGAGAGCCTGCAGGGCGAGACGTTGCCGCGCTCCTATTACCATGCGATGTTCATTTTCTTTTTCGGCATCCTCGTCATTGCCGTGCTCGGCAACGACCCCGATCTTTTGCCGCATTTTGCCGATAAGGCGGGTGTGCTGAAGCCGCTCGACATGACGGAGGTCATCCAGATGATCATGCTCCTGATCGCTGCGGCCATTCTCGTTTTCTGTAAGGTGAAGGCGAAAGAAGTCGGCAACAGCCAGGTTTTCCGCTCCGGCATGGTCGCGCTCCTTTCCGTTTACGGCGTTGCCTGGATGGCGAACACGTTTTTCAGCGCGCACATGGCGTTCCTCAAAGAAATTCTCGGCGAGGCCGTCACGGCATATCCCTGGGCCTATGCCGTCATCGCGTTCTTCACGTCGAAGCTCGTCAACTCGCAGGCGGCGGCTATCGCTATCGTTGTGCCGATGGCCTTGAATGTCGGCGTCGATCCCGTGCTCATCATGTCGTTCATCTCTGCCTGCTACGGTTACTTCTTCCTGCCGACGTATCCGTCCGACCTCGCCTGCATCGGGTTTGACCGCTCGGGCACGACGCGTATCGGCAAGTATCTTTTGAACCACAGCTTCATGATCCCGGGGCTGATCGGCGTCATTTCCGGCTGCTGCATGGGCTATGTGGTCGCGCATCTCATCTTCTGAGAAGCCTTTTCCTGAAACCCGCACGCATAAACGTCTGCGTTTGGGACTTGTGCGCCGCATTTGCATGAAACTGCGGAAAAGGAAAAACTCCTGCGGCACTGCCGAGAGGCTGCCGCGGGAGTTTTTTGTGCGGGATGAATTTTCAGGAATGCTTGATCTTGGAATGGCGCGATACCTGATCGAGGTATTTCTTCGTTTCGTTGGCGATGACGCCCGAAAGCAATAGGATGGCGATGAGGTTCGGGATGGCCATGAGTCCGTTGACGATGTCGGCGATGATCCAGATGGCCTCGAGCTTCAGGAAGGCGCCGGAGGCGACGAGTGCGATGAAGATCAGGCGATAGGGCAGGAGCCCCTTGCGCTCGAAGAGGTAAATCGTGGCGCGTTCGCCGTAGTAGTTCCAGCCGAGGATCGTCGTGAAGGCGAAGAGCACGAGCGCGATGGTGAGGATCTGGCTGCCGATATGGCCGTAGTTCGCAGCGAAGGCGGCGCTCGTCATGGCGGCGCCTGCCGCATCGCCCGACCAGGCGCCTGTGAGGACGAGGGCAAGGCCTGTCATCGTGCAGATGATGATGGTGTCGATGAAGGTTCCCGTCATGGAGATGAGCCCTTGTTCAGCCGGACGCTTCGTCTTGGAGGCGGCGGAGGCGATCGGTGCGGAGCCGAGCCCCGACTCGTTCGAGAAAACACCGCGCGCGATGCCGTTCTGCATGGCCATCATGATGGTGGAGCCGGCAAAACCGCCGACGGCGGCCTCGCCCGTGAAGGCACTCTGCAGGATAAGGCCGATGGCATGGGGCAGAGCCTCGATGTTGAGGCAGATCAGGATGATGGAGAGCGTGATGTAGGCCAGGGCCATGAAGGGGACGATGGCCGCGGATACGCGGGCGATGCTCTTGAGGCCGCCGAGCGTGATGGCGGCGATGAGCGCCGTGAGTGCGAGATCCGTCGCCAGACGCGGCACGCCGAAGGAAATCTCGACGCTGTCGACGATGGCGTTGACCTGCGGGAAGGTGCCGATGCCGAAGAAGGCGACGAGCACGCAGGCGCAGGCGAAAAAAATCGCCAGGGGACGCCACTTGCGGCCCAGACCGTTTTCGATATAGAACATCGGGCCGCCCGCAATCTCACCGCGGCTGTCTGTCGTGCGATACTTGATGGCGAGCAGCCCTTCGGCGTATTTCGTCGCCATGCCGAAGAAGGCTGCCATCCACATCCAGAAGATGGCGCCGGGGCCGCCCGCTTTGACGGCTGTCGCGACGCCGACGATGTTGCCCGTGCCGACAGTCGCGGCGAGCGCGACACAGAGCGCCTTGAAGCTTGAGACGTCGCCCTCGCCGCGGTTTCTCGCGCGGAAGATGAGGGAGAGCGCGAGCGGCAGATGCACGACCTGTAGCAGGCGCAGGCGGATGGTCAGGAAGATTCCCGTGCCCACGAGCAGTGTGATGAGCGGCGGCCCCCAAAGTACGGAGTCGATTGAATTGAGCAGCGGAATTAGATTTTCCATAAGTCCCCCCAAGGTTTTCTGAGCCGTCGGCAGGAGTCTCAAAAAGCAAGGCGGTGCCGGCGGCCCGCAGGCAGAACATCCCGCGAGAAAGTCCGCAGGACGGCGGGCGGCTGATGTTGCCGCGTCCATTGTATGAATACAATGATGCGTCATAATGACCATATTATGTTATCATAAACGAAGCCTTCTTGTAAAGGCGGCCAAAAGGCGGCAAATTAGCGTTATTTAAGGAAGGAGTTTAGGGGTCTTTGCAGAATAAGGCTAAAAGGTGAAGTCAGAAACAGAAGGTATGCGCCCTGTCGGGAGCATATATGCAGAAATAGGAAAAGGGGGACGAACCATGTTCTGGAAAAAAATAATGAGTACGGCGCTTTGCGCAGCACTTTTGGTGACGCATGCCGGCATGGCGAGGGCTGCCGTGGAGGAAACGGTGCAGGGCAAGCTCGCGGCGGTTGAAGAGGAGACTTGGGGCGGCACGCAGACGGGGGCGCTCGTCGACCGCATCAATCGTCTTGAGAAGGACTATCTTGGCATACACAACAATGGCTCCATGCTCGACCGCATCAACATCGTTTACGATGATATCTACGACAATGTGGAGGGCCCGGGACTCCTGACGCAGCTCAACGCCGTTGAGTGGGGACTGACGCATGAGGTCAATCCGCTGCCCATCGACAAGCGCGTGACGGATATGGAGATGTTCGTCGAGGGAAAGACGAACGGCGGCACCTACAAGAAGCGCATACAGTCTCTCGGCACGGCTGCCTTCGGCGGCTACAGCGTCCCCCTGCAGGAGGTGACGGTGCCGCAGAACACGATCATCAAGATCGCCCTGACGGATAACGTCAATGCGAAAAAAATCAAGGTGGGCGACACCATCCACTATAAGGTGGCGGAGGATGTCGTGCAGAACGGCATGCTCGTTTTCGCCAAGGGACAGCCGGGCGTGGGCACGGTGAAGAAGGTTCGGCAGGCGCGCAATTTCGGGCGCGATGCGGAGATCGAAACCGACTTCCACACGACCAAGGCAATGGACGGCACGGATGTGACGACCTTCGTCGGGGAAGAAGCGAAGAAGGAATTGAAGAGCTATGCCCTGGCTGCCGGCGCGAGCGTTGCGGGCATGCTGCTTCTCGGGCCGATCGGCATCATCGGCGGGGCTTTTGTCAAGGGCAAGAATATCGAACTGCCGGCGGGGACGGAGCTCTTCATCCAGACGAAGAATGATACCGTCCTGTATGCCGTGCCGACAACGGAAGGATGAGAGAAAGCCTCATGAAGATATTGCACCATCTTTTGCTTTGCAAGGAAAAGGCGGCGCTTGGCGTCCTGCTGGCCGCATCCCTTCTGCCGGGGACGGCGTCCGCGGCTTACAGCGCTTCCACGGATACGGCGGCGGACATCCTTGACTATATCGAAAACGAAAGGCGCGCGGCGAAGGAGAACCGGCTGACGGAAGCGCAGCAGGAGCTCCTGAAGGATACGGAGGATATGCGCCAGCATCTGCGCCAGCCCATAGATCCGGCGGCGAAAAATCTGCCGGCCTCCTTCGAGGGCGACGATCTTCTCTACGACCAGGTCACGGGTGAATTTTTAGCGCGCGGCAACGTGAAGATCACGGAGATCGACAATCGCCGCGTGACCTCGGACGAGATCAAGGGCAATATGCTCTCGCAGGATGTTGCAGTCGAGAATAAAGCGCATCTCATCCAGCTCACGCCGGGGCAGACCTCCGTCGAGATCGATGGCTGGAAGCTGGCTTATAACTACGGCACGGGCATCGGCACGATCGAGGATGCCCAGGGCAGGGTGGCGCATCAGTACATTTCGGGCAAGAAGATCGAAGTCTATCCGGATAAGATCATCATTCACGACGGCACGGCGACGAAGTGTTCGGCGAAGCAGCCGGACTACCATACGAGCGCCAAGCTCATCGAGATCTACCCGAACGACAAGGCGATTTTCCACGACTGTGATTTCTGGGTCAAGAAAATGCGCATAGCGCACAGAAAGCGCTATGTGGCGGATTTGAGCCCCGGCAAGAAAGAGTCTTCCCCCTTTCCGCGCGTCGCCTACGACAAGGAAAACGGCCTTATCATCCGGCAGGAATACGGCATTTCCCTTGCGGATAACCTTGAGCTCGTGCCGCTTTTGCAAATCGCGACAAACGAGGGCGTCCGCAGCAATGCGGAGCTGCGCTACGATGCGGGGTTTGGCCGTTTCCGCCTCGGCTACGGCTATTGGCAGGATGACAATGACAGATGGCTCAAGCGTGAGCCGAGCCTGCGCTACAATTACAGCTGGCGCGTGAACGATCTGCCCGTGAACTGGGGCATCGAGGCCGAGCGCGGCCGCTGGCACAACGATGACTTCAAGAGCACGCACACGCATTGGAAGTTCAGCCTGACGCCGGATGCGATTCCCCTCGGAGAGAATTTCAATCTCTACCTGAACACAAGCTATTCGGTCACGAAGGAGTCGTACAACGATTCGAAGGTTTCCGGCGTGAACTGGACGGCCACGCTGCTGAAGAAGTTCGACGACCGCTTTACGGCTTATGCGAAATACGATTACGCGCAGAACTCCTCGCAAAACTCTCTCTTTGACTACGATGTCGCGGATTACAATAAGGCTGTCTACTCCGGGTTCAGCTACCAGCTTACGGACAACGACCGCTTCGTCTGCGGCATTGCCTACGATGTCGACAGCCATTCGCTGCGCGACGTCGATTACTATTGGTATCACGATATGCACTGCGTCCAGCTGATCGCACGTTATCGTGAGAAACGCGACCGCTGGACGGTCAAGCTGAATTTCACTCCATGGTAAGCTGTGCGCACAAGCGTCCGGAACGTGGACATTGTGCGCTTGCCAATCGGTCGGCGCCCTTCGGCTTGACCTCTTGGGGTTTCATACTAAAGGAAGGGTATGGTATATGGCAGCAGTTTTTGAATCTGTCGGGGCGATGGATGCCGTCGCACGCATGAAGGGGACGCGCGTCCTCATTCTCGGCGATATGGTGGCCGATATCTATCTTGACGGGCGCATTTCACGCATTTCACGCGAGGCGCCCGTGCTCGTCCTGGAAGAGATGGGAGAACGTGTCGTCGCGGGCGGTGCGGCCAACGTCGCGCACAATGCCGCGACGTTGGGCGGTCGGGTCAAGGCTTTCGGCGTGCTCGGACGGGATGCGGGCGGCGACGGGATTCGCGCGGTTCTGGATAAGGTCGGCGTCGATACGGCGGGGCTTGTCGTGACGGCGGAGCGGCCGACCATTTCCAAGACGCGCGTCATCGCGGGCGGTCGTGCGACGGTCAGCCAACAGATCGTGCGCATAGATAAGGAAAGCCGCGATCCTCTGCCGACTTCACTGGCAAAGGAACTGGAGACGGCTCTTCTCAAGGCGCTTTCTTCTGTCGATGCCGTCGTTTTGAGCGACTACGGCTCGGGGACGGTCACAGAGGAGATCCGGGCGGAGCTTTTGGCGGCGTGCCGCCAAAAGGGAATGCCGACGATTGTCGATTCGCGCTACGGCGTGCGCTCTTTCCGCGGCGTCGACTATGTGAAGCAGAACGACGCCGAGCTGGCGGCCGCCTTCGATCGCCGCCTTGAGACGGAAGAGGATATCGAGCGGACGGCGCGTGAGCTCATCGGCGAGCTCGACGCGAAGGGGGCGCTGATCACGCGCGGCGAAAAGGGCATGCTGCTCTTCTTGTCCGACGGCGCACGGTATGAGATCCCCGTGTCGGACAAGAGCGAGGTTTATGACGTGTCGGGCGCCGGCGATACCTGCGTTGCGGCCTTCATCCTCGCGCTGGCGGGAGGCACGTCACCGCAGGAGGCCGCCTATGTCTCCAACATTGCTTCCGGCATTGCCGTACGGAAATTAGGCACGGCGACGGTCAGCGACGGGGAGCTGCATAAAAAAGTAAGGGAGCTTTCGTCATGCTGATACCGAGAGAAAATATCGCATCCTTTTGCGACACGCTGCGCGCAGCAGAGCAGCGTGTCGTTTTTACAAACGGCTGCTTCGACATCCTGCACGCCGGACACGTGCGCTACTTGGCGCAGGCGCGCGCCCTGGGCGACTGCCTTGTGCTCGGCCTCAACAGCGACGTTTCTGTGCGGCGGCTCAAGGGGGAGGGCCGCCCCGTCAATGCGGAGCTTGACCGTGCGGCGGTTCTCAGCGCCCTGCGCTCTGTCGATTTCGTCGTGCTCTTCGACGAGCCGACTGCGGAGGACCTGATTGAAAAAGTGCGTCCGGCCGTCTATGCGAAGGGCGGCGACTACACGCGTGAAACGCTGCCAGAGGCAAAGATCGTCGAGAAATACGGCGGAGAGGTGCGGTTTATCGATCTCGTGCCGGGACGCTCTACGACGAAGATCATAGAGAAGATCGGGCAGAAGTGAACGGCATGCACCAACGTCCGGAAAGTGGACATCGTGCGCCGCCCTTGTCTTGAAAAAGCCGATTGGCCTGCGTCTTTGGCTTGGCCTTTTGGGCGTTCCTGGGAAGATGTATGGAAGAAGGAAAGTTCGGGGGATTTTATGAAAAATATCCTGGTCGTCAAACTCAGCGCCATCGGGGACGTCATTCATGCTCTGCCCGTTTCCTATGCGATCAAGGAGACGTTTCCCGAGTCCCATCTGACATGGGTCGTCGAGCCGACGGCCTACGATATTCTCGAGGGCAATCCCTATATCGACGACATCATCCTCTTTGAGAAAAAACGATTCCGCACTCTGCGGGGATTCCTCTCCGAGATTCGCCCCTTCCGCCGTGAGCTCAGGCAGCGGCGCTACGATGCGGCGCTCGACCTGCAGGGGCTGTTCAAGTCGGCAGCCATCGTGGCGCAGGCGGGAGCGCGGCTGCGCCTCGGCATGGCGAACATGCGCGAGGGATCGGCTCGTGTGAGCCGCCCCGTCAGGGGGGCGCACGCGAAGGGGCACATCGTCGAGCGCTACCTCGATGTCGCGCGCGCCCTTGGCTGCCGCGTCGATGAGGTACGCTTCCCCGTTGCTTTGACGGCGAGGGAGGCAGCCTCCGCAGACGAGCTGCTCGCCTCGGAGGGCGTACAGGAGGGAAGCCGCTTCGTCGCGCTCGCCATCGGCGCGAATTGGCCGAACAAGCGCTGGCCGATGAAGTACTTCACCATCCTTGCGGACTGGCTCTACGGCGAAAAGCTGATTCCCGTTCTGGTGGGCGGCGGACGTCTCGATGAAAGCCTGGCGCAGGGAATCAATGCAGCTTCCGAGATTCCGCCCGTGAACCTCGTCGGGCGCACGAGCCTGAAGCAGCTCGCGCATATCCTCAGGCGTGCCGTTCTCGTCATCGGCGGCGATACAGGTCCCGTGCATCTTGCGGCCGGCCTCGGCACGCGCACGGTCATGCTCATGGGGCCGACGGATGCGAACCGCAACGGTCCCTATGGCCAGCAGGAAAATGCGCTGGAGATACCACGCTCCTGCCGCGCCTGCTGGAAACGCTCCTGCAGCAAGGGGCTCGACTGTCTGGCAATCCTTTCCGTGCAGGAGGTGCAGGAAAAGATCCGGCAGGTTCTGGGGGATCTGCATGAATTCCGCCCGCCCTTGGGAGCGGGCGGCTTGTAGCCATCCCTGCCGCCGCAGGCCGGCGTTCGTCTTTGTTCACATGGTTTCCGTCAAGGGAGTCTTTTATGCAGCCTCAGGAATACAAGAACATTCTCGTCATCAACCTCATGCACATCGGCGATCTCATGCTCGTGACGCCCGTGCTCAGGACGCTTCGGACGAATTATCCGAAAGCGCGCCTGACGCTTCTCGCGGACAAGAAGCTCGCCGATCTTGTCGTATACAACAAGCATCTCGACAACTGTCTCCTGCTCGACAAAAAAGGCGAGGACAACCATCCGCTCGCCTTTTTGCGCTTTATGCGGCGCGTGCGGCGCGAGCGGTTCGACCTCGTGATCAACCTGCACCGCAATGAGCGGGCGTCGGCCCTGGCGGCCTTTTCGGGAGCAAAGCGCATCGTGGGCTATGCGAAGCCGCTTTTCTCGATCTTTTTCGACAAGGTCATGGAGAACAAGAAGGCGGTCAAGCACCAGATTCACTCGCACTTCGATGTCCTGCGCGACGCTGTCGGGATCCGGCGCATCGACGACGGCGGCCTCGAGATGTGGCTGCCCGAGGAAGCGGAGCGGAGCGCGGCAGCTCTCTGGCAGAAATCTTTTGCCGAAGACAGGAAGGTCATCGCGCTCAATATCGGCGCGAGCTGGAAGACGAAGCGCTGGCTTGACGGTTTCTTCGCTGAGACGGCCGATCACTTCATCGAAAGGGGATACGGCATCGCCTTTTTCGGCGGCCCCATGGACGAAGAACTCGTCACGGCCTGCCGCGCCAAGATGCGCCACGGCGCAAGCGCGGAGCTGCAGGTCTTTACAGGGCGCGTGCGCCTTGCCGAGCTGGCGGCGCTTCTCAAAAGGTGCGCTCTCTTCATCACGACGGATTCCGGCCCCATGCATGTCGGCGTTGCGATGAACGTGCCGATCGTGACGATGTTCGGCTCAAGCCCGGTGCCCGGCTTCTATCCCTACGATGCCAAGGACGTCCTGATCAAGACGCCGGAGGACTGTCACCCGTGCGGCAAGCACGAGTGTCCCAAGACGGGCGAGGATCACATGGGCTGCATGAAGCATATCCCCGTCAGCGTCGTGCTGCACTATGCCGAGGAGCTGCTGCGCCTCTACGAGGACAAGATCGGCCGGATTCCGCCGCATGAAGGGCAGTATGAATGCCGCGTTGTGGATCTGGCGAAGGCGCCATGAAAGAGGGGAAGCACTGATAAATTCAGCCCGCCATCTCGGCGCATCTTTTCCGATCGCTCTGCGTCGACAAATCCTCCACATAGCACCGCTATGCGTCCGGTTTGTCTCCTTGATCGAACGAAAAATCTGCACCCATCTGACGGACTTCATTTTATCAGCG
>ERZ773099.1433-NODE-1433-length-17674-cov-3.376355_pt1 | contig 17674 bp, 15 predicted proteins | sample MGYA00511120_ERZ773099 | MGnify/ENA primary metagenome ERZ773099 (study PRJEB29015, sample SAMEA2738012) | human oral metagenome | biome: human oral; feature: human-associated habitat; material: dental | place: China | collected 2104 ...
TTGTGAAAGGGCTTGAATATACAGTATATAGAAAGTTGCCGTATCCAACTGCTATTCCTACACCTGAGAATACTCCAGCTAAGGAATTGACTGTACTTTGAGATACAGACTATAGAGGGGATAAGATCAGATTTTGAGTTCGTCAAGAAGATAAGTTTAGGCACATGTATATTGTAGGAAAAACCTGAACGGGAAAATCTACCTTTATCAATAATATGATTATTTCTGATATGAGGGCTGGAAATGGGCTTTGTCTCTTGGATCCTCATGGAGAACTGGTAGATGATTTGCTTGAGTATATCCCTTCAAATCGTATCAATGATGTGATTTTGTTTGATGTTGGAGATGCGGAATATCCGATCGGATTTAACCTTTTGCAAGCGGATAATGAAGATGAAAAAAACAGGATTGCCTCTGGGGTAGTTTCTACTTTTCAGAAGCTCTTTGATAATTCACGAGGTCCAAGACTGGAATATATTTTGAGAAATGTAGTTTTGTCAGTGATCGACTATCCAAATGCTACGTTGATGCACATTCTTAGAATTCTGACAGATAAGGAATTTCGTGAGGAAGTGATTTCGCATGTGAAGGATCCGGTGTTGTTGAAATTTTGGAATAATGAGTTTAATAGATGGCAAGATAAACAAAGAGAGGAGGCGGTTTGACCAATTACGAACAAGGTTGGTCAGTTTCTTTCTTCTCGTTTGGTGAGAAATATCTTTGGACAACCGAGAACAAAGCTCAGTATCAGAAGGGCTATGGATGAGGGAAAGATTATTTTGGTAAATCTTTCAAAGGGAAAGATTGGAGAAGATAATGCAAATATGATTGGTTCGCTCTTGGTAACTAAGATTCAGATTGATGCGATGGGAAGAGCTGATATGGCGAAGCATTTGAGAAAGCCGTTTTATCTCTACATTGATGAGTTTCAGAACTTTGCTACAAAATCATTTGCTACGATTCTTTCAGAAGCAAGAAAGTATAAACTCTCTTTGATCGTTGCAAATCAGTATACTTCTCAGCTCGATGAGGCGATTAAAGATGCGATCTTTGGAAATGTTGGAACGATCTTTTCTTTTACGCTTTGATATGATGATGCCTCAGTGATGACCTCTCAGTTTAAGGAGCTCGTAAGTACAAATGATCTGATTTCTTTGCCTAAATTTACGGCATATACAAGATTGATGGTTGATGGAGTCTCTTCGGATCCGTTTAGTATGAAGACTTTGCCTCCGTTTGTTTCTGAGTGAGATATTGAGCATATTGAGAAGATTAGAAAGCAGTCAAGACAAAGATACGCGATGGAAAGGGAGCAATTGGAAGCATTAATGAATGCTTGGAATAAAAAGACCTTTTCTGTTCAGGAAAAAATAGCTGAAAAAGCCAGACTTGAAGGACTTTGAGTGACTGAAAAACAGGCTCAAAACCTGCAAGATATCGCTGTTCAACAGGTGATCGGTATGTTTGATGAGGTGAGTATTGGTGATGCTAAGGCAGATGCGATGATTGTTGATACTGAGCAGGGAAATCATAAGATGATCTGGTACCAGAGTCCAAAAGCCTTGGATCAGGTAGCGAAACTCCAGGTTCAGAAAGGGAAAACGTATAAGCTTAATCCGACCACTTCAATCAGCTTTTTTGTGGATATTTGGCAGCATCTGAGCGAAACTTGTAGTAATAAAAAGCCTTTGACGATTTGGGTTGGGACTCCTGAGGAAGTTCAAAAACAGCTCAATGAAGTCTATGAGAAGGCTGGACTTGATCCTCAGACGACAGATTTCCTCAAATTTGTGCCGAATATAGCTCTTTTGGAGGAGAAAAATCCGCAGAACAAACAAGAAGAAAAAGCTGAATCTCAGCCAAATATTCCTCAGAAGTCTGCTTGAGAGAGAAAATTTTCTCCAAAAAAATCTGCTGGAGGATTTAGTATTGAGGATGTGAAGCTCGGATCAGAATATGAGGGCTATGTGAAGCTGACTTATAACTACTGAATGTTCGTAACGGTAAAGGGAGTTGAATGATTGCTACATAAAAAGCAAATTAAGGCTCCAGACTGAGTTGATTGGAAAAAATACTATAATATCGGAGATAAGATTTTGGTGAAAGCACTTGAGTTTAAGGATATTAACGGTGAGAAGAGAGTTTTGTGGACTCAACTTTAGCTTAAAGATAGAAAAAAGGCTTATACGGAAAAAAGAGCAAGATACTTGCCCTTTTTCCTAAACTCATTCTACAGCTACGATTACCTGAATCTGATACAGTAGTCCTAATACCATAATAGTATGCTGGACACCCACTTCTAGCAACAACTCTTTAAGAAGAAGCTTGAGATGAATTTTTGTTTTTCCCTTCAAAAAGCTTTTTTATCTTCTCTGAAGATGTTGTATTAAGAACCTCGTTTATGACTTCTGAATAATGATTATCTATAATATCAAGATATTCACTATTAGTAATCTGATTAGACGGTTTCTTAAAAAGTTGCGTAGCAATTTTTATAATTGCATCATGCTGAGCATCTGAAAGATTATAATAATCACTATAATCCCACCCGATCTCATGTTTTGAATTATCCTCTCGCCAACTTTGAGCTAAATCTTGTTTCAGTAAACCTATTGCATAAGCAAATTGAGATTCTGAAAGTTGATTTAATTTGTGCTCTTGACTTCCAAGAGGAAGAATTTTCCCATCAGAAACAGCAAGTGCGTTTTTTACCACATCTTTCTGCTCCTTAGTCAACTCTGTTGACAACTCTTGCTTATTTCCTGTATCTTTCGTGCAGGCAAGAAAGAAAACAGCGGAACATACTAGTAAAACACTAGTGATAATCCCAAAAAACATTTTCTTGTTCATTCTTTTAATCTTTTTTGTAATGTTAATAATATTTAATAAATTAAAACTCATGCAATCTAAGAAAAACTTAAAACAAGGACAACCATAAGATTTCCAAATCAAATTTCAAGACATTCTAGCTTACTAAAAAAAACTTGCATTTGCTGGACAGAATACTATATTCAGGTTTGTTTTTATTTTTATTGGGAATATAATGATGAAGAGACAACTTATGGGAGCTGGAATTCTCGGTTTAGGACTCCTTTTATGAGGATGTGGAACTGGTAGTCAAGAGCAGAGTGTTGCAGTTGATGTGCAGACAGGTGCGCTTTCAGGGCAAAATATAGAAATCTGAACTTTAACATGAATGCAGACTTCTACCTCTGATACTCTTGCGTTTAAGGAGGAATATGAGTCGCTTAATGATACTGGACATCTGCATATAGAGGTTCCGACTACTATGGATATTGATACATTAGAGTTTTCAGAGCTTAAGCAACTTTTGAGTGATAGTAAGACTTCAGGAATTTTCTATTTTGGGTTCCCAACTTGTCCTTGGTGTAGAAATCTTTTGCCAGAACTTTTTGCAGCAATGCAGGAGAATGGTCTAAGCAAACTTTATTATTACAATCCAAAGGCTATCCGTGATAAAAAAGTACTCAATGAGAGCGGAGTAGTAGTGACTGAAGTTGAGGCTGGAGAAGAATATCAATATCTATTGGAAAGGTTGGATGAGGTTTTGCCTGAGTATGAGGGGCTTAATGATCCTAAAATTAAGAGGCTTTATGTGCCATTTGTTGTAGTGTTGAAAGATGGAAAGATCGTAGGTCATCACTTGAGTACTTTAGATGAGCAAACTGATCCTGCTATCCCATTGACTGAGAAATTAAAGCACAAACTTAGAAAAGTGCTGACTGAACAATTCTCGTCTTTGATTCAGTATGGATGTGATCCTGTACTGACTGGAACTGATCATGCGAATTGCTAATATTTGAATAGTAAAAAAAGAAACCTGAAATCAAATTCAGGTTTTTTTGATTTTAAATATGTATAAAAAATCCCCTCTACCGAGAGGGGAATAATAAGTTATTTTTAATTTAGAATTCCACAGTTGGTGCTACTTCAGCTCCCTTAGTTGCTTCAAAGAGGTTAGCTCTCTGGAAGTCAAAGATTTTTGCGATGATTGAAGTTGGGAAAACTCTAAGCTGAGTATTGTAATTCTTCGCAGCAGTATTATAGTTCCTTATCTCAACGGCAATTCTATTTTCTGTCCCCTCGAGCTGAACCATGAGATCTCTGAAGCTCTGGTTTGCTTGGAGACTTGGATAGTTTTCAGTCAAGACCATGAGTCTTCCAAGTGCTTGAGAAAGTTGACCTTGTGCTGCTTGGTACTTCGCTAACTCTTCAGTATTATTTACATCGACTTTAACCTGGCTAGCTGCAGCTCTTGCATTGATGACATCAGTTAATGTTTGCTTTTCAAAGTTCGCCTCTCCCTTAACTGTCGCTACAAGATTTGGAATGAGATTGGCTCTTCTTTGATATACATTCTGAACTTGGCTTCGCTGGGTTTTTACAGATTCCTCGGAGATTACGAGGGCATTATACTTTCCGATAGTTGCAGAATAAAGTATAGCTAAAACCGCGATAGTGATTCCAATTCAAATGAGTCGTTTTTTCATTGTGTGATAATAAATGAATAAAAAAGGTTTATGTCAGATTTTATAGGTTTTTTACTTGAAAGAGCAAGAGATTTTTTAGTCTCCGGCACCTCAACCTCAGCTACTCCCTCCTCCTGAGTCAAATGAGTCTGAGCTTGAACTTCCTCAATCGGAGTCTGAGCTACTTCGGATCGAACTAGAAGAGGAATCTCGGTCAGATCAACTATCAAGACCTCTTTTTTTCTTTTCTGGTCAGAAAAAAGTTGAAAGATTTAATATGATGCTTGTTGAGATTAAGAAAATATATCAAAATAGTGGAAATCATGTCTCTTTTAGTTCTGAATTGGTAATCTCTCATAAAAATATACTAGTAAGCATTCAGAATATCCCTACGAGCATTCCATTAGAGGCTAATGGATATAAATTTCTAAGATACCAGCTTTTTTTATATTTTTTTCTGTTTCTATTTTTTGATTTATCAGAAATTACTATAGATGATATAATCGATATTATTATACTAATAGCAAGATAAAATATACAACAACCGAATGTTAGAGATATTCCACTTTCAAAAGTTTCTTTTTTTGTTTGTCAATCTAAATATTCAGGTAATTTCTCATAAAACTTTTTCACGGCTTCATAAAAATTATCATTATTTATCTCAGGTCTGATGACTTCTTCGATAATTTGACTAGCGAGAAGATCCGGGATTTTTTCCTCTAGTCCGTATCAAACGACAATTCTGATCTTTTTCTCCTCGGTCGCAATAGCTAGTAGAAGACCATCATTTCTCTCTTTGTCTCAGATTTTATTCTCATTAAAGGCTTTGAGAGCAATATCAAAGAGCTCGTTTCCTTCTCTATGAGGGAAAAGGACAGTTACTATTTGATAGCCTGAGTTTGTTTCGATATTTTTTGCAAGCATTCCGAGTTCAAGTCTCTGTTCCTCAGTGAAAACATTTGAATAGTCATTTACAAAATGTTCAAACTTTGGCAGATTCATGGGATCTATTGAACTTGCTGAGCTGAAGCTAGAAACGAGTGTTAATATTCATAAGATGAAAAGTCAGATTTTTTTCATTTTTGCATATTTGAGAAATAAATATCTTTTAATCACCAGCACCTCAACCTCAGCTACTTCCTCCTCCTGAGTCAAATGAATCCGAACTTGAACTGCCTCGATCGGAGTCTGAGCTACTTCGGCTCGAACTAGAAGAGGAGTCTCAGCCAGATCAAGTATTAAAACCTTTTTCCCTATCTTCTGATCCGAAAAAAGCTCTAAGATTAAATGAGATTGCAGTTGAAATCAAGAGTAGGCTTGCGGATAGAATCATAATTATTCTCGCAGCTTCATCGCTGATGAGGTATCATAGGATATTTCCTGCAAATATTCATATTACTCCCGTAATTATTCCTTTTGAGATTAATGGATATAAAACAGTAAAATATCGGCTGTCTTTGTATCTCTTCCTGCGCTCATTTCTTGCTTTATCTGATCCTACTGCAGATGATATTGTTGCTATTATCATACTAATGATGACATAAGCTATACAACAACCGAACGCCAGAGATATTCCACTTCCTAAAGTTTCTTTTTTTGCTTGTCCATCTAAATATTCAGGTAATTTCTCATAAAACTTTTTCACGGCTTCATAAAAATTATCATTATTTATCTCAGGTCTGATGACTTCTTCGATAATTTGACTAGCGAGAAGATCCGGGATTTTTTCCTCTAGTCCGTATCAAACGACAATTCTGATCTTTTTCTCCTCGGTCGCAATAGCTAGTAGAAGACCATCATTTCTCTCTTTGTCTCAGATTTTATTTTCATTAAAGGCTTTGAGAGCAATATCAAAGAGCTCATGTCCCTCTCTATCTGGGAAAAGGACAGTCGCGATTTGATAGCCAGAGTTTGTTTCGATATTTTTTGCAAGCATTCCGAGTTCAAGTCTCTGTTTTTCAGTGAAAATATTTGAATAGTCATTTACAAAATGCGTAAACTTTGGCAAATTCATCGGATCTATTCCACTTGCTGAGCTGAAGCTAGAAACGAGTGTTAATATTCACAACATAAGAAGTCAGATTTTTTTCATTTTTGTTTATTTGAGAAATAAATATCTTTTAATCACCAGCACCTCAACCTCCACTCCTTCCTCCTCCTCAGCTGAAAGAGCTAGAACTAGAACTGGAACTAGAGCTAGAACTTGATTCTGAGTATCCAGAACTGAAATCATCCCAGTCTGACGAGGAGTTTCATCTGCTACTACTTGGAACGGATTTCCTCTCTCAATATCTTTCTTTATTGAAACTTGAGATGATTGTGATTATTATTCAAGTGATTATCAATGTTGGAATAGTTCGCCCATCAAAGACTCCTAGAGAAACAAGAATTATCAAGAACCCTGAGATTTCTAATCGTCTCCTTCTTCTTTTTCGTTTCTTGATATCTGTGTTTTTATCAATTGTTTCTCAAACTTCTCTTCCTCCTCGAAGCATCATAGTGATTAAAACTAGATATAGTACTCAGATTACTCAGACTTTTGTGTATCCAAGATTTTTAAAATATTCTTTCATATTATGAATGATTTCTCTAAGAAAAGAGGATCTTTCATAATTTGTTACATAGCCTCCGAAGTTTTTATAGAAGTTTTTTATAGCTTGGTGAAAATTTCAAATATTTACTCGTGGTCTGATCTGTTCTTCAATCATTTGACTAGCAAGAAGATCAGGGATATCTCACTCTAATCCGTATCAGACAATAATTCTGATCTTTTTCTCCTCGGTCGCAATAGCTAGTAGAAGTCCATCATTCCTCTCTTTATCTCAGATCTTATTCTCATTAAAGGCTTTGAGAGCAATATCAAAGAGCTCGTTTCCCGCTCTATGAGGGAAAAGTAGTATTACGATTTGATGCCCAGAGCTTTGTTCAATAGATTTTGCTAGCTCATTAAGTTCTGAGAATTCATTCTTTGCTAGTACATTTGAATAGTCGTTCACAAAATACTCAAATTTGGGCAACTCCATTGGATTTATTGAATTAGCTGAAGTAATACCAAAAAGTCCTATCAGAATGTATAAGATAAAAAGTCAGATTTTTTTCATTTTTGTATTGTGAGTTAAAGGCTATTTTTAGAAAAATCTATAATGGGCATTTTTGTGTTTTTGGGTTGAGAAATATCTTTTTTAGACTCTCTTTTGAGTGGCTTGAGTGTTAGAAATTTTGCAAGATTTTTGATCCCAGTGCAAATCAAGATCGCAAAGAAAGTATTTGCGAGTAGGTGCCGGAGGTAATTATTTGAAGTATTCCTAAAAGCGAGGGTAAAAAAGTAAAAAAAGATCAAAACAAGTAAAATATCTACTGCATATGCTGCCCCTCTTCCTCGCCGTGGAAGCTGTGCTATTTCCTTGCTGGAATTCTTTTCTCTGTCTTGTGTTGATCCCTTGATCTCAGTTATGATAAGCATTCGAGCTGATACAAAAAAAGGTATAACAACGGCAAGAAATGATAATCCATTTTTTTCAGTGATGAAATTAAATCTTGTATAAAAATCTGGGGTAAATGTGTAAAAAAAGCGAAAAATAGTAAAATACCTATACTTCGTAGTCTGATTTTTCATTTGAGTTCGTATCTTTTTTTATCTAAAATGAGATAGAGGATTATTCATATTGTAACTGCAAAAATTAGTATTCGCCATTCGTAATATTCAGAGACGATTCCTTTCCATGCATTTCGGCTTCGAGTTGTCCAAGTTTTTTGTTGTTCTTCTGCTAAAAAGTAGAGAAAGGCTCAAATCCCTCCAAAAATGATGATATTTTCTAGAATTGTTGTTCAGATTTTTTTCATTTTTGTATATTTGAGAAATAAATATATTTTTAGTCTCCAGCACCTCAACCTCAGCTACTTCCTCCTCCTCAGCTGAAGGAATCAGAGCTTGAACTCGAACTACCTCCTGAGTCTGATCATGATCGGTCTGATCTTCATCAAAAGCCTCCGGATCACCTCTTTATTTTTCTCGGAAAAATGTTTGCAAGTGTTATGAGAAATCATATTGAGAAGAAGATTCCTCCCCAAAGAAAGGTTGATAAGATTCTTAATAATCGTCCAAGTTCTCCTAGAAGGATTGCTGATATTAGAACCAAACAGAATCAAATCATATTGATTGCAAATCATCGGAACCCTATCTTGTTGCAGGTTTTCATGACTTTACTATTTTCGTATTTCCTCTTTAGTTCTTTTCTTTTTTCTTTTGAAATAAATGAGTTTATTATTATGGGGATTCGTCGACCTAGAAAGAAGAAATATATTCATATTATTCGTGCTCTCTGACCTATATTTTCCAGATCATGGTATTTTTCAGGGGTCAATTGATTTGATCCTTCTGATCTATTAAAGATGCCTCGTTCTTCAGTGCTGTTTTCTGTATTTAGATTTTCAGGTTCTTCTAAATACTCAGACAACTTTTCATAAAACTTTTTCACGGCTTCATAGAAATTTCCTTTTTTGACTTCTGGTCTGATAATTTCTTCTATGATTTTGCTTGCTAGAGCATCAGGAATCTTTCACTCTAGTCCATATCAAACGACAATTCTGATCTTTTTCTCCTCGGTCGCAATAGCTAGTAGGAGTCCATCATTCCTCTCTTTGTCTCAGATCTTATTCTCATTAAAGGCTTTGAGAGCAATATCAAAGAGCTCGTTGCCCTCTCTATGTGGAAATAATACTGTTACTACTTGATAGCCTGAGTTTGTTTCGATGTTTTTTGCAAGCATTCCGAGTTCAAGTCTCTGTTCTTCAGTGAAAACATTTGAATAGTCATTTACAAAGTGCTCAAACTTTGGCAAATTCATCGGATCTATTGAATCTGCTGAGCTGAAGGTAGAAATGAGTGCTAATATTCACAAGATAAAAAGTCAGATTTTTTTCATTTTTGTATATCAATCAAAAGTTAAACTCCAATTCTGAAATAGATTTCTTTATCTACTAGTTCTCTTTTTGTCCCTCGTTTGAGTGAAGAAATCTGTTTGATAATCTGAACTTTTTCAGGTGGATTTTTAGCTTCAAGTACATAAGGAATCTTTGCCTTGAAACTGAATGGTCTGGTTTGTTGGTTATTGATAGAGATTTTGCAGGCTCCCATAAAGGCTTCTGTTGAAGTAAGATCGGTTTGTGAGAACTCAGGCTCGAATTCTTTTGCGAGGAATTCGGCATCAGGAGCTCCGACTTTATAGACGAACATATTTCCAATATTTCCGAAAATAGTTTTTGAGAGATCGAGTTCTCCTCAGAGTCCTCCTTGTTTTAGCTGATCAGTATATTGGTGAGCAACAACAAGTCCGAGTCTATATTTTCTGGCTTCTGACATTATCGATTCAAAGGATTGAGAAACATAGTTTTGGAATTCATCTACGTATAAGTAATGTGGAACTCTGTCTTTTTCCTCAATTTTTGCTCTTTTGAGGGCTGAAAGTTTTACTTGCATGGCGATGATTTTACCGATGAGCTTTGAAGTTTCCTCTCCTGAGATACCTTTTGCAAGGTTCATGAGGATGATCTTTTTTTGTTGCATCGCATCATACATTTTGAAAGCTGATTTAGATTGACCGATAATATTTCTAACATAGACTCCAGTTGTAAAAGGTCAGAACTTTGCCTGGATAAATGGGATAATTTCAGCTTTTTCTCTATCTCCCATTTTCTTATAGGTTTTGTTCCACCAGGCTGCGACTACAGGATCTTTCAGGTTTCTAATTTTAGCTTCAGCAAATGCTTCATCAGTAAAAAGTCTCATGATATCTACGATAGTTCCTCCCTCTGGTTGATCCATAAGGAGCAAACAGGCATTTCTAAAGTAATCCTGAATTCTTGGACCAAAAATTTCATGTCCATACATTTGGATAAACATTTCAACAAGATCATTGGTAACGACGTCTTTTTCATCGTTGTCGTCTGGGCTTACTTCGAGTGGATTGAGTCCGATAGGGTAGGCAGTATTTCAAAGATCAAAATAAATCAGATCATCAATTCTCTCTTTTGGAAAATGTCTGAGGAGGAATTCTACAGCTTCTCCATGCGGATCAATGAAGGTAAATCCTCTTCCATTATCCATATCGTCAATGGCTTGTGTTAGCATGATTGTTGATTTACCAGTACCGGTCTGACCTAGAATATAAATATGTCTAAATCTATCCTTGTCGGTAATTCTGATTTCTCTTTTTACTCCTCAGTAATTATTATATCCAACGACAATTCCTTCGCTTGGGAGATCGTCTGGTGCAGGGATAACCTTAAATTTTTGCCAGGCGATTCTTGGGTTTTGGTTAAATCTTCCGTGCGGGAAGTGAATAATAGAGGAGAGCTCCTTGATATTCAATACAGTTGAGGGATTAAATTTCAAGATATTGGTCAAGAGGCTCGTGTCTGGATATAAGATTCTCAAACTATAATGTCTAGCAAAAGTCTGAAGATCTTGAGCCTTGTTAAATTTGAGTGTGTTCAGTCCGATATAGTTGTATTGGTTGAAGAGCCTAGAAATATCATCAATGATCTTTCTTGGTCTCTGTTTGTCTGGAGAGGTTGCAATGGTTCTGATTTTTACACGGAAAAGTTCATCGTCCATTTTTTTATCAAAATCACTGAGCTGTTGCTGTGAAAAGGAGTGTTTCTTTTCTTTTTGCTCTTTTTCTGAAGTTTCTTTTTTACCGCTGTCTCGGAGTTTTTGAATAATTCACCAAAATCAGAGTTTTTTCTTTCCTTCTTTGATATCATCAGCTGTCTTTCTCATCTTCTTAAGCCAGTTTTCGTGGAGTGGCTCAACCAAAATCTGAATTCAGACTTTTTCATCTCTGCTAATATTTGAAAAAGCAGATAGAATACTGTCCATAGGATCAGCTTCAAAGGATTCATAAGTCTTGAGTGGGTGAACGCTGTCTTTTGTTAGTGTAAATTCCCCTCCAGCAAAGTATTTTCCAGCTTCCAGTATTTTTGGTTGTCTGATATTTTCTACGATTGCACCGGTATAAAACGACGCAATCATCTTTTCAACCGTCATGAGGTGGTCGTTAGGGACTCAGAGAATAAATTTGATAACCTCCTTTTCAACTAAGATTTCCATGCTGATTGCATTGTTTCCAAACTCCTTATTCTTCCAACCTTCGTCAAAGATCGCATAAAAGTTCTTATAAACCTGGTTCATAAGCTCAATGTTTTGTTTCATTGACTGGATATGGTCCTTCGCATCAATATCTGAACTTCTTGCAACTGCGTTTTTAGGGATTTGGACTTGAAGAAATCTGATTTTGTTTGCCTGTTCTAGTCTATGTTGCTTTTGGATTTTGAGGAAGCATATTCTCCAGAGTGCGATTCATAAGATTCGAACTGTAATTGCAGAGAAAAGACTGATGAGGACATAGAGGAGATTTTCGTTCATTTTGTTTGGAGGTATAAAGTCAGTTTAAGTATAGTCTTTTTGCCGTGAAATGCAAATTTTTGGCGTAAAAATTGGAGATATTTCAGTTAGAAAAATAAAAAAAATCTGAAGTTATTTTCAGATTTTTCTTTTTGAGAAATTACTGGCTCTTAAAACTATCAATTGTGAAAAGTGAGATCAGAATCTGATTGTAGAGCCATTTTTTTGCTATTGGGAGATCTGGCTTACTCATTTCTCAGCGGAAAAGCTTAATTAGCGCAGTTTGATATTTTGTTTTCCCGTATTTTTCGTAGATTGCATCAATCAGTCCTAGGAAGAATTTGAGCTGATTTTGATCTTCTGAACTAGGAATAAATCACTGGTATCCTTCAGTTTTTTCTCCTTGTTTTTGCGTAGGAGTAAGACCTGTTAGTTTGATATATTGATCCCTCGTCAACACAACAAAGGCATCCATCACCCTCGTTCTTGGGCTTCTATCAAGGGTGTGTCCATCATATACCATTGCAGTACTCGCTCAAGCGTCAAGGGAAAGCGCGTTTCGGCAGTTCAGATACTTTTTGAGATAAGTAGGCAACTTTGGAATTGAAATACCTCCTACAACTCCCATATATACGGTCTTTCAGTCTTGTGTTGAACAGATGAAATTCCTTTTTGATGCGCCTTTCATTTTACTATCAATATACTGATTGTAGGTAGGGACTACATCTTCTCACTCGAGGAGAAGTACTGGAAAGTTTCCAATACCAAAATAGATCTCATCTAATTTATCCTTATTGATATCGCTCCAGAGTCAAATATCGTGTTCACCAGAGTTCTTTTGCACAAAGAAGGGATTCCCTTCCTTATCAAATGAGAAGATCGCTCTGATACTTGTATCTCCTCGGAAAGTGCTTCGAGTTTTCCCATCTCAGAGGAAGACTCTTTCAGAGATGGTATGTGTGGTTCTTTTTCCATTGATTTTACAGTTTGAGTAGTCGTCTGGGCAAAAGAAGGCTCCGTTGATGGCAGTATCTCAGCCAACTTTTTGCGCTAGTTCCTCAGTTGTGGCTCCTCCTAGTCCTGCTGGAGATGCGACTACAAAATGCTCTCCATCAAGTCAAACCTTGATAACTCTGATTGCATGTCCTCATCTTTCTTCAATCATGAGTTCTTTGTAGGCAAATGAGCTATTGGTTAGTCAAAAGAGGCAAAAAAGGGAGAAAAATCAGAATTTTATTGCTGTTGAAATCTGCATTCTTATACTTCAAAAACAAGATAAAACTTATCAGACACTACCTTCCATCTCTAGTTCTATGAGACGATTGAGTTCTCATGCGTATTCTAGAGGCAGCTGTTTTACAACTCCAGAGATGAAACCATTTACCAAGAGGGACATCGCTTTCTCTTCTTCTAGCCCTCTAGTCATCAGGTAAAAAATCTGATGTTCATCAACTTTCCCAGCTGAAGCTTCATGAGAAACGATAGCATCAGCATTTTCTGACTCAATGACTGGAATTGTCTTACTCACTGATTTATCATCAAGGAGTAGGGCATCACAGTTCACGCCAGAGATCGCTCATTCAGCATTTTTTGCTATTTTTACCAGTCACCTATAGGTAGAGATACCACCTTGTGTAGAGATTGATTTTGAGATAATATTTGATGAAGTATATTTTCCTAGATGGATAACTTTGGCACCTACATCTTGGTTCTGATTTTTTGAGGCGAGAACTACTGAAAGATTATCTGCTTTTGAATAATCTCACTTGAGAACTGAACAAGGGTAGAGCATAGTTGCTCCAGATCAGAGGTTTCAACTCACCCATTCCATGAGTCCATGTTCTTCAACAATCGCTCTTTTTGTGTTAAGATTGTAGGTATTTAATGACCAGTTTTCTACTGATGAATATCTCATTTTTGCGTTTTTACCCACCAAAATCTCAACACATCCTGCATGTAAGGAGATTGAATTATACTTTGGAGCAGAACATCACTCAATATATTGAGCTTCAGCCTCATCTTCAATTACGATCAGGGTATGCTCAAACTGACCTCCAGCAACCGTATTCATACGGAAATAAGCCTGAAGTGGTTGCGTGAGTTTTACTCCTTTAGGAACGTAAATAAAAGTTCCTCAGCTCCAAACCGCTCCATGTAATGCTGCAAATTTATGGTCGGCAGGTGTAATAACTTTCATAAAGTATTTTTGCACGATATCTGGATATTTCACTACAGCTTCTTTCATGTCCTCAAAGATAATTCCCATATTTGCTCGGGTGTCTTTGATCTTGTGATATACTGCTGTTGAGTCAAACTGTCCTCCAGCTCAAGCCAGATATTTCTGTTCAGCTTCTGGGATTCCTAGCTTTTGAAAGGTAGACTTGATCTCTTCTGGTACGTTCTCCCAGTCGTTAGCATAGGTATCGGTTCAGGTTTTAGGTTTTGCATAGTACACGAGATTATCAAAGTCCAAATCTGAGATATCAGGTCCAAAGTCTGGCATTGCCATTTTCTTAAAAATTTCTAGTGATTGTAGTCTATGATTGAGCATTCGTTCTGGCTCTCAGAGGTCTGCAGACATCTTTCTAATAGTTTCTTCAGTCAGTCCTTTAAGATAAATATCATATTCGATTTGATTTCCTTGTTCAAGATTCATATTTTTGAGTTTTTCTGAAATATAAAAACTGTCACAACTCCGATTGTATGGAAACCGATATTTTTCTCAATAGGATTTCTTGGAAAATAGAGAATAAAGATAAAAGAGAAAAAATCAGATTTCCCCTTTTCGATATTATAGGTTTTACCTTGCTAGATCTGAGGTGCTGATTTTCCTCTTGTGTTTCATTTTTATTTCCCTACACTTTGAAGGTAATTTTTAGATTTTTATTTGAAAATGATCGGAATAGTATTGTGAATTCTGTTTTTTATGTTGCTTGTAGTGTTGCATGAATTTGGGCATTTCCTCGCAGCAAAAAAATCTGGAGTAAAAGTAAAAGAATTCTGAATTGGGATCCCTCCAAAAATTTGTACCTTTTGGAAAGACAAGTCTGGGACTGAATATACACTGAACTGGATTCCACTTGGAGGATTCGTATCGCTGAAGTGAGATGATACTGAACAAACTATAGAGAGTAAGGATAAGGACAGTTTTCAAAAGGCTAAGCTCTGGAAAAAGGTGATTATTATTTTAGCTGGAGTTGCGATGAACCTTTTGATCGCGTTTGTGATCTTTACTGGAATATTCATGGCTGGTATTAAGCCGATTTCTATTCTTCCTGAAACAGTTCATGGTGTGCATCCAGAGAGTTATTTGACACCAAGTATTTCATTTTTGGAGAAGGAGGGACTTTTGTCTGGTGAGGCTAAGGATGGTCCTGTTGTTGTTCAAGAAGTACTATCTGGAAGTGCTGCTGAGCTGGCAGGAATTAGTTCAGGAAGCGTGATTACCCATATTAATGGTCGTGAAGTTTCAACCTATACTTTGGTTTCAAGTCTTCAAAAATATGCTGGAACAAAGGGAAATCAGATCACCTTTGAAAATGAAGCAGGAGAAAGTCAGATTTCAACCTTTGATTGTGCTGAGAGTTGTACCCTTGGAATTGTATTCCAAAATTATTGAGATATTGAGGTTCTTCCTATAAAGTATCCGATTTGAAAGGCTATGCTTGCAGCGCTTAAGGAAATTAAGTGAGAGTGGAATATGACGATGTCAGCTCTTGGATCAATAGGAAGTAAGCTCTTTTCTTTCAATGCAAATTCAAGCAAGGAAGCGCTCAACCAATTAACAGGACCTGTTGGAGCGATCAAATTTTGAGAGAGAATTTTTTCTCAGTTCTGAATATTGATTTTCCTTTGATTTGGTGCGATGCTTTCACTAGCCTTGGCGTTCTTCAATGTCTTGCCAATTCCGGCACTTGATGGAGGAAGATTACTTGCAATTTTGATTCAAGCGATCTTTAGAATCAAACAGGAGAATTTCTCAAAAGTTGAGGGGCGAATAAACGTAGTCTTTTTCTGGCTTTTGATGTTGATGGGGATTGTGATTATCTTCAAAGATTTGATAGTATGGCGAGGGGTATCTCTGCCGTTCTTCAAATAATTTTAGCTTATGTAGTGTTGTATGAATATAACAAAAAGAATCTGATTTTTGATCTTTTGATCTTTGGTTTTGTCTTTGGGATTTACTTCTGCTTATTCTGCTCAGACCGAGCAATTTATTGCTTGATTTGAGAAGGAACTTGCGAAAAAGAAGACGGCTGCAGACAAAAAAGCTTATTTGGAACAGATTGAGTCATTGATGAATGATTCAACAATGAAAGAAAAATCTGAATTAAATACGGAACTTCTTGATTGGATTGCAAAAAAACTTGGTAAAAAGACGGCTCAAACTCAGCAGAATTTCCGTGCCTCAACGACTCCAGAGAGTATCAAAATTGAGTGAGTTGACGCTCAGCAACTTAGAGATGCTTGGCTCTGATGGCATAATTCTCTCAGAGCTGAAAAGGGATTGGAGCCGCTGGCATATCATAGTGAGCTTGAGAGGAGCGCTACTGAGTGGTCAAAAAAACAGGCTGAAACCTGATATGTAGGACACAAGAGAAAGAAAACTGATTGATACTACAATTATTCTTCTGTTCAGCAGCGATTTGCTAATTTGGGAATTAAATTTGCGAATCTTTGAGGTGGGAAATCTTCTTTTACTGAATCTATGGGATATAGAGGATATTCTTGTTCAGGAGGGGATTGTACAAGCGTAATGATTGATTCAACTAAGAAGAGTTTTGATGCCTTTGTTAAGGAATGACCTGGAGGAGTACATTATAAAGCAATTGTTATGCCACATTTTAAGTATGTTGGAGTCGGGTTTGCAGTGAATAGTAAAACGAAAACTGTGTATACTACTATTCACTATGGTACTGATATTTTAGAGTAGAGTTTGGTGTCTAAGATATAAAAGATATAAAAAAGGAGCTTTTTAGCTCCTTTTTATAAAATATTCAAAAATTGTATTAAACCAGACTTCTTCCTTTTGTTGTTTTTTCAATTTTCCCGAGTTTGAGCAAAAGCGGCTCGATATCTTCTTCAAGATTTTTCTCACTTACTCAAAGCTGGACTGCGAGCGTCTTTACTCCGACTGGACGATCAAAATCCGCAAGAATATCAAGATATTTTTTATGGATTGGCATCATTCCTCAGTCGTCAATTTGGCTGTGTTTGAGAAATTCTTCTCGATCTTTACTAGTTAAAATTGGAAGTTGCCTACTAATGAGATAATCTCTGATTTTTATGACAAGGTTGTGAATTTCTCTCGGTACTGATGCTACTTTTTGTACAAATTTTTCTAATAAATCAGGTTCATAATTGACTTGGTAATGCTGCAGATAGCGGTCGAGGATTGTCTTTTTTTCTTCTAAATCATAATCCATAAAATGAAAATGATAGACAAATCTATTTTTCATCGGCTGAGAAAGAGATTCCGGCTTAGTAGTCGCCCCAACGAGCGTAAACGGATTGATCGGAAGTCTGAGATTTCCCCCTTCAGGCATCACCATATCGATCACAAAATCTTCCATTGCAATATAGAGCACCTCTTCAATTGTAGGTTTAAGCCTATGAATCTCATCAATAAAAAGCAGATCCCCAGTCTCTAAACTATTGAGCACACTCACAAGTTCACTCGGCTTGGAAAGCGCATATCCTGTGATAATCTTGATCTGTGTTCCAAGTTGCTTAGCAACAATTCCCGCCATAGTAGTCTTCCCAAATCCACTCGGACCAG
>ERZ773099.1434-NODE-1434-length-17671-cov-14.909344_pt1 | contig 17671 bp, 12 predicted proteins | sample MGYA00511120_ERZ773099 | MGnify/ENA primary metagenome ERZ773099 (study PRJEB29015, sample SAMEA2738012) | human oral metagenome | biome: human oral; feature: human-associated habitat; material: dental | place: China | collected 2104 ...
GGAGGGCACTCCTGGCCGTACCAGAGCCCAGGCCCCTGACCTGCGTGGACATTGAGTGCACAAAGAGTGGTGCGGGGTGGAGTCGGCTCTGATCCTCAGATTGCGACAGAACAGTCGCCCCGCACCGCGCAGGCCGCGCATAAACCCGGTTATAGGGGCCAGGCCCGCCCTGGGGGGCCAGGCCCGTACCGCCAGCACTCTCTAGGCCAGCCGCCCCGGAAGGAGGACCGGTGGCGTGGGGTCTCGTGAGGCAGGAACGCAGGGACCAGCCGCCCCGGAAGGAGGAGCGGCGACCATACCGGACGGGGTCGGTCCAGGGACCATAGGCCGACCCAGGTGGCAGCGTGTCAGATAGAGTGCCCCAGAGCACTCCCAGCGATGACGCTGGCCCGACCGCAGGAGCACTCGATGACCCCAGCCACGACGTCCCACCGCACCCGCCGTCCTGTCGCTCGTACCCGCAGGCCCCCCGCCCTGGGCCGCAGGCAGGTCACCGGCCTGGTCCTGGGCGTCCTGGCCTTCCTGGTCCCCTTCGTCGTCGACGTGCCCGACCTGGGTGAGCAGGGCGAGCGCATGCTCTCGGTCTTCCTCCTGGCCATCGTCTTCTGGGTCCTTGAGGCCATCCCCCTCATGGCCACCGCCGTCCTGGTCATCGCCCTGGAGGTCCTCCTGGTCTCCAACCAGGCCGTCCTGCCCGTGCCCGGGGACGCCGTCCCCTACTCCCTGTACCTGGGAGCCCTGGCCAACCCCGTCATTATCCTGTTCCTGGGCGGGTTCCTCATTGCCGACGGCGCCGCCAAGTACCACCTGGACAAGAACCTCGCGGCCGTCCTCATCAGGCCCTTCACCGGGTCGGCGCGCCGGACTGTCCTGGGTCTCATGGTCATTACCGCCCTGCTGAGCATGTTCATGTCCAACACGGCCACCACCGCCACCATGTTCGCGGTCATCGTCCCCGTCCTGGGGGCGCTGCCCGAGGGACGGCCGCGCGCGGGCCTGGCCCTGGCCATCCCGGTGGCGGCCAACGTCGGCGGCATCGGCACGCCCGTGGGCACGCCACCCAACGCCATCGCCCTGGGGGCGCTGGAGGACGCCGGCTACCACGTCTCCTTCGGCACCTGGATGCTCATGGCGGTCCCGCTCATGCTCGTCGTCCTCCTGGGGGCCTGGCTGCTCCTGGTGGCCCTGTTCGTGCCCCGGGGCCTGGGCCTGGAGCTCGACATGGAGGCCACCTGGCACACCGACCGCCAGGCCGTCACCTTCTACGTCATCGCCGCCCTGACCGTCCTGGCCTGGATGACCGAGACGCTCCACGGCCTCAACGCCAACGTCATCGGCTTCCTGGCGGTGGTCGCCCTCATGGTCACCCAGGTCATGGACGGCAAGGACCTGGCCGCCCTGTCCTGGCCGGTGCTGTGGCTCGTGGCCGGGGGCATCGCCCTGGGGCACGGCGTGGGGACCACGGGCCTGGACACCTGGATCCTGGGGCTGGTGGACTGGGACGCCATGAGCGCCACCGGTGTGGTCGTGTGCATGGGCCTGCTGGGGCTGGCTATGAGCAACGTCATCAGCCACTCGGCCGCCTCCAACCTCCTCATCCCCCTGGCCATGGGCCTGGCCACGGGCATCGACGGCCTGGACCCCGTGGTCATCGCCGTGGTCCTGGCCCTGGCCTGCTCCCTGGGCATGAGCCTGCCCATCTCCACGCCGCCCAACGCCATCGCCTACGCCACGGGGGCGGTGACCACGCCGGACATGGCCAGGGTCGGGGTGGTCGTCGGAGTGGTGGGCACGGTGCTCCTCGTCCTCCTCATGCCCTCGCTGTGGTCCGCCCTGGGGCTGCTGGGATGAGCCGGGTGACCGGACGGCGGCCGGCGGGCGACCCCGGCCGGGCGCCGGGCCCGGGGTCCCTTGGGACACGCCCCGGGACGGGGCCCCCGACCCTCCTCGTCCTCGTCGTCTCCCCGACGGACACGGGCGCCCAGGCGGCCCACGAGGTCGAGCGCCAGCTCCACTACTGCGAGGTGGCCCACCAGCACAGCGTCGAGGAGATGCTGGCCTTCGTGGCCACCCGGCCCGACGCCGTCGTCCCCCTCATGATGGTCAGCGACGAGGTCGGCAGCCTCGACGTGCTGGCGGGCCAGCTCCAGGACCGTCCCGCCCTGCGCACCACCCGGCTGCTGCTGCTCACCAGGCGCGACGAGCTCACCCACCTGGGACGCGCCCTGGACGAGGACTGGGTCCACGAGGTCGTCTCCGTCCCCTGGACCCCCGGCGCCCTGGGGCACCGGGCTGGCGCCCACGTCACCCGCTGGCTGCGCGAGACCCTCCCCGACGACCCCCGCCTGGCCCACCTCGACGCCGACACCCCCCCGGACCTGCCTCAGGCCAGCCTCCTGTCCAAGTTCGCCGGGGACGACGACGAGCTCGTGGCCGAGCTCGTGGCCGCCTGCGAGCGGGTGCTGGGACCCCGCCCCCGCCTCCACCTGCCCAGGGGGGTGCGCGTCACCCGCGAGGGCATGCCGGTGGACGCCGTCTACATCCTGGAGCACGGGACGGTCGCCCTGACCCGGGTCACCCGCGCCGGCAAGGTCACCCTCCACCACGCCACGACCGGCCGCATTATCGGCATCCTCTCCCTGGCCTCCCAGGGCAGCGCCTTCGTGACGGCCACGACCACCAGCGAGGTCGAGCTCATCCTGCTGTCCGTGGAGCAGCTCGACCGGGCCCTGCGAGGGGATCCCATGACCGGGGAGGCGCTCGCGGCCCTGCTCATCCGCTCCCTGGTGGGTCGCCTGGAGCGCAGCGAGATCCTCCAGGTGGAGAAGATCGAGCTCCACGCCGCCCTGGACGCCGAGCGCGCACGCCTGGAGAAGGAGCGGGCTCGGCTCGCCGAGGCCCTGGACGCCCTGGAGCAGGCCCGCCTGGAGCTCCTGGCGCAGGAGCGGTTCGCGACGCTGGGCGAGCTGGCGGCGGGCGTGGCCCACGAGCTCAACAACCCGGTGGCCGCCCTGGAGCGGGCGAGCGCGCACGAGGGGGCGGCGGTGGCCACCCTCCTGGCCTCCCACCCCCGTGGGGACCTCGCGCGTGCCGCCCTGGAGCGGGCCCGGAACCTGCCCGCCCGCTCCACGGCGGACGAGCGGGCCCTGCGCCGTCGCCTGGAGAAGGCTGTGAGGGACCGGGAGACTGCACGGCGCCTGGTGGCGGCCGGGGTGGAGGATCCCGGCGAGGCGGCTCGTCTGGCGCGCTCGACGGCGGATCTCGCCCTGGTGGAGGCGGCGGCCGGGGTGGGGCGCGGGGAGCGCAACACGGTCCTGGCCACCGCCCGCATCCGCTCCCTGGTGGCCGCCCTGTCCGCCTACGTGCGCCCCGAGGGCGGGGCCCAGGAGCGTGTTGACGTGCGCGAGAGCGTCGAGGACGCCCTGCGGCTGGTGGCCCACCGGCTCGATCACGTGGAGGTGGTCCGTGACTACTCCCAGGTGCCGCTGGTACCGGCCCGGGCCGGTGAGCTCGTCCAGGTGTGGACGAACCTCATCTCCAATGCGGCCGACGCCCTGGCCCGGGGGGCGACGGCAGCGGCCGGGAGCACTCCCGCGGTGGCCGGGAGCACCTCCGCAGTGGCCGGGAGTACCCCCATGGTGGCCGGGGGCGCGCCCGACGCCCCCCTGGGGCCACCCACCCTCACCCTGTCCGTGCGCCCCCAGGACGGGGGCGTGCGCGTTGACGTGGTCGACAACGGGCCGGGTATTGCCCGCGAGCACCTGGACCGGATCTTCGAGCCGCGTTTCACTACCAACCACGGGCAGGTGCGCTACGGCCTGGGACTGGGCATGGGCCTGGCCAAGTCGGTCGTGGACGCGCACGGCGGCACCATTACGGTGGTCTCCCGCCCGGGGCGGACGCGGGTGAGCGTCACCCTGCCCCCTCAGATTCCGGGGGCGCTGGCAGCGGCTCCCGCCAACCCTAAGGAGGAGTCATGAAGCTGGTCGTGCTGGTGGTGGAGGACGAGCCCCCGGTCCGTGAGGCGGTGCTGGGGGACCTGGAGCACCTGGGCGCCACGGTGCGCCTGGAGGCGGCCCAGGACGTCGATGACGCCTGGGCGGTCGTCGAGGAGGTCGAGGAGGACGGGGACGAGCTCGCCCTGGTCCTGTCCGACCACCGCCTGCCCGGGCGCAGCGGCGTGGACATGCTCGTGGAGATGATGGGGGATCCTCGTACCGCCGCCGCGCGCAAGGTGCTGGTTACCGGCCAGGCCAACCAGGCCGACACCATCCGGGCCGTCAACGAGGCGGGCCTGGACCACTACATTGCCAAGCCGTGGAGGGCGGAGGAGCTGTGCGAGGTCGTGCGCGACCAGCTCACCGGCTTCGTCCTGGACCAGGGGCTGGACCCGCTCCCGCACCTGCCCGCGCTGGACGCCGTCCGCGCCCTGGAGGCCCTGCGCTGACTGTGGGCCGCTGGCGCGACGCCTGGGAGGGCTTCGGGTCCTGGCGGGGCCCGGGTGCCGACCGCGGCGGGTCGCGGCGAGGACGCCGGGGATGGGGTGGCGTCGCCGGTAGTCTGACCGCATGTCGAAGAAGAAGCGTCAGGTGCGTAAGGCCGCCGTCTCTGCCCCCAGGCCCCAGAGGATCCCGTTCGTCGTCCGTCCTTTCGAGGGCCTGCCCGCGGAGGAGGACCTGGTGGCGATGATGCAGATCATCCCGGCCGCCTCCATGGGCGTGCGCCTCAACGAGGCCCACGGTGGGAGCGAGGTCACGCTCGTCACCGTCCTGCCCGAGCTCGCCCAGGGGCTCAGGCGCACGGACGGCGAGGTCCTGGTTGCCCTCCAGACCTCCATCCACTCCGGTGACGCCTCCCGCGACGTCGCCGCCGCGCTGCTGGCCACCCTGGAGCTGGGCAGCGGGGCAGCCCTGAGGATGAAGGGCCTGCCCGAGCCCGGTGAGCGCCTTCAGGACGTCCTGGACCTGTCCGTCACGCCCCGGATCCGTGTGAGCGAGACCTTTGACTTCTGGCTGACCGAGAAGGACTCCGCCGACCCCAAGGCCCTGGAGGCCCTGGAGAACGCCAGGAAGGAGATGGCCCCCACCCGCTCGGTGCCCGGCGTCGAGCACGCCTACTGGTGCCGTATGAACGGCAAGGAGTTCGTGCGCTGGGTGCGCGGGGAGGACGAGGACGACTTCTTTAACGCCCTGGCCCGGGTGCACGCCGCGCGCCAGTCCGCCCTGGAGGAGGGGGCCCGCTTCATTGGCGCCTTCCGTGCCTGCGGCCTGGCCGTCCCCGTGTGGGAGCTGGTGGCCGGCACCGAGGCCGAGGAGCTGACTGAGCCCATGAAGGCCATGGGGGAGCGGCTGGAGGAGGCGCTGGCCGTCACCGGCCCGCTGGACGCCGACGCCCGTCGCGCCAAGGCCGGAATTATCTCGAGGCAGGTCAGCCTCTAGAGGCGCCTCCCCACCTCGTCCCTACCTCGTCCCTACCTCGTCCCCTCTCCTCTCCGCCTTCTCCGCGAGAACGGTACTTATTGCTCGCGAGAACGGTACTTGTTCCTCGTGAGAACGGTACTTATTCGCCGTGAGAACGGATGAGCTGTTCGCGGGGGACGGTTGGGCGCTTACTGCTCGCGCGACCGGGCGTTCACGGGACCAGGTACCGGCCGACCCGCCGAGGCCGTCCCCGGGCGCGGGGACCTGGTGCCCGCCTCAGGCCAGCTGCCTACCCTGGCCCGGCTCTCAGCGGGGCAGCATGACGCTCATTCCCAGGGCGAAGGGGAACCCGGGGCGCAGGACGCACTGGGCGACGGGACGGGCCATGGAGGCCAGGGCGATGCCGTCGAGCATCTCGTCAGCAGGGCCGGACAGGGAGCCGGGGGCCAGGATGCGCTGGTAGGGGACCTCAAGGTCCAGGAACGTCATCCCGTCGCGGCGTACCGCCTTCCGCCAGGTCCTCGTCCTCATCTCCATGAGCGTGCCCAGGTGGAAGTGCATGACCTGGTTCTCGTCCAGCTCGCTGGGGACGCTCAGGAGGTGGTGGGCCTCAGGATCCTCCGGGGCCCGCAGGGTGAACAGGAGGATCGCCCCGTCGCGGGCGGCCCGCAGCATGAGGCGCCCCAGGTACACCGTGAAGGCGTGCTCGTTGAGGCTGGTGGCCATGACCTCCTGCACGCTCAGGGAGCGCGAGAGGGGCACGAGCGCGCCCGCCCCGGCGTCCTTGACCGCCCGCCTGCCGGTGGGGGTGGCGGCGTGCAGGCGCAGGGAGCCGTCGTTCTCCAGGGTGGCGACCTCCACCTTCTCCTGCCAGCGGCCTGAGCTCGCGGGGCCGTCCTGGGTGCGCAGGAGGCCCATGCCCAGGACGTCGGTGAGATCCGTGCCCGGCCGGTGCCAGGTGATCGTGGTGCCCTCGTGCCACAGGGGGACGACGCCGTTGAACGGTAGGCCAAAGCGCACGGTCTCAGTCATGGAGCCAAGCCTACGGGGCGGTCCCCGGCAGCGGCCGGGGGCGCGCGGTGGGACGACGGGCGTGGGAGCAGCCGGAAGTGGGCGTGGTCGGCCTGGGCGCGGACGGAGCTGCTCCTGGTGGCCGGGGGAGACCTCGCTGCCGGAGTCTACCAGGGGGACTGCCCAGCTTGTCAGGACGAGGAAGGCGGAGATACGCTCAATTCGCGCAAGATGGGCATAGTGCGCAGAGCGTGTGTGCCACCGGTTGGCAGGAGGTCTGATGACTACAGCGGCGGAGAGCAGGACCTACCTGCCCGAGGAGGAGGTTGCTGGGCGGTTCGGTGAGATCGTGGAGATGCTGTCCTCGCACGGGGCGTCCGCGCACCTGGTGGCTGGTGGTGAGACGATCGAGCTGAGCCAGTCCATGGCAGACCTTCTGGTCCAGGTCGCTCGGGCGATGCGTCAGGGGCTCGCGGTGACGATCGCCCCGCACGGCACCCGGCTGACGACGCAGGAGGCGGCCGACATGCTCGGCATCTCCCGCTCCACCCTGGTCAGGATGCTGGAGGCGGGGGAGATTCCCTTCGAGAGAGTCCGTCGGCACCGTCGGCTCTGTCTGTCTGACGTGCTTGAGTTTCAGCGGCGCCAGCGGCGTACAGCGGACGAGGCGCTGGGTGACATGGTGGCGGATACGCAGGCTATGGGGGGGTATGACGACGATCCCGCACGACTGCGTGAGGTGCTTGCGGCTGTGCGCTCAGAGGGCTGACGACAATGTTCTCTGTAATGCTTGACGCCTGCGTGCTGGTACCCAGTACCTTGCGTGATGTATTGCTCGAGATCGGTACCACACAGGCTTTCAGGCCGTTGTGGAGCGAGAGGATTGAGGAGGAGATGGAGCGGGCGGTCCTCCGTCTGCGTGACGAGCGTGGTCGCGATCAGGAGGAGTCGCGCGGTTATGTCACCCGGCTCCGACGTCAGATGAACGAAGCCCTTCCTGACGCGCGGGTACGAGGGTGGGAGGGTGCTCTGCAGTTTGTCCCGCGAATGCGTGACGCAAATGACGGTCACGTTGTCGCTGCAGCCCTCGTCGGGCGTGCGGACGTGATTGTTACTTTCAATCTCAGGGATTTCGATGACGAACGCCTTCCGGGTATTCTTTTCTCGCAGTCCCCGGACGACTTCCTGATCGATCTTGTCGAGCTGTATCCGCGTCTTGTCCTCGACGCCCTTGACACTATTGTGGCAAGAACTGGTCGGAAGGGTCCCAGGTGGAGCGTGGACGATCTTCTTGAGAGGCTTGAAGTTGAGGGATTGCGTGGGTTCGCCACGATGGTGAGGTACGAAAGAGGCGTGTAAGGGCCCGCCGCGGACCCTCCCGCCCCAACCCGCCGTCCTACCGGGACTGAGGACTGATTCCCAGCCGGGGTGTCCCGTCCCGGTACGTGGTGTAGTCTCGTGCCCGTGAGCAGCACCAGCGGCCTGATTACCAGCCGGCGCGCGATGTAGACCGTCGCCCCGGCACTGCCCGCGCGCCCTCTGGACCACCGGTTCGGGGGGCGTTTTCGTTACCTCTGCACCACCGAAACACAGGAGTCACCAGTGGCCCACCCGTCCCGACCAGCCGTGCCCACCGACCCGGACGCCGCCCGACAGGAGCGCAGCGCCCGCATCGCGGTCACGGTCTTCCCGCTCATTATGCTCGCGGCCTTCCTCGCCGCGTTCCTCTGGCCCGCCACCTTCGTGCCCCTGGCCAGCTACATGACGCCGCTGCTGGCCGTCACCATGCTGGGCATGGGCATGACCCTGTCCGTCCCCGACTTCACCATGATCGCCCGCCACCCCGGGCCGGTCGTGCTGGGTGTGTGCAGCCAGTACGCCATTATGCCGCTGGTGGGCTGGGGCGTGGCGAGTCTGCTGCCGCTGCCCGACGAGCTCAAGGTCGGCATTATCCTCATTGGCTGCGTCCCCGGTGGGACGACGTCGAACGTGTGCACCTTCCTGGCCAAGGGGAACACCGCCCTGAGCGTGTCCATGACCGCCTTCTCCACCATGCTCGCACCGGTTGTCACCCCGGCGCTGACCCTGTGGCTGGCAGGGACCTACATGGAGGTGCCCGCCGGGCAGATGGCGTTGTCCATTGTCCAGATCGTGCTCCTGCCGGTCGGCTTCGGGCTGGCGTGCAACGTGTTCCTCCACCGCCAGGTCGCCCGCATCCAGCCCGCCATGCCGTGGGTCTCGGTGGTCGCGATCGCCGGGGTGGTCGCCGCCGTGGCGGCCAAGAGCCAGGCGCTCATCGCCACCGCCGGGTTCCTCATGTTCGCGGCCATCGCCCTGGAGAACGCCGTCGGGTACGCGCTCGGCTACGCCGCCGCCCGGGCCCTCGGCGTCTCGCGTGCCGACCGGCGCACCATCTCCATCGAGGTGGGGCTCCAGAACGCCGGGCTCGGCTCCACCCTGGCCGCCCACTACCTCAGCGCGGCAGTGGCCGCCCCCTGCGCGGTGGCCACCTTCTGGCACACGATCAGCGGCTCCCTGCTGGCCATGTACTGGCGTCTGCGCGGCTTCCCCGCGGGCGAGGACCCGCAGGCCCCCGTCCGCCGGCTGTGGGAGCGCAAGGGTCGCGACGCCGCCCCGGAGCCCGCGGGCGCCGAGGCCTGAGGCCTCTGCCCCGGGGCGGTCGTCAGGAGCCAGCCCGTGGCGTAGCGGTAGGAGGTCTCCGCCCCGGGGCGGTCGTGCTGGGTAAGCCGGTACACCACCGGTCCCCGCCCGGGGGGTCACCAGGCGTCGTCGGGCGCGGTCACGCACCCCGGTCCCCGCCCGGGGTCAGGAGCCGCTCAGCGCCCGCCGCGCAGGAGGAGCCGGATCACCTCCGGGGCCGAGTAGCGGCGTGGCTGGGAGCCGGGGTTGACGGTCTCCAGGACGCCGAGGTCGACCAGCTGACCCACCAGGCTGTTGGCGCGCCCGTAGGACAGGCCCAGCTCCCTCTGGACCTGGCGCACGGTGAAGGACGGGTTGGCCACGGCGAGGTCCACCAGGTCCGGCGCCCGTGCCGAGCGCAGCGAGGAGGCCCGGACCCGGTCCCGCAGGGCCCCCTGCACCTCCACCAGTGCCAGCATCTGCTCCCTGGTGGCGGTGGCGGCGTCGGCCAGGCCGCGTGCGAAGAAGGACAGGAAGGAGTCCCAGTCACCGTCGGTGCTCACCCCCAGGAGCGCGTCGTAGTACTCGGTGCGGCGGGCCTCGAACCAGGGGGAGACCGTCAGGGTGGGCTCGGAGAGCAGCCCGGTGCGCATGAGCGTGAGCACAATGAGGTAGCGTCCGAGCCGTCCGTTGCCGTCCCGGAAGGGGTGGAGCGTCTCGAACTGGTAGTGCACCATCCCGGCCACGACGACGGGGTCTATACGTCCGTGGTGGTCCGTCCCCAGCCAGTCCAGGAGGGCCGTCACCCCGGCACGCAGCTGGTCCCCCGGTGGTACCGGGACGAACCTGCTGGCCTCGACCGGTGTGACCTCGGGCCCGGCGACGTCGCGGCGGCCGACGACCACCTGCCCCTGGCGCAGCCGTCCGGACTCCCCCTCCAGCGGCGTGGCGCGCATGAGGCGGCCCTGGAGGTCCTCAATGAGTCCCAGGGTCAGGGGGCGCCCCTCGCCCATCCAGTCGAAGCCCAGCTGGGCCATGCTGACGTAGTTGAGGATCTTAGTCATCTGGGCGGAGGTGGGGGCGTCGGCGTCGGCCGTGAGCACCTCCTCCAGCGGGGCGTAGGTCCCCTCCAGCGCGGAGGTGGACTGGGCCTCCCGACGCAGTGAGGGCGTCCGCGGCAGGTAGGGGTTGGGCAGGCGCCGCGCCGTGGCGTCCAGGGCCGCCAGCGCCCGCCCGGCTGCCGCGACGGCCCGGTAGGTAGAGCCCGCCAGCACCGGCTCGTCAGGTCCCAGGGGGACCGGTACGAAGGCGCGGTGGCGCCAGTCGCCGAGGTACGGGTCCGACCCGGTGATCTCGACCAGCTCCCCCATAGTCGGGTTCCTGAACATGCTCACGTCCACCATGTCACACTAACGGCCCTTGTCTGACATGGGCAAGACCAGCTTTTCACACAACGGGTACTTGTGTGAAAAGTAGTCGGCGGACATGTCACACATGTGCCATGAGACGGGAGGTGGTCCCGCGCCCGGGGCGCCCTGCGCCCGGCCGCCCTGCTTACCGCTGCTGGGCCCGGTGCCTGCGCCGCTCGGCCTTGCGGTGGCGCTGCCAGCGCTGGACGGGGCGTTCCGTCAGCGCCAGCAGGGCCAGGACCTCCAGCGCCAGGCCCGCGATGGAGACCAGGGTCGCGTGACGCACCCCCAGGGTGGTGATGTGCCCGGCCGTGGTCAGGGCCGACAGGGTCAGGACCGTCAGCAGCGTGGTGCGGGACCTGGGGTGCCCGACCCAGGAGGCCCAGGCCAGGACGGCCAGGAGGGTCGTCATAAAGCTGCTCAGGCCTATGACCACCCAGTAGGCGACCGCCTCGGGGTGGGCCACGCCCTCGTCACGCAGGGCCTGCGCGGTCAGGAGGATGGTGGAGTCGCTGACCAGGCGCACCGCGTCGGCCAGCACCGCCAGCCCCACCAGGGCCAGGCCGACCAGCAGCCCGCCGGGGCGCTGCCGGCTGGCCCGGGCGTCCAGGGCGCGGGCGCGGGCCAGGTCCACGGAGCGGACGTCGTCCACGACGACGTCGTGCAGGTTCAGCACGTAGAGGTCACCGTCGGTCTCAATACGGTCGCCCCCGCCGTTCCTGTCGTGGTAGGCGGTGAAGAAGTCCGGCCACACCTCGGTGGAGGCCTCCTGGCTGGCCCACATGACGTCGTCGACCACGTAGTTGCGCTCAATGTCGATGTTCGCGTCGATCTTGTGGGTGACCTGGCCGGTCAGGGTGCTCAGGCCCACAGAGCGGTCGTAGGTGGCGCCCCCGAGCCAGTCCACGACGCGCCCCCCGGGCAGGACCCACCCGGCAGGGGTGTGCCAGAAGCGCACGTGGTGGCGCTGGGCGGGGTTGCCCTCCACCTCCTTCTGGTAGGCGAAGTCCTGACCTCGTCCGAACAGGGTGAGCGTGGAGACCGGGGCCGCCGGGTAGGAGCGGCGTGTCAGGGAGGAGACGACGATCCTCCAGGAGGAGGCGGGCGTGATGGGGTCGGCGCGCGTCCAGCCGGCGCGCGTCATGGCCTCGTGGATGTCGTCCTCGTCCCCCAGGACGGCCAGGTTGACCGGGTCCCCCAGGACGCCGTCGGTGGTGCGGGTGCGGCCGATGAAGTAGTCGGGCACGTACAGCCAGGTGAGGACCTGGTGGAGACGGGGGATGGCCAGGTAGGCCAGGAGCACCCAGAACAGGACGAGTGCCAGGACGGACCAGGGGGACACGTGCCAGCCCGCCCCGATGACGGCCCACGCCAGCCACACGGTGGCCAGGGCGGCCACGGCGAAGAAGACGGCGTCCACGACGTCGTCCAGGCCCCAGGAGCGGGCGCGCGCCTCGGAGAGCTTGTCGTCGTGCGAGCGGTAGGTGGGTGCCGTGGTGGGGCGCGGCCGGGTCGCCACAGGGTCACTCATGTCGCCACCGTAGCGGGGCGCCCGCCTCAGGGCGGACCCGGCGACGGCACCACCCGGAGCTCGGACGGCCCGGTGACGCCGTCGGTAGCGTGGGTCCCACCTGGCTGCCGTGGTGCGGTAGCCACCGGCACGGTGCTCGCCTCAGGGCGGCACGCTCCCTGCTAGTTGCGGGCGGCGTCGAGCAGCTTCTGGGCCAGGACGGGGTCGGCCCTGCGGTTAGGCTGCCGGGTGACGGCCAGCCCGGAGGCGGTGCAGGTGTAGGTTGCCACGCTGGTGCGGCTGGACACGCTCCCGGTGGACAGCCCCAGGGAGCCTAGGCCGTCGCAGCTGGCGACGGCGCGGATAATGTCGGTCGTCTCCTCGGAGGTGAGTCGATGGTCCTTGTCGCCGGTGAGCTCGCAGACGTGGATGTTCGTCAGGCCGTCCGTCCGGCCGTAGGCCTGCAGCCTGCTCCCGTACTTGCTGTGATCGTCCGTGGCCAGGATCGCGTTGACCGGCGCGGGGTCGATCACCTGCCCCGGCTCCAGGTAGAGCTCGACGTCCCGCCTCCCGCTGGAGAAGATCTGCTTGTAGTGCATGACGCCGCTGTCGCCCCCACCGGTCTGCGATGTCTGGAGGGCCTGGGGTATCCGGAGATCCAGGTCCTGAGGGACCGTGCTGTGCGCCTCGTACTCCACCATGACGTCGTGCCTGCTCAGGGTCACCGACTGGGCGCTGGTGCCCGCGCGTGTGAGGGCGAGGGTCAGGGCCGGGCGGGCCAGCTCGTGGCCGCCGTCGCCCAGCTGGGTCTCCATGCTCAGGGGGAGGCCGTCGACCTCCCAGGACAGTGAGACCGTCAGACGGGTCGGGGACGCCGCCGCGATCTGGTCCGCCATCTCCTGCTCCGCCCTGGTGAGCAGGGTGATGACCTCCTCGGCCCCGGTCCCCTCTCGGAGGTCCGTCCTCGCCATGACCCCCGTGTTGTCCCAGTACCCGGCCTGCGCGTCGCATGCGGTGACGACCTCCTGCACGCAGAAGTAGCTCCTGGCGGCCAGGGCGAGGTCCACATGGCTCGACGGCGGCTCTGAGGAGGAGAAGGGGTCGTACAGGTCGCAGCCGACCAGCGTCAGCGCCGAGACCAGTACCAGGAGGATCCGGATCCGCACCGAGCTGCGTGTGATCATGGACCCAGCATAGGACGTCGGAAGGACGGTGCGAGTCGCGTGTCACACGCTGCCTCTGGTACCCGGCAGGTCCGGGACCCGGAGGTCCCCGCTCACGCCCATGGACAGCTGGCCGTCTGGTACCTGGCAGGTCCGGGACCCGGGCCCGAGTCCTGGACCCGGGGCCCGGGACCCGGGTGGTCCCGGACCCCGGGCCCAGTCAGGCCGAGGTACCGGGCTCCTTAGCCCCGGTCCGCCCTGGCCTCACCCCCGTCCCCGAGCATGGTCCCGTCCCTGGGGGCACCTCCGTCCTCGAGCACGCCCCCGTTACCGGATGCCTCCCCATCCCCAGACGCTCCCCCGTTACCGGACGTCTTGTCTGCGGCGTCCGCCCTGAGCCGGGTGTTGACCCGCTCCACGTCCAGGCGCGTGAGCAGGAGCAGGATGAGCGCGTTGGCGATCAGCGGCAGCCACACGTACATGACGTAGAGCATCTGGACGGTCGAGTCCGGCTGTACCGGCGCATCGCGCACGTACCCGCTGGCGGCCAGCAGCCACCCGGCCAGGGCCGTGCCGACGCCGCCGCCCACCTTCACCCCCAGCGAGGTGCAGGAGAACATGAGCCCGTCGATCCGCTTGCCGGTGCGCAGCCACGTGTACTCCGAGATCTCGGCGATCATGGCGTTGAGCGTGCCCTGCAGCGGGCTCATGCCCAGGGAGGCCAGCGCGGACAGCGCCAGCATGAGCGGCACGCTGCCCATGTAGGCGGCCACCAGCACCCCCAGGCGCCCGACCACGGCGATCGCGTACCCCCAGATGTTGACCCGGTACATCTCCTTGAAACGGTCTACCACCACCGGCGTCACCAGCAGCCCCACAATGAGGGGGACGTTAATGGCCCAGGCGAAGACCCCCAGGAGTTTGGCGTCGCCCAGGATGTACTTCATAAAGAAGATGCCCATGTTGAGCATGGCCGTGAAGATCTGGGTCAGGAGGAAGATCCCCAGGATAATGAGGTAGTACCTGTTGGACAGAAGTATCCTGGCCGACTCGCGCATTGTCGGCCTCTCCTCGGCGGTGCTCTCGACCTCCTGGCGGCCCACCTCCTGCTGCTCCTGGCGGCCCGCCCCGGCATTGGGGCTATTGTCCGCCCCGGCGTCGGGGCTATTGTCCGCCCCGGCGTCGGGCCCGTCGCCCTCCAGCTCCTCCTCCGGCAGCTCCCTGACCGAGAAGACGGCCAGGGTGTTGACCGCCAGGCCGATGAGCGCGTAGATAATGGCGATGGCCCGCCACCCCTGGGCGCCGCCGCCGAACGCCTCCACGCCCTGGATGGTGACGCTCTGGATGAGCAGGTTGGTCCCGAAGGCGAATATGAAGCGGATGGAGCCCATCTGCACCCGCTCGGCGCTGTTCCTGGTGACCAGCGCGGTCAGGGCCGAGTAGGCGATGTTGTTGGCCGTGTAGAAGACGGAGTTGAGCAGCGTGTAGGCGATGAAGAACCAGATGTACCCGCCTACTGTCCCTATGCCCGTCGGGATCGCGAAGATCGCGATAATCATGGCCGCGCAGCCCACGAACCCCCACAGCATCCACGGCCGCGCCTTGCCCATCCGGGTACTGGTCCGATCCAGCAGGGTCCCGAAGACGACGTCGGAGAACCCGTCGAAGATCCGGGAGACCATCATGAGGGTGCCGATCACCCCCGGGTTGAGCCCCGCCGTGTCCGTCAGGTAGATCATGAGAAACGCGGACAGGAGCACGTAGACCACGTTCCCGGCCACGTCCCCCGAGCCGTAGCCCACCTTGTTGTACCACCTCAGGTACCTGCGCTCCTCGGGCGCCTCGGGGGCGCCCTCTCCGGGCCTCCCGGCCCCGCGGACCGCCCTCGTGCTGCTGCTCATGGCTTCACCTCGTCGTGAGTAGTGGTGCTGTTCACAGTGTTGAGCAGGAGGTGGAGGTCCATCCCCAGCTCCCGGCCGTCCACCCGGTAGCGGGGCCGCAGGGCTGGCCCGCAGCTGTTGGAGCCGATGCCGGCCATTGCGGCGTCCAGGCACAGGACCGTGCTCCCGCAGGGCACCAGGTCGGTGTTGCGGCGCCTGGCCGTCAGCTCCTCCTGGGTGTAGCGCGAGGCGTTGAAGGAGAAGGGGGCCTGGGAGGCCGCCGTCAGGCTCAGCCCGCCCCCGGAGAGGGTCACCTCGTTGCAGTCGGCGTGGCTGCCGTTCTCCTGGGGACGGGTGTAGTCCTCGTGGAGGTCGGCGACATCGGCGCTGAATGCCCCGTGGTAGCTGGCGCGGTGCTTGTCCGCGTAGCTCTCCTGCGGCCCCAGGCCGTAGTAGTCGACCCGGTCCATGGACCGGGGCAGGAACAGGCGCAGGCCCAGGCGCGGCAGGCTGGGAAACCCCAGGGTCCGGCGCATCCGCAGGCTCAGGCCCAGGACGCCGTCGTCGGTGACGACCCAGGTCAGCTGCCCGCGCAGGGCGGGCTGGACCGAGGGCGCCACCAGAGCGACGTCGGCGTGGACGGCGACCCACCCGGGAGCCTCATCGACCTCCACGCCGTAGGCGCGCGCCACGGCCTGGTGGTAGCGGGCCCGCTCCCACTCCAGGCGCACATTGCGGTCGTTGTCGGTGGGCGCCCGCCAGACGTTGAGCTCCGCCGGGCGGTCCAGGAGCTGGCGGCCGTCCACGGCCAGGCTGACTGGCAGGCCGGTGCGCTCATCGAGGACGCAGCGCAGGCCTGCCGCGCCGACGTCGATCCGGGTCCCCTCCCTGCGGACCGTCACCTGCCCCCCGCGGCTCGGGTGGTCCGCGAGCGCCGCTACCCGCCGGGTGCGCCCGTCGGCGTTGCGCAAAGGGACCTCGTCGAAGCCGAGGACGTGGTCGGCCGCCAGCAGCGGCTGGTCCTGGGCGAGCCGGTAGATGACCAGCAGGTGGCAGCGTCCGGTGGCGGGCACGTCCGGTGCGCAGCGCAGCATAATGCTCGTGTGCGGTGGCACGGGCTCCACCAGGTCGAGCTCCTCGTGCGCCACGACGACGCCGTCGCGCAGCACCTCGTAGGAGATGCGGGCGTAGTGGGCCAGGTCGGTGTGGTCCAGGTCGTTGCGGATTGTGAGCAGGCCCTCGTCCTGGTCGTAGTCGATGACGCGGGCGGGGCGCTGGACGTTCTTGAGCTCGGCCAGCCCGGGGTGGGGGACCCTGTCGGGCGAGACCAGGCCGTCGACGCAGAAGTTGCCGTCGTGGACGGCCTCGCCGTGGTCCCCGCCGTAGAGGTGGACGGGCCGTCCGTCGGGGCTGGTGCCTGCGGCCACGGCGTGGTCGCACCACTCCCACACGAAGCCGCCGCACATGCGCTCGTCGGCCCGGATGATCTCCCAGTAGTCCTCCAGGTCGCCCGGGCCGTTGCCCATGGCGTGGCTGTACTCCACGAGGAGGAGGGGCTTGTCCGGGTCGGAGTCCAGGTAGTCGCGGATCTCCTCAATGCCGGGGTACATGCGGCTGTACAGGTCGATGCAGGAGTAGTCGTAGTGGCGCTTGGAGTCCCGGTAGTAGGAGCTCTCGTAGTGGGTCAGGCGCGTGGGGTCGAAGCCCTTGACCCACCTCAGGGCCGCCTCGAGGGTGCAGCCGTAGGAGCACTCGTTGCCCGCGGACCAGGCGATGACGCTGGGGCGGTTCTTCTCCCGGTGGACGCACAGCTGCATGCGGTCCACGGTGGCGTCGGTCCACTCGGGGTTGTCGGCGATGGGCTCGTTCCAGTGCTCCACCTGGTTGTCCCAGGAGTCGTCGGCCAGGAAGCGGGTCTGGGTGCCGTGGCTCTCGTTGTCGGCCTCGGACATGACGTAGAGGCCGTACTCGTCGCACAGCTGGTAGAAGCGCGGGTCGTTGGGGTAGTGGGAGCTGCGTACGGCGTTGACGTTGTGCTCCTTCATGAGCCTCAGGTCGCGCCGCATGTGCTCCAGGCCGATCGCGGGGCCGGTGGCCGGGTCGGAGTCGTGCCGGTTGACCCCCCGCAGCGTGAGGGGCCGCCCGTTGAGGCGCACGACGGCGTCGGTGACCTCCACCTCGCGCAGCCCCACCCGGTCGGTGATGACCTCCCCCGGGGTGGTGATGGTCAGGCTGTAGAGGTAGGGGTCCTCGGCGCTCCACGGGTGCGGGTCGTCCACGGCCAGGCGGACCCGGTGGGTGTACCCGGCGTCGGTGCCGGGGTCGTCGTCCCCGGGGGTGAAGGGCTCCAGCTGCCCGGTGGCCACGACCGCGCCCTGGTGGTCCGCCAGCACCGCCGTGGTGGGCACGGCGCCTCCGCGGAAGGCGCCCCGCACCTCGATAACGGCGCCGGCCGGAGTTGCGCCGGAGCGTGCCACCGGGGCCGCCCCGGAGCGCGCGTCCCCGCCGTCGCCGGGGACGAGGGAGGTGGTGACGGCGTAGTCGAAGAGGACCGACCGCGGCCGGGAGAGCAGGTAGACGTCCCGGAAGATGCCGCTGGTGCGGAACTTGTCCTGGTCCTCCAGGTAGGTGCCGTCGC
>ERZ773099.1436-NODE-1436-length-17654-cov-14.397068_pt1 | contig 17654 bp, 14 predicted proteins | sample MGYA00511120_ERZ773099 | MGnify/ENA primary metagenome ERZ773099 (study PRJEB29015, sample SAMEA2738012) | human oral metagenome | biome: human oral; feature: human-associated habitat; material: dental | place: China | collected 2104 ...
TGCTCACCACCATCCTGGGCGGCGGCATGTCCTCGCGCCTGTTCCAGGAGGTGCGCGAGAAGCGGGGACTGGCCTACACCACCTACGCCTTCGACACCTCCTACGCCGGTGCCGGCGCCTTCGGGCTCTACGCGGGCTGCGCTCCCGGCGATGTCGATGAGGTGTGCGCCGTCATGGTCGGCGAGTTCGAGAAGCTCGCCGAGAGCGGCGTCACCGAGCGGGAGATGACCCGGGCTCGCGGCCAGCTGCGCGGGGCCATGGTGCTCGGGGGAGAGGACTCCTTGGCGCGCATGGGGCGCCTGGGGCGGGCCGAGGTCGTCACCGGACGCCTGCGCTCCATGGAGGAGAACCTGCGCCGGCTGGAGGCCGTGACCCCTGAGGAGGTCCGGGAGATGGCCGCCTGGCTGGTGGAGCGCAAACGCGCCCGCGTCCTCGTCGGCCCCAGGGCCTAATCGGGTGGGAGTATGTGTCACGCTGCGGCAGCCGTCGCCGTAGGGGTGCTGACGTCGTCGCGAGAGAACTGCGTCGGCGGAGGCGTCCACATCCTTGTCGTGCAGGCTCTCAGACTGGCTGATGGACGAGTGACGTGGAGCCCGTGGGCCGGGGGCGCGCCCGAGGCTGGTTAAGAAGCGGCCTCGACAGTCCGTGCGGAGCGAGGCGCACCTGCTCAAGAGCGCCGAACATGGACTAAATTTCAACAACTCATCATGAATAGCTACGAGAAGTCGCCGATACCTCTTGTGATCCTAGGCACCGTCAGCTGGACTCATATTAACCAGGCGTACGATAGTGTTGCGTGGTAGCGACCCTGGGTGGAGGAAGAGACGACCGATGGACCGTGAAGAAGAAGGACAAACATCGGGCGAAGTAAGGTCTGTCGCGATTAAATTGACTGCGGCGCGGATTCTATTTTTCGCCGGTGCGTTGAGTTGCTGTGCGTATTCTGTCGCCCTGGGGCTGTCACAACAGGGCCAGTCGTATGCCTCAGGAGCCGTTGGTGCCATATTGCCTTCGTTATCTTCTCGCTGATGCATATCGCCTGGTGGGGGGCTCTAAGGAAGCCTAATCTACGCAGGATCGACTTGGCGAAAAAAGCGAGTTATGTACACATAGTGCTGTTCATAAGTGCTACGTTGAACAACTCTCCGCAGAACAAGTACGGCATCATGGAGACGGCCCCGCCCATCCCTGACGATAAGATCGTGATGGCGGTGCCACCGCTCCTTATCGTTATGAGTTGCATCAACGCACTCCTTCTAAGGAGTATAAGTGTAGCCAAACTAGAGTAATCGGTCCCGCCAGGGTAACGACCAGGAACATCCTGAGAAAAGAGAAACCACATGCTGAACTTATTAACCGTGGTTACGGGAGCCGTTGGGGCCGCGCTGATGCCCACGTGGATGCTTCAGCTACGAAGAGACTTGGACTGCTAGGTGTTTTTCGGACACTGCTTGTTTGTGTTTCAGGCTGCCTTCGTTAAGTTCAGGAGCTCGCGTTCGACCTCGTTCGGGGTGCGATAACCTAGGGCTGAGTGAAGGCGTATGTGATTGTATCTCAGCTCGATCCACGAGGCAATATCGTTGATCGCCTTGTCCTTCGTGGGATACACCATCCTATGCACCCTCTCGTTCTTGAGTGTGGCATTGAAGGATTCCGCCCAGGCATTGTCCCAGCACACTCCGGTACGCCCCACGGACGGACGGATACCATAGGTCTTCAGGTGGTCCAGGAATCTTTGAGACGTGTACTGACTTCCCCGGTCGGAGTGAAAGACTGTCACACCTTTCTCAACTGGGCAGCGCCTGGCTGCCATGTCGATGGCCTCACACACCAGCGAGGTGCGCATATGATCGGCCATCGCGTACCCCACGACCTTCTTGGTGCAGCAGTCCAGAACAGCTGCAAGACAGACGAATCCGGCCCACGTACTGATGTAGGTGATGTCCCCGCACCACTTACGCCCAGGCTCGTCGGCGGTGAAGTCCTGCCCCACCAGGTCGGGGCGCTCATCGAGGTCCCCGGCCGGCACGGTAGGTGCGGACCTTCGCCCGTGGCTGCGCGGCCTCAAGGCTCAGCTCCCTCATGATGGAGCGGATCGTGGCGCCATCCACCCTCACCCCACGCCTCTCCAGATAGGCCTGGATCCTTCGGTACCCGTAAGTGCCGTCGGAGTCCTTAAAAACGTCCTTAATGATGATACTGAGCTCTTTTCCTTTCGCTCTGGTGATGGACTCAGGTCGGTCGCGCCAGGAGTAGTAGCCGGACCGTGAGACACCGGCCCACCGGCACATCGAGGAGGTGGGGTAATGGCCTTCCTCGCGATTGATGAGCTCATAGCGCTCGGTCACGGTCGTTCCTTGGCGAAGAAGGCGGCTGCTTTTTTCAGGAACTCGTTCTCCCCACGCAGCTCCCTGTTTTCCGCTCTCAGCCTCGCGATCTCGGCTGACTCGGAGGCCTTCTTGCGGTCCTGATCGGTGGCGTGCTCCTTCCTGTACCTGGCGACCCAGCTGCCCACCGTCTGGGGGACAAGGTCATACGACGAGGCGACCGAGGAGATGGTGCGTTCCTTCACCAGTGACCTCACGCACCACCTGCGCCGAGCTCCTCGGAGTATCTCGCTGCTGGCATGGGATCTATCCTATCGACTCACGGGAAGAAAAACTCCCCCTGTCCGAGAAACGCCACGCACCCCAAGCTCCTGGGAGGGTGTCAGATTGTTTGTGTGAGGGGTGTGATCTGAGCCTTGAGGAGATGAGACTGTGAGCATGGATGTGAGTAGTAGGGATGAGCGCGAGGAGGAGCGTGCTCGTCAGCGGCGGGTCGCTGAGGAGCTGAAGGCTTCAGGGGCCCTGGAGGGGATCTTCGCTCAGGTTGATGCCGGAGCGCCGTTGACCGGGTCTGATGGTGTGCTGGCCGGTGTGGTCAAGGCGGCTCTGGAGCGGGGGTTGGCTGCTGAGCTCACTTGAGCACCTGGGTTATGACCGGGGGGGATCCGGACGCGGCGGCGTTTCCCAGCTCGCGTAACGGGACCAGCTCTAAGACGGTCTCCACCGAGGTTGGGGATGTGGATCTGGACGTTCCACGAGACCGGGCCGGGACGTTTACGCCGATGCTGGTGCCCAAGGGGCAGCGCCGGCTCGATGGGCTCGATGCGATGGTCATCAGCCTGTACGCCGGGGGGATGACGGTGCGGGACACCCAGCACCATCTGGCCTCTACGCTGGGCACTGATCTGAGTCATGAGACGATCAGCAAGGTCACCGACCAGATCAGCCAGGAGGTACTGGCCTGGCAGCACCGGCCACTGGATGGCCTCTACCCGGTGACCTACCTCGACGCCATCATGATCAAGGTCCGCGACGGGGCTCACGTGACCAACAAGGCCGCGCGTATCGCGGTAGGCGTGGACATGGACGGGATCAAGCACGTCCTGGGCGTCTGGGTCCAGGCCAGCGAGGGGGCCAGGTTCTGGGCCCAGGTGTGCGCCGAGCCGGCCAACAGGGGTGTCAAGGACGTGCTGATCGTGTGCTGTGACGGGCTGACGGGGCTGCCCGAGGCGATTGAGGCGACCTGGCCCCGGGCGACGGTCCAGACATGCGTGGTCCACCTGATCCGGGCCGCCACGAGGTTCGTGTCCTACAGCGACCGCAAGGCCGTGGCAGCGGCTCTCAGGCCGATCTACCAGGCCCCCAGCGAGGAGGCCGCACGGGAGGCCCTGGAGACCTTCGAGGCCAGTGAGCCCGGACAGCGCTACCCGGCCGCGGTCAGGACCTTCACCGACTCCTGGGAGCGACTCACTCCCTTCCTGGCCTTCCCGCCGATGGTGCGACGGGTCATCTCTCCCCCACTTCGTGGGAGGTACCCCCTCCACCAACGTATCGAGACTGCGAGCTACCAGCTGCGCAAGGGTCACCAGGAACCGGGGTCACCTCCCCTCCGACGAGGCAGCGGTCAAGCTGCTGTGGCTGGCTATCTGCGACATCGAGGACAAGAGAGCCCGACAACGGCAAAAGGAGCAGCAGAAAGGACGGGCCGGCAAGAGCGTGACCACCGGCAGACTGATCGAGGGCGCTATAACCACCAGCTGGAAGCAAGCCCTCCAACAGCTGTCCCTGGCCTATCCCGACCGAGTCAACCCCCACCTGTAACCCACACCACATACACAAGCAACTTGACGCTGATGATGGTGCAGGAGCCTGCGTGGCGGTAGTGACAGCCAGATGTCGCAGCCTGACACCGATAGGGGAGCACACCACCGACCTGACCGCTGCTGACCTGTGGTCCCGGGGCCTGGCCGCGGGACAGGCCCCGCCCTTGGAGTCCACCATCCGGCGGGTCCTGCGGAACCTGGATCCCACAGGCCTCAACACCCGCCTGAGGTCCTGGTTCTGCACGCGTACCGGCACCATCGCCAGCCGCAGAGTGGTCGCGGTGGACGGCAAGACCATGCGCGGCCCCCGCCAGGGGCAGGCGTCGGCGCCTCATCTCCTGCCGGTCCTGGACCACGCCACCGGCACAGTCCTGACCCAGGAGCGAGTGGCGAACAAGTCCAACCAGAGGTCCCCGCCCTACCGGACCTGCTCGAGCCCCTCGACCTGGACGGGGCCGAGGTCACCGCCGACGCCATGCACACCCAGACCGATGCCGCCGAGTGGATCACTCAGCAGGGTAGTCACTACCTTCTCACGCCTCTGGGCAACCAGAAGACCCTGCACCGCACTCTCATCAAAGCCCTGCCGTGGAAGAACGTCCCGTCCACCTCCTCGGTTGACACCGGACATGGGCGGCGGGTGCGACGCACCAGAACCACCACGAACCACAAGACTCTGAAACAGGTCAGGCCCAGGGGCGGGTCACCGGATGGTGCCGGCGAAGACTTCCTCGATGAAGGGATCGACCAGCCCGTGGTAGGCCTCCGGGGCGTCCCGCCGCACGCAGTGGCCGACGCCGTCGAGCAGCACCAGGCGCACGAGCGGATTGGTCACTTCAGAGGGGTCAGGAGCCATGTCGCCGCGGCGGGGTGCCAGGTAGAGCGTCGGCGTCCTCAGCCGGTTGATCGCGCTGACGAGGTCGGCCTCGCCGAGATAGGTGCCTTCGCGGATGTAACGGCGGTCGACCCGCCTCTTGCACGCGGCCCAGCCCTCGATCTCGGATTCGCTCCATGAGGTCTCGCGCCTCATGCGTTCCCGCTCGGCCGTGCCGCCGTCGGCGAAGGCGTCCAGGAACCGCTCCTGATGCTCTACGAACCAGGGGGCCGGGGCCCAGTGCCCGGTGGGACGCGCGACGTCCTCCAGGACCAGTGCCCGAACCAGCTCGGGCCAGGCGACGCTCACCCGCAGCGACATGAGCCCTCCCAGGCTGTGCGCCACGACGACCGGCGGCTCCGAGAACAGGGCCAACGTCTTCTCAAGGTCCTCTTGCATGGTCTGCGGCGCCCGGGCCAGGGTCTCGTCATCCCACCGCGGGGATGCCCCGTGCCCCCGCTGATCGATCGCGAGGACGTGATACCGGGAGGACCAGCGGGCCACAGCGTCAGGCCATGCGGTAGCCGATTCAGTCAGGCCGTGGACTAAGAGCAGCGGCGGATCCGCCGGAGCGCCCCACTCGTGCAGCGCAAGCATCGTCACCTCATCGAGTGTAGGCGAAGAGCGCGCACGAACTCCGTGCTCACGTCGGTCCCGGCTGAGTTCATCGATTCCGATGAGGGCAAGTCTTCTTGGGCCTGAGGCGAAAGTCGTCGAGTTCGGTGCTTCCCGGGGGCCGAGGCCCCCGGGAGCATCCGCGACGCCGGGATCAGCACCCCATCCGCAAGTCTTAACCTGACGACGCGACCTCCGAACTCAGCTCTGCTTCATCCCGTCCTCTTTGCCCTGCACCGCAGGGCCGGACTCGTCGTCCGGGACGGCGTCGACCCCGGCCTCCTTGCGCTGCTCGGGCGTGATCGGGGCGGGAGCCTCGGTCAGCGGGTCGAAGCCGCCGCCGGACTTGGGGAAGGCGATGACGTCGCGGATGGAGTCCGCTCCGGTGAGCAGGGAGACGATGCGGTCCCAGCCGAAGGCGATGCCGCCGTGCGGCGGGGCGCCGAACTTGAAGGCGTCCAGCAGGAAGCCGAACTTCTCTTGGGCCTCCTGCTCACCGATCCCCATGACGTTGAAGACGCGCTCCTGGACGTCGCTGCGGTGGATACGGATAGAGCCGCCGCCGATCTCGTTGCCGTTGCACACGATGTCGTAGGCGTAGGCCAAGGCGCCTCCCGGGTCGGTGTCGAAGGTCTCCAGGCACTCCGGTTTGGGCGAAGTGAAGGCGTGGTGGACGGCGGTCCAGGCGGACTTGCCCAGGGCCACGTCGCCGTCGGCGCGGGCCTCGGCGGAGGGCTTGAACAGGGGGGCGTCCACGACCCACACGAAGGACCACTCGTCATCGTTGATGAAACCGCAGCGCTTGCCGATCTCCAGACGGGCGGCGCCCAGCAGAGCGCGCGAGGAGTCCACGGGACCGGCGGCGAAGAAGATGCAGTCACCGGGCTCGGCTCCAGCGGCCTGGGCCAGGCCTGCCCGCTCGGCGTCGGTGATGTTCTTGGCGACGGGGCCGCCGAGGGTCCCGTCCTCGGCGACAGTGACGTAGGCCAGACCCCTGGCGCCGCGCTGCTTGGCCCACTCCTGCCAGGCGTCGAAGGTGCGCCGCGACTGGGAGGCCCCGCCGGGCATGACGACGGCACCCACGTAGGGGTTCTGGAAAACCCGGAAGGTGGTGTCCTTGAAGTAGTCGGTCAGGTCCACCAGCTCGCAGCCGAAGCGCAGGTCGGGCTTGTCCGAGCCGTACTTCTCCATGGCGTCGTGATAGGTCATGCGGGCAATGGGCGTGGGCAGGTCGTAGCCAATGAGGGCCCACACCTCGCGCAGCACGTCCTCGGCGACGGCGATGACGTCGTCCTGCTCGACGAAGCTCATCTCCACGTCGAGCTGGGTGAACTCAGGCTGGCGGTCGGCGCGGAAGTCCTCATCCCGGTAGCAGCGGGCGATCTGGTAGTAGCGTTCCATGCCGGCAACCATGAGGAGCTGTTTGAACAGCTGCGGGCTCTGCGGCAGGGCGTACCAGGAGCCCGGTGCCAGGCGGGCAGGCACGAGGAAGTCGCGGGCTCCTTCTGGGGTGGATCGGGTCAGGGTCGGGGTCTCGATCTCGACGAAGTCGTGGGAGTCCAGGACCCTGCGGGCGGCCTGGTTGACCTTGGCGCGCAGCCGGATGGCGTGCTGCATGGGGCTGCGCCTCAGGTCGAGGTAGCGGTGGCGCAGGCGCGCCTCCTCCCCGACCTGCCCGGCGTCCTCGGCGTGATCAGAGACTTGGAAGGGCAGCGGGGCAGAAGCGTTGAGAATCTCGACGTCGGAGACGACGACCTCGACATCGCCGGTGGGCAGGTTCGGGTTGGCGTTGCCCTCGGGCCGGGCGCTCACCTCGCCGGTGACGGCCAGGACGTACTCGGCGCGCAGGTCGTGGGCGACCTCCTCGCGGATGACGACCTGGGCGATGCCCGAGGCGTCCCGCAGGTCGATGAAGGCCACGCCGCCGTGGTCACGGCGTCGATCCACCCATCCGGTGAGGGTGACGACCTGGCCGATGTCTGAGGCGCGCAGGGAGCCTGCGGTGCGGGTTCGCAGCACGGTGCTGGGTTCCTTCCGTGTGGGGCACTGAACCGGTGCCTGTCGGGGCGCACCACGAGACGGGTGGGCGCCGGCCGCAGTTTACAAGGAGCCCGGTGCTCGGGCGTCAGTCGGCGCCGCAGCAGCCGCACACGCAGTGACTCGCCCTGCGTCAGACCGCGGCTCGACGGCGCTGGTAGGCGGCCATTCTGCGACGGTTGACCGCTACGAGCACCGAGAGCACGACCAGGATCATGCTGAGCGCGAGGATGGAGGCGCCGATGATCGGAAAGCCGGCCGGTTCCGCCCCTGGGCCGGCGGCCTGAATGCCCGAGGCGCTAGCACCTTTCGATCCGCCCGTTGCGGCCACCTGGTGGGGCGGCGGCGTCGGTGCCGCCGGAACGGTCGGAGGCGCGGCCCCTCCGATGACTGTGACACCCGAGACAGTGAAGTAGGGACTCTTGTTGGTGTAGTCCGCCGCGTTGCCCCCCTGCGCTCCGGAGACCCGGAAGCGCAGCCAGTGGTTGCCCTGATCGACGTAATCGGGCAGCTCGAAGGAACCCGAGGCGGTGCCGTCCTCCTTGACCGTCACGGTGGTGACGACCTCGTTCTCCGGGGACTGGGAGCCGCCCGGCGTTCCGTCATCGATGAGAACCTGAACCGTTGCGCCGCTGGGGAAGCCCGAGATCGTGTACATGATCGTGCCCCCGACGGCGACTGTCGATGGGCTGACGGTTGAGGCCGTCCCCCTGGTGGAGGGGTCTGTCGTGGTGTCCGCTTCGGCAACGGGACCCATGGGAACCAGTGCCGCCAAGGAAGCGAGCAGGACTGAGCAGAAGACGGCGAGCACGCGTGGCCCGCCCGCCGGGTGGCGGTCGTCGATCCGACGTCGATCGGCCCGCGTGCGCCTATCCGGCCGGACGAGCCGGAGCATCCGGATCATCTGCCCCTCACCTCCTTCGTGCCGCTGCATGTTCTGATCCCCTGACGATTTCGTTGACAACTTGCTGAAGCGCCTGCTCAGCGCCTGCGCGGCATCCGCGGTAGCCGGGGGGCTCGCGGAGCGCGAAGAGGCAGTCCTGAACGCGCGGCGACCAGCAGGCTGCCGGCACCGATGACAAGCAGTCCTCCGGCGCCTCCCAGGAGCATGTCGTTGGCACTCAGGCTCATGGAGGTGGGGGCGCCCTTGTCCGGGAATGTCAGAAGCTGGGCCTGGCCCGGGTTCTGAGTGTCGAAGGCTGCCGAGGTGATCTCCAGCTTGGCCCACCCCAGAAGGCTGTTCTCACGATCGGCCACCGCCAGTTCGTAGGATCCGGATTTGAACGTCGAGATATCGATGGAGACGCTGTTGGCACCGTCGACCTGTACCCAGCCCTTAGTGGTGGCTCCGGGGAAGACGAATACCGAGACCCACTCCCCCGCCGAGACCTTGGCCCTGGGAAGGACGAGGTTGACGATATTGCCCTGGCGAGACCCGGACAGGGAGCCAGCGTTGTCCGCACTCAACTGCGCCGCGCTGGTCACCGGAGGTACGGGGGCCCTGTCAGGACGGACAGTCCTGTCCTCAGGGGCGGTCGCTTCGGCTGAGGCCTGCGCCGGGGCCTCAGAGTCGTCCGAGCCGGAGGAAGCGCCGGCACCGCCCCGCCCACTGTCCTGAGCCCGCCCCTGGTCGGCGCCGGGCCCGACCGGGATACCGCCGGCCGAGGAATCCGTCTGGGACCCGCTGTTGGCAGAAACGCCTCCACCGGAACCGCTACCGGTACCTTCTGCGTCCGACTGGCTGCCGGGGTCCTCCTCATCACGGCCATCGGTGACGTTCACATGTGGCGTGGCTGCGGAGGGACCCGAGGTCTGCACCGAGCCCGGTGACTGCGTGCGCTGATCCGACGGAGCGGTTGAGGGCTGGACAGACGGAGCGGGGGACGGTTCTGATGTCGGCTCGTTGGAAGGAGCCGGTGAGGGGGCGGGCGCTGGGCTGGTCGACGGCGTCGGGGACGGCGAAGCAGACGTGGATGCCGAGGGTTCTGCCGTCGGCATCCACGTTGGAGACGGCGTGGGCTCGGCTGCAGGACCGGCTGTAGGGGTTGGGGTCGGCTGCGGAGTCACCGGCGTATTGAGGACGAAGACGTTGGTGCTGGCCGTCAGCCCGGTATCGGCGGATGAGATCTGAAGATAGTAGCGTCCCTTTTCGGCTTTCCCTGCGGCGTAGAGCGCAGACAGGTTGAGCTGAGTATTGAAGGAACCGTTGCGGAAGGTGACGGGCACCGAGACGGTTCCCGGAACCGCGTATCCACCGTGGGCCATCATCTTGATCTCGACCGACTTCTCACCGTCGAGCACGGTTCCCTGTGAGCACCAGCCCGTGCCCGAGGCCCTGACAGCGATCTCAGGATCGTAGGTGGGCTCAGCCCCCTTGGGGTTTGAGCCATCGGGGTTGAGAACGGTGACGGTTGGCGCCGCCTTGCAGGTTGCGTTCGTCGGAGTCGGTGTGGGATCCGGCGTGAGTGTCGCCGTCGGCTGCGCAGAGGGTGTCGCTGTCGGCGACGGGCTCGGGGCCTGCGTCGGGTCCGGAACTGGTTCCGTCGTCGGTTTGGTGGTCGGCGCGGCAGTTGGCTCAGTGGTGGGCTCAGTGGTGGGCTCAGTGGTGGGCTGAGCGGTCGGTTCCGTCGTCGGCCCGGTTGTTGGCTCAGTGGTCGGCTCCGCTGAAGGCTCAGCACTGGGCTCGGTCGTGGGGTCTGGCGTGGGCTCCGGAGAAGGAGGATTGATGATGTCGGGATCCTGCTTGACGAAGGAGAACAGGCCCGTCGTCGCACTCACCGTTCCGCTGGTAAAGGTGAGGCTGAAGACCCGCGTGCCGACGTCCCAGCTCGTGTCGCCCGTGGCCTCTCGCATTCCTTTGACAAGATAGTTGGTCGGAATGAAGACGTCCTGCTCGCCGTTGGCGGGAGCCGGGCGCTCGAGCTCGGCCTTGAGCCCCGGCAACAGGTGGGGAGTGACAGTCTTTCCCTCGACGACGTTGAGCGTGATGGAAGGATCCTCCAGGACCTCGCCGGCGGTGGCGCACCAGTCCGACAGGATCGACTCGACCCCCACACCGAACCCGGTCTCATAGACCGGCACCACGTACTCGGGCGCCGACTGGCCCTCGGGGTAGACCATTCTGGCTGCAGGGCGGCAGGCCGCGCCGCTCCCGGATTCCTCGACGGCCTTGCCCTCGTTCAGAAGGGGCATGGCAGCCACACCAGCGGTGGACAGAATAATGCCGAAGGCCGTCAGGACGGCAAGAATCGCGCGAGCACCGTGCATGGTAGAGGGGCGGGCCGCAAACAGCCGCTGAGCGTAGTGCATCAAGTGGTCTCGTTCGTGAGCAGGGATGAGGTGGACTTACTCGTTCAATCCGCAGCCGGCAGGCGAGGACAACGAGGAAAGGAACGCACCGGTCAACGGATACGACTGCCTTTCACAAACGATGATAGACGGACTACTCCCCTCTAAGAATCCACTATCTCCAGAAAACATCGGCTGCGACATCGAATCCGGATCAAGTATACACGGCGGTAACCCGACAATCGGTCGGAGCGAGATCAATCAGTTCCGGAATCACTACGAAAACTCCTGCATTGGTAACGATAAATCGGGTAACGTGATCATGCTGTTGTCCAGGTTTCACTTCTGTCACGGTTTTATTGTGGAGAGGACTGGGGCCGTTCAACGCGGAATATGCGTTGAACGGCCCCTGAGACGATCGGCCAGAGCTCCTCCTGCTCAGGCGTGTTGATCTGATCCGGGTGCAGGCCGGCAGGGCACGACGACGGGCGCGCGCCAGCAGCGCTCCGACTCGCGTCAGAGGTCAGTGGCGCAATGACTGGCAGGCAAACGTTGGAGACGTTGTCTTGTTTTATAGACGAGTGAGACTGTGGTCACCTCGACGCCGCTATCCATGTCCTGAGGAGAGGTCCTGCTCATGAGCGTCGAGCCCCCAGGACAGCCCGTGCCGCCACCAGGCGTAGTCGTGACCGCCGCGCTCCTCGTGATACTCGAGCAGAACCCCCTCGGCCGCGAGAAGACCCGCGGCCGTGCGCGCCCCCTGACGCAGGACCCCCTCGTGGATGCCGCATTGAACCACCAGTCGCGCCTCCAGCAGCTCAGCAGACTTCAGCTCAGCCCTACCTCGCAACCAGGAAAGCAGCTCCCCCTCCCCCTCGCCCCGGCGGCCTGACCCCAACCAGAAGGACGCCGACTGGACAATGGCGCGACCGGCGATATCGGGCCGGTGCGTGACGAGATCCGCTGCGGCCACGCCCCCCAGGGATTGACCGGCCACCACCACCCGCCGCGGGCTCCACGGCCGCCGGCCGACTCGAGCCGCCTGCAGGCACCTGCTCAGCAGCTCTCTGCTGCGGCGCGGATCCGCCAAGTCACGGGTGCGCATGGACAGGTCTCCGGAGTCGATGAGCAGTAGGTCCCAGGACGCCGCCCTGGCACCAAGACGGCGGACGACGTCGTTGCGGCGCCAGATCTCTCCGTCGAGCAGAACCAGCAATCCGCGCTTCTTCTCGGCCTTTTCCCCGCGCTGTCCGCCGCCGACGGGCTCCTGCAGCCACAGGGTGATGCGTCGCGAAGAATCACCGGGGGCGTCGAAGCCCTCGAGCGCAGCAGCACCACCGAGCTCTGTACTGCCGGCGTACCCGCCGCCATTGAACGCCGAGTCGTCCCCGGGGCGCGCCGCAGCCGACCATTCCGGGTGGGTGGCGGCGCCCGGTCCCTCCCACAGGGAGGAGACGAAGCCGAAACCATCGTGCAGGCGATCGGGATTGAAGGGATCTGGGCGCCCTTGCTCGTGAACATGCTTCCAGCGCTCCCGCCGGGTCCCGGCGTCGTCGGGCAACGGCTCGCGGGTCACAACGATCCGGTATCCCAGGAGAGCGTCCTGAGGCAGGAGGAGGTGGTGCACCCACCAGCTGGTCCCGGCAACTCGGACGGCGAGCGCCGGGGCGATGTGAGTGCGATGGTTGTCGGTCAGCGTGTTGAGATGGATGAGAACGCTGGGCGCGGGACCATGCCGCTGGTCGTCGCACCACAGGAAGGTCACCTCGCGCATCTCGACACCTGCAACGATATGGGACTCCCCCAGGACGGGGGTGCCGCGAGCCGCAGCTGCCGCCAGGGCGTCATCGTCGGGATGGGACGGCCACCATGCCGGAGTCGAGCGAATCAGACTCCCATCCGGGCCCAGAGGGGTGGGGTCCAGCTCCCGCCACCGGGTCCGCTGCACCAGAACATCGTCAGGGCGGGTTCCGCTCACACCGGAGACCATATCGGACCCCCTCCGTCCCACCCCCACGAGGCACAGACCGATCGAGACGGACCGCCGAGGAGAAGAAACGAACTTGCATTCTTCCGGCTGATATGGCGTAGGGTAGTGCTCATGACGCACATCGCTCTGACGACCACCACCGCCCCCGGCGCACAGGCGCTCGCGGTCATGTGTGGTACGCGAATGTGCTGTTGTTGTCGGCCTTGTTGATTGTTCGTCCAATGTGCCGCCCGGGAAACGCGGTGACTTCTCGGTAAGGGGCAACCACTTCGGAGCTGGCGGCGCGATGCGCAGTCGGGCCCCGCTTCCGGTCTCTCATTCTCGCGGGCCCTTGACGGGTTATACGCGACCGTCCCTCAGAGTTCCGTGACCGGATGATCTGAAGACCGTGCGAGGATTCATCACCCTTTTTCGTTTTATTTGTCTTTCCCGCAGGTAATCGCCGCGTCGGCGGCCGAGTCTCGTCTCTCAACGACGCTGCTTTCACACCTATTCGGTTCTATATCCCCTCCGTAGGAGACACCATGTCGAAGACCGTTCCCTCTCCCTCCTCCGCCTCATCCCCGTCGGGTGCTGAGTCTCCCGGGGACAACGAGGTCACTGCCGACAACGCGGCGGAGATCCTCGCCGCCGATGACGATCCCAGCATCTCCGAGGCAGACGCATCTGGTCGCAGCAAGCCGTCGCGGCGGGCGCTGCTGACGGTTGGAGGTCTTGCGGCTGCTGCAGTGGTCGGCACCGGCGCGTACCTGACGATCCGGCGCACCAACCAAGGCGTGGTCGGCGCCCATGAGGCGCTGCCGCTGGTCATCGGCGGCGACATCTGCGCCGCACCGCTGTACGCCGCCTACCACCAGGGCTTCTTCGATGATGCCGGGCTGAAGGTCACACTCGCACGCACCCAGCAGACCGAGGACACCAAGGACGGCGTGGGCGCCGGCAAATACATCGGCGCACCGGGAATCTTCTTCTCCTGGCTGGAACCAATCTACAACGGGCTCAACGCCAAGCTCACTGCGGGTCTTCACGCCGGCTGCCTGCGTCTGGTGGTGAACAACAGCTCCCCCTATCAGAGCCTGGCTGATCTCAAGGGCTCCACGATCGGCGTACCATCGCTGTCCTCGTCCGCCTTCGCCTACTTCGCGATCGGACTGTCCGAGGCCGGTATCAACGTCGACCCGGACGGGGGCGACATCACCTGGCGCACGGTTGATGCGGATTCCTTGGGGACCGCTCTGGCAGACGGGCAGGTGGACGCCATCATGGGATCCGATCCCGCGCCGCTGCTCCCCGTCTTCAATGGCACAGCCCGAGAGCTGGCCAACAACGACGCCGAAGAGTTCTGCTGCTCCGTAGCCCTCAACGGAGACTTCGTGAAGAAACAGCCCGAAAGGGCCAAGGCGCTGACGCAGGCGTGGTTGAAGGGCTCGGCCTACGTGCCCGATCATATCGAGGAGATCGCCAAGCTCGAGGTCGACAACGACTACGTCGCCGCTGATCAGGACGTCGTCGTGCGGGTGCTCAAGACTTACGGTTTCAAGGCCTCGGCGTCCAGGTTCCGTGCCGCGATCGAGCCCGGTATCGAGAAGTTCAAGACGACCGGATTCATCAAGGCCGACGTCTCCGCCCAGAGTCTGACCAACGCCGTCGTCGCCGATCTCGGTATCAAGGACTGATTGATAATGTCCGCAACGTCCCTCGGCGCACCAACCGAAATCTCCGACGAGAAACAGCGGGAACAGAGCTCCTCTCAGCCTGAGCGCGGCGTATCGAAACACGATCGCCCCACCCCGGGTTCTCTTCTGAGCGCCATAGCACTGTTCTTGTGGCCGGCCTACCTGGCTATCGTCATCGGTCTTCCGGAGGCCGACCTGCTCCGCCGGGCATCGACCACTCCAGTCATTCTCCTTACCGGCGCATGGATCGTAATTCTGATCGGGTGGACCGCGGCCTCACGAATCAGTCCAGGCTCCTTTGCGGCGAAGTCGTTGACGCATTTCCTGCCTTGGATCACCGCCGCCGGCGCATGGTTCATCGTCTGGCAGCTGTCAACCTCGAAGCTCGGAATTCTCACGCCTCCGTACTTCGCCGCACCGGAGGTGCTCATCGCCTCTTTCGCGCACGACTGGAGGCTGCTACTCAGCTGTCTGGGAGCCTCGGCGCTGCTCTTCGCCATCGGGTACACCGTGGGGTCTCTGCTGGGCTTCCTCACAGGACTGCTCATGGGCTGGTCGAAACGCGCCGACTATTGGCTCCACCCGCTCCTCCAGACCGTCGGGCCCGTACCCGCGGCCTCGCTCCTGCCTCTGGCGCTGCTACTGCTTCCGACGACATACGCTTCAGCGGCCTTCATCGTCGGCTTCGGCGCCTGGTTCCCCATGGCGACCATGACCCGTGCAGGCGTGCGCTCCGTACGCCGCGACTACATCGACATGGCTCGCACACTGGGAGCCGACGAGTTCTTCCTCATCAGGCGGGTGGCCGTGCCATCGGCCCTGCCCGACATGCTCACCGGCCTGTTCACGGGCCTGGGCACATCACTCGCAGCGCTCATGACCGCCGAGCTGACCGGCGTCGACAAGGGGCTGGCCTGGTACATCAACTGGGTTAAGGGCTGGGCGGACTACCCCAGGATGTATGTGGGCCTCATCATCCTGGTGGCCTTCTGCCGCACCCTCATGGTCCTCCTGTTCAAGATCCGCTCCTCGCTGCTGGCATGGCAGCAGAACCTTGTGAGGTGGTGAACCGATGTCCGCCGGTTTTGCAACAGCCGAGGGCTCGCCACAGGCCGCGGCCCCGTCCGTCCCCCGCGGCGCGCAGGTGGCTCTCAAGGGCGTCACGCACCGCTATCCCCTGTCCCGCGACCTGGACCATGGCTGGCTCCACTTCCTGCTTCGCCGCCTGTCCCCTGCCGCCAGAGCGCGCCACGAGGCCGAGGCCGCGAAGCCCAATCAGCTCCCCGTGCTCGATGACATCGATCTGACGGTGGCGCCCGGAGAGTTCGTCTCACTGGTGGGTCCCTCCGGCTGCGGCAAGTCGACGATCCTGCGCCTGCTGGCCGGGCTAGAGGAACCTGTCGAGGGCGTCGTCGAAGTCGACTCCGAACCCGTGACCGGGCCGTCGCCGCTGCGCGCCCTGGCCTTCCAGGACGCCACACTCCTGCCCTGGAGGACGGTGCGCGACAATGTCGCCCTGGGCCCCGAGGCGAGACACCAACTGGAACAGGACCGGCGCCGGGTGGAGGCGGCCCTGCAGATCGTGGGACTGCGGGACTTCGCCGAGGCCTACCCCGCCACGCTCTCGGGGGGCATGGCCCAGCGGGCCTCGCTGGCGCGGGCACTGGTCAACCGGCCCCGGCTCTTCCTCCTGGACGAGCCCCTGGGCAAGCTCGACGCCCTGACCCGCCTCCAGCTCCAGGATGAGATCGCCAGGCTCTGGGACTCCCAGCGCTTCACGGCCGTCCTGGTCACCCATGATGTCGATGAGGCACTGCGTCTGGCCGGTCGGGTGATCGTCCTATCCGAGCGGCCCGCGCATATCGTCGCCGACATCAAGGTGCCCCAGCACGACGAGTCGGCCGATGAGTTCCGCGAGCTGCGCCGTCAGATCCTCGGCCTACTGGGGCGTTGAGAGTCTCACGAGACCGACCTCACCTGTGATCCAGCTCGTGGAGGGGGATGGCGCCGCGATTCTCCCGTAGCCTGGCCCCAGGAGCGAACCGTTCCCTGTTGACCCCGTTCGGGTCTTGCAGCACCTAGTGTGCGGCAAGTGCTTCCCGTGAGTCTGTGCGTGTTAGCCCAATGAGTCACCCGGCCACTTCCGGGTGCTGGGCGAGTGTGGTGGGCCAGGTACGGCAAAGAGTGGAGGACAAAGGGTCCTCCCCCACACTCCGCCGCGGTCCCCAGTTACTTCAAGGGGACAGATATGGGAAAACTTCATGACTACCTCCTCCAGCAGCACTGTGCCCGGCGCCTCCGACGACGCTCAGAGCAACGGGCCTCTGAGTCTTGACGCGCTCTTCTCCGCCGAGCTCTCCGGCGGCCGACCGGCCGACACAGCCGGCGGCGACGCCGTTGCCGCGCCTCACCACTCCGATGACGCGGCATCCTCCCCGGAGGACTTCGCCACCCCTGCATCCTCCGACTCCCCTGAAGACCCCGAGGACGTCGATCACGAGGACGAGGCCGACGACGTCGACCGGAACCTGCCCGAGGCGGACCCCGAGGACGAGGCCGACGACTCCGAGGAGGACGACGGCGTCGATATCGAAGAGGACGAGGTCGACGGCCATGCTCCCTTCATCGACTCCGACGTTGATTCCGATGACGGCCAGCGCGACAACGGCGAGAACGCCAAGACCCCGCGCGGCAAGGACAAGCGCGAGGTGGTAGGCGACCAGCAGGACGACGAGATCACCTTCGCCGACCTGGGTCTTCCCGGTGACCTGCTCAAGGCTGTCACCGATATGGGTTTCGTAACCCCCACCGCCATTCAGAAGGAGGCGATTCCGGTCCTGCTGGCCGGCCGTGACGTAGTCGGCGTCGCCCAGACCGGAACCGGCAAGACGGCAGCCTTCGGGCTGCCGCTCCTGGACGCCGTCGACTCCCGTGACGGCGTGGTCCAGGCCCTCGTACTGGCTCCCACTCGCGAGCTCGCCCTCCAGAGCGCCGAGGCCATCACCGACATGGCCTCCCGCTCCC
>ERZ773099.1437-NODE-1437-length-17651-cov-8.320755_pt1 | contig 17651 bp, 14 predicted proteins | sample MGYA00511120_ERZ773099 | MGnify/ENA primary metagenome ERZ773099 (study PRJEB29015, sample SAMEA2738012) | human oral metagenome | biome: human oral; feature: human-associated habitat; material: dental | place: China | collected 2104 ...
CCCTATTCTAGCAAATCCCCCGCCCCCACAGGTCGCCTCGCGGGCGACATTTCGCTTCTTTGTTGTAAGTATAACAAAAGGCATGGACGGAAAGCGTCCACGCCAATGTTTTTTTCTCATTCAGTCCCCTGTTCGTCTGCACAGCTTCTCGAAGACGAGCAGATAGCGCACAGCTCGCCGATAATCATGAAAGCGCAGGGCGGTGAGCATGGCGTGCCCGACGGCTTCCATGCGCTCGAACATGCGGATTCTCCGCCGGTCGCCCGCAAGGATGGCACGGCAGACGAGGTCCTTCGTCAGATGTCTCTGTTCGAGCTTCTGCAGCAGTCCGTAGAGGACGGCTTCCTGCAGGATTTGATATGTCGTCATTTCACTGCCCTTGCCAACTGCTCGAGTATCTGCACATCCTTTGCCGTCATAGATTTGTACTGCTCCATCGCCGACTGCTGCGCCTTGTGCTGTGCCTTGAGCTCCTGCATCACCGCCTGCAGAGAGCCAGAGAGGTTCTCTCCCAGCTCCATGATCGGCTGCTGGATCTCATCCAGCATTCCTTTCAGATGATCTGCAGAGTGGCGGAGGCCTCTCAGCTGTCCATCGAGATCGTCCAGCTTGACGGTGAGCTCGCCCCTCTTCATCTGCCCTCGCTCCATGTTCGAGAGATGCTCATTTCCCTTCTCCGCGAGTGCGGCATCGCGGTCACAGGCGGTCAGCATCTCTACGCCGAGCTCCGCCAGCTCTGCCAGCTTCTCGGCACATCCCTGCTGAGTCGCCGTGAGCATCCCGATCTTCTCGATGACAGCGCGCTGATTCTCCGCCAGTATGCCGAGCGGCTGCGAGATGCCCTGCCGGATCTCCGCCAGCAGCGACCTCTGCCCCGCTGCCGCCTCCTCATGGGCGGCAAGGGACTCCCTTCGGTACGCCGCCACGAGGTCGATACCTTCATGCAGGGCGCGAACCTCATCCGCGATATGGCGCGTCCCGCGCTCCTGCTCCTCCCTGCACTGCTGCACGAGGCTGCACACCTCCCGCAGGATCTCGCGTGTCTGCGCGTCACGTCCGCCCTCGGTCTCCGTGCGTACAGACAGATGCTGCTGCCACGCGCGATGAAAGAGCGCCGCCGCCGAGATCCCGATGCCGAGCATCGCAAGCAGCGCGCCCGTGACCCCCGTCACGAGATAGTAAGCGCCGGCACAGAAGAATGCTGCGACGGCAAAGAATGTAAAGGAAAACAGCGTTCCGCCCCCACTCACGAAATCATCCCCTCCCAATGCCTGTAATATCCATCCAGCCGCTCCATGCAGACGGATTCGACCACTTCTGCCAGGAACTCCTTGTATTTCTTCCAATATGCGATATGCTCGCCCTTCCGATTGCGCAGCAGCCCTGCATACGCCCCCGCGCTCCGCACCTCGTCCCACGAGATGCGCCTGTCATAGGCGGGCGGGACTACCATATGCGAAAGGAACGCGGCTTTCAGCGCGGCTTCGAGCTGTATGCACGCAGCGGGGACATCCATCTCTGCAAAGGCGGGCAGCTGCGTCGCCCGGAGGATGTCCTCATAGGCGCGCAGCACCTCGCACATATTGCCGGGGCGTCCCGCCGCGAAGAGGAGTCCGAGCGCTGCCTTGTTCCACGCCGCCCAGAGGCACGTCTCGCCGCTCGCGCGCGCCACTGCATACGAGATGATCTCGTCCTTCGCCCCCATCCCCAGACAGCCGCGTGCCGCCGTGCGATGGACAGGAAACTCCTCCTTGCAGTAGTAGTCGGAAAAGTCCTCGATGCGGTCGCGCAGGGTGACGAGCTGGCCGCGCAGATCCTCCCTGTATTTCTGTATGACGGAATCCCTCATCGAGAAGACATCAAGGAGCTGCCCGCTGCCCTCGACGAGGACGGGAATGCCCTGCGCCGCATACGCTCTGCGCGCCTCCTCCAACGTCGCGTCGATGCTGTCCAGATCGGTGCTGCCCGCGCGATGCTCCTGACGCATCAGCACGAGGGTCAATGCGGGGCGGGACGGCATCGACCGCCATGCGCGCAGCAGCATCTCGGTGGACTCCTTCTGCCACGGGAACTCCTCGAATACGATGCAGCATCGGAATCCTGCCAGCTGGACGTTCCAGACCGCCGTGCTGTCAGGCAGGAGGCAGAGTCGGATGCCCGGCGGCACATTGCGGCTCTGCACGAACACGGCAGACGTATCCTCGGGCGCGGATGCCTCCCCCGCGAGCCAGACCGCCTCCTTTGCGTCCCATGATCCGGCGGGGCGTTCCGCCAGTGCCGCCGCAAAGCGATAGCGCGAGCGGTCGCCCGCCAGTGCCCACTGCGTATGGAGCAGGAGAGCAGGTTCCATCATGCCTCCATCGCCTTCTGCAGTGCGTCCCTGATGTGCCTAATGCGGCGCAGCTTTTCCTCCGCCTCCCCCGGCGGCATCTTCAGGAGCGCGTCACACGCGTCCCGCTGCGCGCGCAGACGCTCCTCCAGCGGGAGGAAGCGCGATGCCTGATACGCCGTCAGGCGCGCGGAGAGGTCGGCGAGATGCTCCTCCAGCGCCTGCGCGAGATGCTTCTTCAGCTGCTCCCGACAGTATTTCGCGCACGCGCGCTTCCACTCCTGCCGCACCTTCTTTTCCGCCGCTACGTGCCACTCCTGCGCCCGCGCCTCTATCTCGCGCTCCAGCTCCTGCGCGTCGATCTCCAGACTCTCGCGCAGCGCCTGCTTCCTCTGCCGCTCGTCCGCATATCTGCCGCGTTCGAGCTGGATGCGGTAGAGTGCCTCCTTCTTCCGCCGCATCTCCTGTTCGAGCCGCCGCTTGTTCGCCTGGAACTCCGCACGATAGGCGAGGTTCTCCCTGTAGCGCGGCGGGTGGTCGAACTGCCTGCCGATCTGCTCCCCCCAGTACTCCAAGGTGAGCCAAGAAAGAAGCGATGCCGGTGCGTTCGCGCCCTCTGCAAGGTCCTTCAGCTCCTTGTACTTCTGAAGGACCTTGATGCCGCCCGCCTTCACCTCTTCCGCCGTCAGAGCCGCCTTCGCGCCCTCCTTCGCCATGCGGGCAGCCTGTCCGACGGTCTTCACGGCAGCGGCCCCCACCCTGCGGATCTTCGCGACATCGATCACCGCCTTTGCCACAGGCTGCCCCTTCGACAGCACTGCGCTGACCTTCGCCGTCATCGGCGCGACCTTGGCAAGCGCGCCCGCTGCCTTCGGTGCATTCGCGAGGGCTGTGGTTGCCCCTTTCGCCTCCCCAGCTACCGGGACCAGGATCATCGCCCAGTCGAGGATGTTCCCGATCCTCCTGCCGATCTCCGCCCCGCTCGTATCTGCCTCCTCGGCGACGACCATCTGCGGACGGTAGCTCCCCAGCTCCTGATATTCATCGCATGCGGCGGCGATCTCCCGTTCCAGACCCTGCAGTTCCTCGTCGAGTGCTGACAGCTCCGCCGGATCGTACTGAGCCAGCTCCTCCTCCAGCGCCGCCCGATTCGCCTGCAGGTGGGCGAGCTGGCGCTGCAGGTCGTCACGCCTGCTGTCCTGCTCCTCGACGAGCGCCGCATAGTGCTCCGCTGCGGGCAGCTCCAGTGCGGGCAGTGCCATCTCGGTGGGGATCTCGCCGGCGTTCACCCCTCGGAGCAGCGGATCGACATGATGCCCAATCCGCTCATAGGCGCTGCGCAGGATCTGCTGCATCTCGCGCTGCAGTGCCGCGCGCATCTGCTCGTCCGTCCGCACCTCTGCCCCCGTCGCGGCGATGTGCTCCGCAGCGCGCTCTGCAGCATCGCCGATATACTGCCGCAGGTCGCGCACGATCTCCTTCTGACAGGCGTCCGCCTCCTTCCGCAGATGCTCCTGCCGCTCATTCAGGAGCGTCTCCAGACGGCGCGCCTCGCGTTCCAGCACCTCCTGACGCTGCCGGATCTCTGCCGCACGCTCCTCTTCTCCCGCAGCGAGTATCTCCTCCTGCGCTCCGAGCGCCTCCACGACCGCGTGCGCCATGACGTGCAGACGCCGCGCCGTATCCTCTGCGAGGGACGCGCGCACATCCGCCCCCTTTTCCTCCAGCATGGCGCGGATTGATGCAATCCCAGAGAAATACGGCGAGTCGGGCAGATTGGAGATATAGAAACGCTCGTCCAGCCGTTCCATGATGCCAAAGTCTACAAGGATTCTCTCCTCTGCCGCGACGACATCCGCATAGCGCTCCTCCGCCTCGTTGATCTCATCGCAGTGCGTGCGCACGAAGGAAAGCGGGCCTCCGCCGTGCGCCAGCAGCTCCAGCTTGTCCATATCCACGGCGGAGGGCGTGCCATGGGTGACATAGAGGATGCTCGAGGCAAGCGCGAGGGACTGTGCGAGAAGCCGCTCATGCCGCTCGATCACCGTGTTGACGCCCGGCGTATCGAGCAGGATCATGCCCTGCCGCAGGAGGTCCGACGCGATGGAGATCTCCATGTGCTCCACCGCTGCGAGGCCCCATCTGCCGCCGTCCCCGTTCTGGATGATCGTGCGCACCTCGGACAGGGGGACCTCCTCCGTGCGCCCGTCGAGATAGCAGAGACGCGCCCCCTCCTCCGCCCCGTAGCGGATGTAGGTCAGGAGCGGCGTCGTCTCCACACGCCCCTGCGGCAGGAGGTCGCGCCCGAGGAGGTTGTTGATCAGATAGGACTTGCCCGCCGAGTACTGCCCGATGAACGCGACGAAGTACTGCCCCGCCTCATAGCGCTCCCTGCACGCAGCCAGCGCTGCCCGCTCCTGCGCCCAGCCGAGCGCGCCGAGCCCATCGTCCAGCAGGGAAAAAAGCTGTTCGTCCAACATGGCTATACCTCCTCGATGACATCCTGCATCTTGTCTGCGATCTCCCGTGCGAACGCCTCGCTGCGCGCGATGAGCGCATCCGCCTCCGCACGCGCCTCCTGTGCCAGCTGCAGCTTCTGGTCGCGCTCTGCATCCGACGCCTCGCTGTCAGCGATGAGACGGGCAAGACGCTCCTCGCAGCGACGGATCTCATCCTCGATGCGCACAGTCACCATGCCGCGCACCGCCTCGTAGGATTTTTGCTTCACCGCCTGCAGGCCGGAGCGTGCGGCACGCTCGAACTCCTCGCCGCGCTCCTCGGCGTAGCAGCGGATCTCGCGCCGCATCCCCTTCATCGCACGGGCGGCTTCCTTCTCGATCCGCTCCGTATGCTTCTGCAGGGCATCTTTGTACTCCTTCTGAAGCCGCTGCATCCGCTGATGCGCAGCCTTGATCTCGTAGTCCAGCTCCTCGCTGCCCACCGCCGGCTCCTGATACTCCCGCATCTCCTTCTGAAGCTGCGCCCGCTCTGCAGCGATGCCGTCCAGCCGTCCGTCACGCAGGCGCAGCGCCTCATCCCGTGCCGAGCTGTCCGTCTTCACCTCGACGGTCTGATATTCCCTGCCGCCAAAGAGGAAGTTCCCGATCTTGCCAAAAAAACCGCGCCGATCTCTCACGCCTATCACGGGAACCTCATACCGGTCGACCGCCGGGATGGTGAAGGAGTCCTCGATGTTCATGTACCGCTGCGCCAGCTCCCGCTGCTCCTGCTTGATCTCGTCGCGCCGGCGCTCCATGCGGCGTGCGGCGATCTTGTCCATTTCCTTCCGCTGCATCTCATCCTCGAGAGCCTGCATCTCCCTGCGCTTTTCGGCAAACGCCTTCTCATCCGCCTCCAGCCTGCTGCCGACCTCCATCTCGGTCATCTGGAACGTGCGGGCGGAAAGCCCCAGTGCAGCCCCGGGAATCGACGAGACCGCCTCGCTCAGCCCCTCGAGTGCCTGCCCGCTGATCTCGTCCGCCACCATCGCGAGTTCCTCGCGCAGCTCGTCATCCATCCGCTGCAGGCGGCGGCGGTGCTCGCCCGTGATCCTGTCCTCAAGGCCGGCAGCATACTCGCGCAGATCCTCCACGTCCTCGATGAGCTCCGCCTCCGAGACGACGCGCTCCACGAATCCCGCACTGTAGCCGCTCATACGGTCATAGATGTCGCGCATGACGCTCTGGAATCGGGTCCTGAGGGGCTGCCACAGTGCCTCCCGCTCCTGCCGCAGCTCCCCGATCTTGTCCTCTATCGCGCCCTGCTGTGCGATCAGCTCATCGGGGCTGCGCTCTGCACACAGGATCTCGATGCGTGCGTCCAGCTCGCTGCACATACTCCCGAGCATGGCGCGCAGCGTGTGGACGGGCGCACTGAACGCCTCCTGCGCCTTCTCGCCCTCGACAAGGTAGCGGAAGAGACGATCCTCGAATGCGGGCAGACGCGATCCCTCCTCCAGACGGGCGCGCTCTGCTGCATCCGTCCCCGCCTGTCCCAGTCCCTCGGGATCGCGTGCGAGGAGTGCCTGATAGGAGGAAATGGGATAGATTTCAGGAAGGGGCGCGCCTGCGAACTGCTCGGCATAGCTCTCCTTCAGATGAGCGACGACGCCCTCCACGGTCTCCTTCTCGCCCGACTTGATGTCGTCGATCTTGTTCAGTACGATGAAGATCCGCCCGCACTGCGCGCGCAGGTCGCGCAGGATCTCGAAGTCCGTCTTGGAGCCTGGCTGACCTGCGCTGAACATGAAGATGGAGGCGTGTGACTCCTTGATCTGCTGGCGCGTGATGGATTCGAGGTTCTCCGTGATGCCGTTCAGCCCCGGGCTGTCGATGAGCATCACGCCATCCTCGAGGAACCTGCTCTCGAGGAAGAGATCCACGCGCTCCGTCGTCTCGGGGACGTGGTTCCGCTCCGTCCCCGTGCCGACCGTCACGTACTGCGTGAGCGTATCGACACTGAGGTCGGGCAACACCTCCGTGCTCCCATCGCGGTAGTAGACGATTCCCGGCTCCCCGTGCGGCGCTTTGGACGCGTGCCGCAGGAAGTTGACGGCGGCAGTCGTCTCGCGCGTATACGACGGCAGGATGCGCTTGTGCATGAGCGCGTTCAGGAAGGTGGACTTGCCCGCGCTGAACGCGCCGATCAGGACGATGCTGAACAGCCCCTCCTCGATGTTCTGCCCCAGTTTCTGCAGCGCGGCTGCATCCTCCGGCTTCTCCTGCACCACCATGAACTTCTGCGCGTCATCCAGCAGTGCGAGGAGCTTTTCCTTGCGCGCGCCGTGCTGTGCCAGATATTCCTCTTTCCTCATGTGAGATCCCCCTCCATCTTCCGTATCCCCTGCTGCAGCAGGGCGTCCGCCCGTGTCAGAGCCTCTAGCTCGCGCTGCAGTGCGGGTGCCTTGTCCTGCTTTGCCTGTTCCAGCTGCGCCAGCTTCTGCGCCTCCGCCTCATCGTACAGGCGGTGCGCACGATCCTGCATCTCCTCCTGCACCGCGCGGAGCTGCTTCCGCCACGCTTCCTCGAGACGCCCCAGCTCGCCCTCCGCACCGTCTGTGCCATCTGCACCGTACAGATGCGTATGCACCCAGTTGCAGATGTGCCTCCTGCACTCCGCCAGATACGCCTGCATCGCGTGCTTCTGCTGCGTCTCACGCTTGCGCCGCTCTGCCTCCAGGAGTGCCTCATCCTCGCGGATACTCTGCTCCAGGCGGCGGATCCGCGCTGCATCGGCCTCGGCATCGCCCTGATAGCTGCGGAGCTTGCGCTCGCTCTTCGCCTTGCGCGCCAGGAGGTCGTCACGGCGCGCTGCATACGTGTTCTGCTTCGCCTGCAGCGCCTTGTACCGCGCATCCCAGTCCCGCTGCGCGCTGTCGTCGCGCATGGTGCGGACCTCGGTCTTGGTCGAGAAAAAATCGAGGAATCTTCCTAACAGACTGGTTCTCTTGACAACATGCTCTTCCTGCCAGACGCGCACGGCGGGGCGGCTGCCCATGCGGCGCATCTCATCCTGTATGCTGCGCTGCGTCCTGTATGCCTCGCTCGCCGCATCCGCCCAGTGCCGCACATCTCGTTCTGCCTCCGATGCCGCCCGATTGGTCTGCGCCAGCTGACGCGCCACCTGTTCCTCCTGTGCCCGCTTCTCGGCAATGCGCGCCGTGCGCGCCTCGACATCCGTGCCGTGGTCTGCACGCATCTGTGCGAGCGCGGGCAGGTCTCCCGCCGCCACGGTCCGAACCTCGCCCGCAAGGCGTCCGATGCCGCTGTACTCCTCGATGCGCTCCACGATCATCTCGTGCAGGAGCTGCATGGAGTCCTGCAGCGTTCCCCGGATCTCCTGCTGCGTGGCATTCAGGATGCGCGCTACGGAGACGGGGACCTCCTCCTTCCTGCGCTGGATATCGTCCGGCGTACGGCAAGCATCCACACACGCCCTGACCTCCTGCTCCGCCCGCTGTCCACATCGCTCCAGGAGCGTCCCAAGTTCCTTGACCGACTCATTGACCTTGCGTGCGATGAGTCCGTCGATTGCCTCGCAGTTTTTTGCGCGCATCTCCTTCAACTTTTCCTGCAGCTGCGTCAGCCGCTCGATAGCACGATGCTCCCTGCTGAGTTCGAATACACTGCGCGCCTCCTCGGCACGGCGTGCAATGCGCTCCAGCAGCGACCGCGCCCATCCGAGGATGGCATTTGCCGTTCCACGATACTGGATCTCCGCAAGGCGGCGTTCATTAAAGTTCTCCTCCATCAGTGCGCGGAAACTCGCAAAGTTCGACTCCTCGCGCAGCTGTGCGCGCGCCCCGTCATCCAGCTCATCCGTGCTGTCTTCATAGAGATACGTGATGCTGCGATCCTGCCCTGCAAGTTCCTTGAGCGCTGAGACGCCGCAGACACAGAACGTATGGCTCTCGCTGCCCGCAAAGACTTCTTCCCGCAGCGTCCTTTCGAGCATGGGAAGCCGCTGCTCCACGCTCTCGCCTTCGTGCGGGCGGAATGCGTCAATGAAGTTCTGTACGAAGATGAAGTTCTGCTGGCATGGCACGAGATAGCCGCGCAGGAAGGCGAGGTCCTCCTTCGTCAGCCCGCGGTGCTGGAGGAGGTAGATGCACGCGTGCGCCTCCTGCACTACGCGCATGGTCTGATCCAGATGTCCGGAGGCGACTCCGTTCAGCCCCGGTGTGTCAATCAGCATAAGAGGACGTTCTGCGTGGAGCAATGGCGTATATATATCAACAGATGCAATCTCCTGAGCTACCGCGTGTCGCTCGCTCACGGTCGTAGTATACTCCCGCAACTCATCCGTGCGGATTTCCTGCTCTGTGCCATCCTTGTGGCGAACAAGTCCCGTGCCAACGCGTGGATCATCCGGTGCCACGTTGACAACCTGCGTAAGTACCGCTGTTGTTTCCTTCGAGGCATGGCTCAGAACATCCCTGCCGAGCAGAGCGTTGATAAAGGTGGACTTTCCCGAACTGAACTCACCGACCACGGCAATGCGGAACACGTCGTCCTGCATTCGTTCTTTCAGCCGTTCCAATTCTGCAGCAAATCCTTCCACCGATTGGAGCGACTCCTCTTTTTCAAGGTCTTCCAATAAGGAGAGAATTTTTGTCTGTATCGGTGTACACGCATCCATAAAATAACCCCTCCTCACAGCACATCCATCCCGAGCGCATACAGGATCTCGTTCACGGTGTCGATGTCAAAGCCCTCCTCGATGCAGTACTGCATGGCAAGGTCGTATTCGTGCGCAGGCGAGATGCTGTAGCCCGCGCTCGCGAGGAGATCCCGCGCGTCGTCGAGGTTCAGCCGCAGGACGAAGATGAATGCGTAGACGACGCGAATCTTCGGATGATAGTTCTTGTCGGTACGGATCTTGGAGAACAGTTTGCGGTCAATCCCCGCACGCTTGTACACCTCTACATCGGTCATGCCGCTCTCGTCGATGAGGCGCAGGAGCCGCTCGGAGAAGGTTTCTTTCGGCTTGTCGAGTTTGCTCCTCAGACGCAAGAGGATCCCGTCCAAACCAACGCGCGGACGGGGAAGAGTGACGCCGCATACGAGTGGCTCTTCATGTACACCGGGATCGCGCGCAATGCCGTGACGTTCGCGCTCGCCCTCGAAGGGACGCGGTACGGGACGCGGCAGCTTACGCTTTGCTTCCTCGATGATGTCGGAGGAATCCTGCAAATGCGCGGCAATATAGCGGCGAATCCGTTCAAGGAGGTCGGCGGATGGAGTTTGATGCGGCGGTAACATGGACATTCCCCTCTCAGTTTCTTTTCATAAAATTTTAACAGATATGAATCATCCACGCAAGAGATTTGTTTTCATTTATTTGCCACAGATACAACCGTCCTGGTCATGTTTGCTCTATCGCTGCAAGCGCCCCCACCGGCTCACTTCGTTCGCCACCTCCCCCGCCTTGGCAGGGGAGGCTTTTCGTTCCCGCTCAGCTGCGCCCGCCCTTGCTCTGCGCGAGGTGCTCGCTGATCTTCTGCGACCATGTCGGAGCAACAACGCCCGTCGCGGAAAACGCTAGGATCATCGCCCCGAGCGATGCAAAATTCTCGCGAATCCCCGCCGCATCACAGGCGAAGGTGGCGGCGTTCCCGGCCGGGATGCCGATGTCTCCTGCGACCCGCTCCGCGTCGATGTTCGCACCGAGGAGGATAAACTCCCAATCCGCCTCCTTTTCCTGCCGCTCTACCAGATCCCGCAGCCGGTCAGGCGTCCAGTAGTACAGGCTCGCGTTATCCGCTCCGCCCGTGATGATGACGAACATCGTACGCGCGGGGTTCTCGGGATAATGCTTGTACACGTACCTAGCGCGGCAGACAACACCGCCTATCGCATTGATCAGCACCCTTCTGCCGGGCTTGCCGTCCTCTAGTGTGATGGGCGCGGGAGCAGCTTGGCGTGCAACCTGCTCCCGCATGATACGGAGGCGCTCAAAGAAGTCCTGTTCCATGCGTACGGAGTCCGCGGTGATCGGCACACGTTCATCAACGTACAAGCTAAAATCAGCGAACTGCCAAGTAGTAACAAGGATATCCGTCCTCTCCTCTCTGAGCCGTGCAATCATGCCGTTGAACCCGTCGATGATATCGGACGCAAAGTCCGCCATGGGCTCGCTGACGTCCATGAGGAATACCAGCTCCGTCTGTCCGTTTGTCTTTGTCTCTGCCATGATGATTTCCTCCTCTATTGTATATGACCTCTTTTATGGATGCGAGTATAGCAAAAGGGCGGCGGCGCATGGTCGCATGGCAGGCGACATTTATGGACGCAGGGATAAATTCAGCCCCGACATCTTTGCGCTTCGCCCTCTCCGCTCAACTGCGCCCGCTCTTCTTCTTTGCGAGGTGCTTGCCGATCTTCTCCGCCCATCCGGTCGGCACTTCGCCCACCGCAGAGAATGCGCAGGTCATCTCCGCGAGTGAGGCGAAGTTCTCGCGCACGCCCGCCGCGTCACAGGCGAACTCGGGGCGGATGCCGAGCCCGCCCGCGACCTCTGCGGCGTCAATGTTCGCGCCGAGGAATACGAATTCCCAGCCCTCCGCTCCCTGCTGCTTCACCAGTCCCCGCACTTCGTCAGTCGTGCAGCACAGGCTCGCGCTCTCCATCCCGTCCGTGATGATGACGTACATCGTACGTGCGAGGCGATCCTCGGGGCGGACGTCCTTGTGCGCTTTTTGCGTGTAGCGGATCGTGCCGCATCCACCATTCTTTACCTCTGCCATGATGATCTCCTCCTCTACACGTCTGTGACCTCTTCTATGGTGCAGAGTATAGCAGGAGAGGCGGACGGCGTGGTCGCATGACAGGCGACATTTGCAGCACACAAAAGGCATGGACGGAAAGCGTCCACGCCCGGCATTTCACGCACAAATTATGCGGGCTGCATCCGCCGCAGCAGATCCTCCGCCTCGCTCTTCCATGCGGCAAGCGCGTTCATCTCCATCTTCACCGCCTCAAGCTGCGCTGCTCCTTCGTTGATAAATTGATTGATTTCCGGAAGCGGCACCCCGTATTTCCGGTAGAATCCATCTCCGCCATTTATGATTGTGCCCCGCTCCTCATCGATTGCCTTTTCAACAAACTCTTTGAGTTCCTTCTGCATCGCCTTGAAGGCCTCCCGCTTTTGCCGTGCAGAATACAACTCATAGACCATCATCCCTGCCCGGGCGAATGCGGTCAGCGCGGGCGCGAATTTGGCGATATCGGCAATCCTCGTTTCAACAGCAGTGTCGATCTTGAAGTCAACACCAAGCCCGCCCAGCAGTTCCCCACCATCAAGAAGCATCTTCTTCACCCGCTCCACGAGCTGTGTGTCGGAAACGCAAGGGATCCATTCGCGCAGGGGATTTACGTAAGCAGTATAGAGCCCCGTCTGCGTGCCGTACTCCTTTTCGATACGATCAAACATGGGAGACACCTTTGCCCCGATCCCTGAAAAGTGCTTCTTCAAGATGCCCTGCAGCGTACGCGTAAAGGCATGTCCGATCGCCCCATTCATCTGCCCGAACTCGATGTCGATGAATTTCACGATATTCTCTTGTGTCAGCCCGTTGATCTTGCTGATGAGCGCACAGCGGAGATCTGCCAGTTCCTCATCACAGTCCCGCGCAGCCTGCTCCGCACATTTCTCAATCCGTTCCTTTTCACTCTTCTGGCGGCGAATGCTCTCTTCCAGCTGCGGGACGGCATTGCGCGCAAAGTCGTTGCAGCGGCGCTGTACCTTCTCCACATTCTCCCGCAATACGGTGTACGCCGTTTCCAGCGCAGCGGCATCGAGCAGACGCTCGGCAGAATGCGCCGTGAGAAATTCCGAGACAGCCGTCCTCAGGTCATCCATATGGGAGCGTTTCGCATACACATCCCTATGATCCTTCCAGATCGCCATGCCCTTGCGTCCGGGATCTGCCGCCACGCAGACGATGCGCGCCCGACCGACCTCCTCCATCGACAGACCGATCAGCTCCTGCAGCCTCATGCGCACGGTGTTCTTCTTGATCTCTGCCATCTCTGCATAGGCTTCCGCATTGGTGACATCAACGACATCGTCCATCCGATTGATGACGAAGATCGTGCGGTCTGCCTTGCCAAGCGTTCGCAGCAAATGCCACAAGAGTTCCTTATGACTGTTCTTGAGGGGGTTCTCGCTCTCAACGACATAGAGGATCACATGTGCCTCTTTGAGATAGCCGTGCGTGATCTCCTCGAAGCGCCGAAAGCCGCCCTCCATTTCTTTGCCCTTCTCCCCGAAGAGTCCGGGTGTATCAACCATGCGGCAAGGCATCTTCGCTGCATGCGGCTCATAGACATGAATCCCGTCTGTCGCCTCATCAATCGCGATCTCCATTCCATCGAGCGTCTCACCCGCCAGCCCCGCGATGACGCTCGTCTTGCCGTCGGAGAATGCACCCACCAATGCGATTGAGATTGTTTCACCCGCAAGCTCTGCCAGCTTTTTCTCGATCTGTTCACAATCCTCCACGCACGCCCCGCCGCATGCGGAAAGTTCCTTCAATTTGCGCAAGACCGCCTCATAGCGGTGTTTTGCCGTCATGCTCATGAGAATCTCCTCCTAACTGTCATCCCGGCACACATTACCTCCGGCAGAAAAATGCAGACAAGTCCTCGATCTCGTCAATCATCTGCTGATACGCCCGATCCTGTCGTTCCACCATGTTCGTGAATACATCATAATAGGATTTGTTTACCTGCCCCACAAGATCAAGCTCGTCCAACACGCGACAGAGGTCGTCCGCAAGGGCAGTCTCCTGCCGCTCAAAGAACTTGCATGCTGCGGCTTTTGCTTTGGACGTTTGTGACTCCGCCCCCAAGATGTGCTTGAGCACTTCAAAGCCAACGTTCATTGCAATGAAGGGTCCGAGTCCCATGCCACCTTTGACCAACCCTGCCAGGGGATTTGCTCCACCTTTTTTTGCCACAGCGATCAGTATCTCCCGCATTGCTGCTCCCCCCACTGCCGCGCCGAGCCCGTTCATCACAGACGTGCCGAGTCCATGCCCCTGCGCCTGAAATCCGCTCCCCGTAAAGTGAAGCCCCAAGGTTTGCAGGCGTGTCTGCTCCATCGCCTCCTTGCGCTCGAAATCTGCCCACACAGCCTCATATTCCTCCATCAGGCGGGAGAGCGCCTCATTGATTTTTTGCTGAACCGCCTCGGCGACAAAGCCCCGCATTTCCTCCGCATGTTCTTTCATGAACTGTCGGACACGACGCTCATCAATCGTTCCATCCCAATGCTTTTCAATACAGTCATACATGAGATCCTGATACTTCGTACGGAACTTTGAAGCCACTGTCCTCGGTATTGCTGTAATGCGCTGCTCAAACTGGAATGTTGCCGCATTTACATTGATCTGTGCCCCGTAATATTCACACTGTTCCCTCTGCATCTGCTCTGCAAGGGACTGCAATATGGAGAGTGCTCCCGCAGAGCCAAAAAGTCCGTCGATCAGCCGCCGAAGCCGCTGTGTCTGCTGTTCTGCCTGCAGTTCCTGAATACGCGCCGCCCGATCCTGAAGCAGGTCGACGATCATATCCAGACGAGCGGATGCCCGCATCGCGTCAGTGTCTCCCGCAAATTCACGGGCATAGCTTTCCTGCTCCTGCCTCAGTGTGCTTCGCTCGGGCATAATCACCGATAAGCCAAACAGCGGATCGTACGCAGCTCCCATAAACGCAAGGTGGGCATTCATCACATAGATGTCTTCAAAACTTTCCCCAAGCTGATCTGCGAGGATCTTTCGCGCCTGTTCCTCCATCGCACATTGAATGTGCTTCATTTCTGCATACAGTTCTTCTATATATGATCCGTCGATCTCGGGAATGCGCTCTGCCTTGGCAGGACAGTGCACATTGTAGACCGCATAGACCCGCGCATCCTGCCGCAGATATTGAGCAACCTTCGCTATCGTACCGCGCTCGGGCTTTTTCCCATTGCCCACGAGGTAGAGGATGACATTCGCCGTACGCAGCGCATCTTCCAGCTTTGTTGAGAACTCCGGATTCTGTTCCTCAAGTACGCCCTCGATCCCGGGAAGGTCTATCAGACGGAGGATACCTGAGCCGAGCCGCACATCATAGGCGATTGGTTCCTTTGTGCAATCCCCGGCTCCGCTTCCGATTGACGAGCCCCACTGCTCCGTGTATTTCTGTGCATTGTCAGCCCAATGCAGACGCAGCGCCTCGATCAGGGTCGACTTCCCGGCGGTCGTCTCACCAAAGAAGGCGACATTGCATACGAACCATTCGTTCCGGTCGGGAACTGCCCAACGCGCCGCACGAAAGTCCTGCTGCATCCGCGCAATCTGTGCACGAATCTCCTGTTTGTGCACGTTGCTCATCTCTGTGTCAATGATGGTGTCGAGTTTCATGGACAGTGCTGTCAGCCGATCCTCAATGCGTTCATAGGTCTGCAATATGCTTTGGCGTGGATCATTCATCGTCATCCTCAATTTTTCGCTCCACAAAGCACTTCCAGCCCCATCTCGTACAGTACGTCGTTCACTGTGTCGATGTCGCAGCCATCCTTGATGCAGACCTCCATGATAATGTCGAACCGGCGTGCGTGCGAAATCGTGTAGCCCGCGCTCGCGAGGAGGTCGCGCGCCGTGTCGATGTTGAGCCGCAGGGCGAAGATGAAGGCGTAGACGAGGCGGTATCCCGGCTGGTAGTGCTTGTCCTTGCGGATCTTGGAGAACAGCTTGCGGTCAACACCTGCGCGCTTGTACGCCTCCACGTCGGTCATGCCGCTCTCGTCGATGAGGCGCAGGAGGCGCTCGGAGAAGGTCTCGTCCACCTTGTTGAGCTTGCTTTTGAGGCGTGAAAAGAGGCTGCCTAGATGCTCGCCCATGCCGGGAGGCAAAATCCCAAATACCGCTACGTCTGCCCCAAGCGCCGCCTCCTTCGGCGGACGCCCGTGGTGCAGATCGCGGCGCCTCTGTTCCCCCTCGAAAAGAGGCGGGGTGCGGCGCAAGATTTCATGCGGCTCATCCGCGAGATGATCGGCGGCATCCTGCAGATGCTCCGCAATATAGCGGCGAATCTTTGCGATCAGGGCGGCAGGTGGTTTTTGATACGGCGGACGCATGGGCATTCCCCCTTCATTTTCTTTTCACAAAATTTTAACATATGCGAATCATCGCCGCAAGAGATTTGTTTTCATTTGTTTTGCTGTCAAAAAAGCTGCTGCACAAAATGAACGCTTCGTACAGCAGCCCCTCCTGTTTTTAGCTGCGCCCGCTTCTCTTCTTCGCGAGGTGCTTGCTGATCTTCGCCTGCCACCCGGGGAGAATCATGCCCGTTCCGACAAATGTGCTCGTCAGGTGCGCAAGCGTGCTGAAGTTCTCGCGGATGCCCGCCTCATCACAGGCGAACTCGACGGCGTTGTCGGCGCGGATGCCGAGCCCGCCCGCGACCTGCACGGCGTCGATGTTCGCGCCGAGGAAGATGAACTCCCACCCCTCCGCTTCCTGCCGCTTCACCATCGCTCGCACCTGATCCGCCGTATACCGCGTGCTCGCGTTCTCCATGCCGTCCGTCGTGATGATGAACATCGTGCGCGCGGGGCGATCCTCGGGGCGTGCGTACTTGTGGACGTTGCGGATGTGGTGAATCGCGCCGCCCATCGCGTCGAGCAGCGCCGTGCTGCCGCGCGTGTAGTACTCCTTGGACGTGAGCACGGGCACGTCCGCGATCCGCACACGGTCGTGGATGACCTCGTTCTCGTGGTCGAAGAGTACCGTCGAGACGAGCACGTCCGCCCCCTCGCCCCTGTGCTGCCCGATCATGCCGTTGAACCCGCCGATCGTGTCGCTCTCCATCCCCGACATCGACCCGCTGCGATCCAGAATGAACACCAGCTCCGTCTGTCCCTGTACTTTTTCCTCTGCCATGATGATCTCCTCCTCTATACGTCTGTGATCTCTTCTATGGTTCAGAGTATAGCAGGAGGGGCGGGCGGCGTGGTCGCATGACAGGCGACATTTACAGGACGCATTCTTTTCCTCTATAATGAACATATACTAAATGACAGGAGGCTCATTATGATCTACACCACACAGTACGACTCACCGCTCGGCACGATGCTCCTTGCGAGCGACGGGACTGCGCTCACCGCGCTTGACTTTGACGATACGGGCGACTGCATCCGAGGGACACAAAAAGATCTCCCCGTATTCGAGGAGACCTTTCGTTGGCTCAATCTGTATTTCAGCGGCAAAGTACCGAACTGCATGCCGCAGCTTGCGCCCAAGGGCACGGCGTTCCAACACGCGGTCTGGGATATCCTGCGCACGATCCCGTACGGAGAGACGACGACCTACGGCAGAATCGCCGCCCGGATCGCGGCTGCGCGCGGCGGGCGTATGTCTGCACAGGCGGTCGGCGGCGCGGTCGGGCGCAACCCGATCTCCATCCTCATCCCCTGCCACCGCGTCATCGGCGCGGACGGCAGTCTCACGGGCTATGCGGGCGGTATGGAGCGAAAGGAGTTCCTGCTGCAGTTGGAGGGTGTTCTTTGATCTCCCATACAAGAAGGGCAGCCCCCGCGCAGACTGCCCTTCTTTCATTATATCGTGATCGCCGTATACCGTTCGCCGCACAGCACCTGCTCCATATACTCGTACGGGGTAATGCGCCCATCAACGACCATGGAGAAGATACTCGGGCTGCAGCCGGAAACAAGCATAACGCCCTGTTCGTTCTGCCGCACGGGCTGCTGGCGGCTGCGGCTTTGGACGTTCCAGAAGACGATGCGCGGCAGCCGATAGCCCGCCTCTGCGAACAGT
>ERZ773099.1439-NODE-1439-length-17646-cov-5.788983_pt1 | contig 17646 bp, 15 predicted proteins | sample MGYA00511120_ERZ773099 | MGnify/ENA primary metagenome ERZ773099 (study PRJEB29015, sample SAMEA2738012) | human oral metagenome | biome: human oral; feature: human-associated habitat; material: dental | place: China | collected 2104 ...
AAGCACTTGACGGCAAAGATCCCGGCACAGCGCAGATCATCAGTGCCATCATCGGAGCAGCTGCGGCGAAAGTTGCCGGTGGGAATGCACTCGCGGGAGCATCTGCGGCTGCAAGTGGGACGAAGTGGAATAGTTTGCTTACAGAAAGTGATTTTGTAAGAGAATGTATTCGGGATGATGATTTAGTAAAGAATCTACCAGAGGGAACGTGTAATCTTATTGCGGTTTCTGGAGGAGATGCAGTTTCTCTCAGTGGAATGGTTATGGTGTTTAATGTTGAAGGCACTCCGGTTTATTCTTCTTATAATATAGAGGGTGGGCTTTCAGCCTTTGTTGGAGCCTATACCATGGGACGGGGATATCTAGAAGACCCACAAGGAAATATTGTTACAGATCCAGAGATATTAAAGGAACAACTAACGGGTTTTTCAATGGGATGGTCTGCAGGTTTTGGTTTAGAACATGGACAATCCACTAACGTCAATGGATATTCCTTTATATACAATGCTGTATCCTCTACTCCTACGATAAGTTTATCAGCTGGCTGGGTTTTCTACGAAGGTAATCAGAAGGATTTCTAATCATGAAAAAAACACATATTTTATTTATCATCTGTAGTATAGCAATTGTTGGAGGTGTATTACTTTCAATACATGAGAATTTTGAAAACAAATCTGATAATTGGAATATTTTCATAAAAGTATTCCAATCAATAAATTTTCCTCCACAAGAGGATATTCTTCACTCAGAAATTTTAGATGTCGTCGGTAAGCCATTTCGTATCAAACTTGAGTACACCTCTATGAAATCATTTGATGAGGATTTGGAGTCTTATAAGGATATATTATATAAGCATGGCTTTCAAAGGCACTCGAATGAACGAGGACATTTCTCTACATCAGATGGATTATGCCATTTTTATTTGAGCGAATCGAAAACCGGAACACATAAAATGACTCTTTCAAATGGAACTTGGTAAATTTATGAAGATATTCAAATACTTAGGAGTTCTTGTTTTTATATCAGTGTGGGTCTATGGATATTTTTATTACCCTTTACATACAAGTAATACATCTTCAAACAATGATTTACAGCTGATTTATGCTTTACATGATATAAAAGAGATACAACCCCTGGATATCCTCAATATAAAAAGAGAAGAATACATCGGTGGTATGAGAAAATTTCAGATTTATGCCAAGGGAGATATCGAAAGTGTATTTAATAAACATACTATGGAACAGGAAGGTTGGCATAATATAGAAACAAACAGAAATAACATTACAGCACATAAAAAAAATTACCGTATAGAAGTAGAAAAAAATACAAATAAATGTATTATTACAATCATCATTGAAGATAATACACAATAATATATATATTTATATCTGTAAAGTAGGTGACTCCACTTGAAAACACTCAACCGCCCCTCATTACTCCTCCTTACCTCCATTCTTTCCCTATCTTCCCTCCCGGCTATCGCTGCTCCTGTACAGCAGGAACAGCTCGATCAGTCACGAGCGCAGGAAGCAGCGCGACAGGAACGGCTCGGTGAGGAGCGTGTGGAGACGATTGTTTCCCCTCCTCCTGCTACTGATCTTCCCACAGATGAAAACGTCCGTTTCCACATCTCTCATATCACGGTTGAAAACCAAGTGGAGCGATTCCGTTTCCTGGAACGCATTGCCCGTCCCTATGTAAATAAGGAACTGTCTCTCAGCGACATCAACAAGCTCCTTCACGCTATGAATCAGTCTCTCCTAGCTCGTGGATTCTCCACGAGCCGTATTGCTGTACCGGAACAGAATCTCTCGTCCGGAGAACTCCGTCTTGTTCTCCTCGTCGGAAGAATCCATCGTGTCCACTTCGCTGAGGGCAGTGATACACTCTACTGGAAGAATCTCTTTCCCTTCCACGAGGGAGATATCCTCAATGTACGAGATATTGAGCAGGGCATCGAACAGGCAAAACGTCTTCCCTCACAGGATATCTCTGTTCAGCTGATCCCCTCGGATCAGCCGCAGATGACAGATGTCATGCTCACAGTAAAACGCGGGAAAAATTTCTACGGTACTCTCTCTGTGGATGATTCGGGTCTGAAGGATACGGGAAAGCTCCAATGGTATACCTCCCTCGGCATCGACCAGCCTTTTCATAAGAACGATATACTCCGCATCGGCATGAATCTTGACGGCGCACGTGACGGATATGAAAAAGGAACGCGTGGGCATAATATCAGCTACACCTATCCTTATGGACGGCATACGTTCTCATTTTCCTATCAGCGTTCCAAGTATCATCAAACGGTAGAGAGTATTCCCTATAACTTTATCAGTGCGGGAGATACTGCTATTTCTACGCTGTCCTGGGATTATGTGCTGCATCGCTCGGCATATATGAAAACGAGTATGGATATGCGTCTGCGGAAACGAAGCTTTCATGGCTTTCTCAACGATGTGGAGATTCCGATTCAACAGATGCACCAAACCTCAATGGAGGTCGGCTTTGCCGAGCGTCTCTATCTCGATCGAAATACGCTCTATTTCCGTCTGACGCACCGGTTTGGTCTCGGATGGATGGGCGCACAGAAAGAGAATCCCCATGCCGATGCACCCAAGACGCTTTATCGAATGTGGCTGCTGGATATGGATTTCGTACATCCTTTCACGTTCAGTCACCGTCCTGCGACATTTACAACATCCTTTCACGGACAATGGACGATGGACAGTATGCGGCTCTATGGAGTGGATATGATTTCTATTGGAAATCGCTATACGGTGTGTGGATTTGACGGCGAGGTAACGCTGATGGGAACAAGCGGATGGTATCTCCGGAATGAACTTACAACACAGTTTCCAAGGCAGAACATGGAGCTCTATCTGGGTGCCGATGTCGGTGCAATCTATGGCTATGGTGCGGATCTCTACAAGGGGCGCACGATTGCAGGTGCCGCGCTTGGACTGCGTGGAAGGATTGATCATCTGTCCTATGATGTTTTTGCAGCGATGCCCATAAGAAAACCCGAGGGGTTCCGCACATCTGTTGTGACGAGCGGATTCTCCCTCGGGGTGAAATTTTAGATAAGTCTAATGGAGGGGCACCGCCCCTCTTTTTTATGTCACTGCAATATTTTTTGTGAAGGTTTTGAATAAAGCAGCGTATATCAAAACGAGAAACAGCGGGGAGACATTATGCTTTGGTTGTCCCTGCCAATCGTTCCACTTCTTCCTGCGATAGCTGTGTTGCTTCAGCAATCTGGGAAAGCGTGAGTTTTCCCAAAGCAAGCAATGCCGTGGCCGTCCGGCGCGCCGACTCCATACGCCCCTCCATACGCCCCTCTTCCATTTTCTTCTCTCCAAATTTTTCCATCAGTTCGCACATGGCATTTACCCCCTCTGCTTCTGCCTTAAAGTAATCTACTCTCTGAGCGAGCTCTTTATAATTCATCTGCTCCGGACGCTCGCAGAAAAAATCCTGCATCAGCCGCCCAAGCGGCGTATCTTCACGGTTCGATCCGTTGACGTAAAGGATATGTGCTCCATCATCAAATGGTCGCTGAAGCTCCTCTATGATTCGCTCGACATGGTAAAGCGGACAGCCCGCTCCATAGATGTCGTTTTCTGTAATGAAGATCACCCATATCTCTGGAAGTGCCGAGAACTCTGCTCCTTTTGTCAGTTCCCGTGAATCCATCATGCTGCTGTTGTAGCGTGCTCGACGTGGAGTTGCTCCCTCATTCGCCCGCTGAACTTCGCAGTCGTAGAGCTTTCCCTCGCTGTCTTCTGCCAATACATCGAAACGCACGCCGCGACCATAGAGATTGTCCGCGCTCTGCTGTGTGACGACATGCTTCACAACGAGATCGTCGCGTCCAAAGAAGATACGCAACAGGAGCTGCATTCCCTCGGTATAGTTGTCAAAACACACGTTGAAAAAAGTATCGTCTATCAAGCGGAATTTCTGAATCAGTACACCATATTCCGCAGGAATGTCCTTCTTGATAATTCTCACTGCCTCGCTATCCTCCTCACCTTGTTCTACTATCATAGTATGCACTACGGCAAAGATTGTCAAGGCTGAAAATTTCAGCAAAACATCCATGGGTGTCAAAAATCCGAGTCGTAAAAATGCTCGTGAAGTCAGTTCCCATAAGGCTTCATGAACTCTGACATCTTTCCTTTCGAGTGCGCCATAGGGGTGTCAAACGCTTTGACACCCCTGCCAGTTGGTCGAACTTCCATCGAGCAAAAAATCGCTGAACAACGTCAAAAATCATGGGGCTTCCAGACTAGGAAATCTCTGAAATCCCTTGTAACTGGGGATTTACGCCGCATAGCGGCGATTTCCTTTGTATCATTTTCACGCATTAGACATCCGTCTTACCCCTGATATTGATACAATCTAACGATGCACCCCCTATACCCGATTAACGATGCACCCCCTTGCACCCCCCTGCCTATCGTTAATCGAGTAAAAGCTGAAAAGCCGCATAAATCAAGGCTTCTCGGCATAGCGAAAGGGGGTGCAAATGCACCCCCTTGGTAGAGATTTTGCACACCCTTGTGAGGAAAATTGGACAGGAAAACATATTGTTCTTCACAATCTACAAGGCACTTTCTCAGGCACAGATTACGGCACTCGTTTTTCCTCCGTTGGTGGAATTTCGGAGAAGAAATGAACCTGTACACGGCGCTGTGCTTTGGCAGAAATCCATTCGGTCAGGCGAGTGCGCGATGCTTCGTCCATATTGGCTTGCAGATATACGAAAGCGATGGGCGTTTCCGTCAAAGAAGCTGACTTATCCGCTGTTGCAGCGGGGGCACGCACGCTCCCAACGGCAATGCGGGAGATTTCCGGAAATACGATATGTGCCTCACGATTCCAGTCAAATATATAAGTCCCCTGCTTTTCACTTTCTTCTCTGGCAGACTTGAGTGCGTTCACCGTCTGCTGTTCCTGGACAGAGGGGATGGCTCTTTTTTCAGCCTCGCTGAGCCTTCGATCGATCATCGCCTCCATCTCTTCACGTGCTTCCGCCGTTTCCGCAGAAAAAATCTCCAGGCGGAACGCTCTGAGATGTGCCTTTTCGTGCATTTTCTCCGTCAATACCGATAAATCATCCTCCGATATGCCGGCAATCGTAAATACCGTCAATATTTTATTCTGACTATCCATGGTGTAGGAGATTGCAAGGCGGGGCGGCACTTTGAAATTCTCCTCGATATATATCTTCGCCTGTTCGTTCTCCAGATTTTCCTGCACACTCTGATACGCAAAGAAACAGCTGGGCAGCGTGACAAGTATGGCAGCGGTCAGCAAATAGCGTTTTTGTCTTGAAAATTCCACGGAATCCCGCTCGATCTTAGAGGGAATGTCAATAATCTTTAGGACGATGAATGCGGTCAGGCAGATAAAGAAACTGTTGATGAAAAAAAGATACAACGCACCTATTGTATACGCAAGTACGCCCGCAGCAATGCCATATCCGGCCGTACAGAGCGGAGGCATTAGAGCCGTCGCGATTGCAACACCGGGGATGACGTTCCCGCCTTCTTTGCGCGTCATGCCGATGATGCCTGCAAGACCGCCAAAGACTGCAATCAAAACATCCCAAATAGTCGGCGATGTCCGGGCAAGCAGTTCCGACGACGGCGCATCTATGGGGGTGAGGGAAAAATACAGCGTCGATGTAGCAACCGAAATGACGACCTAGGCGAACAGACTCCCGGCACTGGAACGGATATAGATGCTGTCATAACGGGCAAGCCCATAGCCAATCCCTAGGATCGACCCCATCAGCGGAGAGATCAACATCGCGCCGATGATGACTGCGGTACTGTTCATGTTGAGGCCAATCGAAGCGATAAAGATCGCCAAGATCAGGACGCTGAGATTCGTCCCGCGAAATCGCACGCCGGCGTTGATCCGCTTTGTAATTTCCTGTATCGACGCGATATCGCCATGCAAATCAAAAAAATCTTTTAGTCGATCCAAAATCAAACAAACCAGCTCCTTCGGCCTCTATAGCGGAATATTGGTCATTTATCGAGACGATGAGACATTATAGCATAGAACACAGCGGCTTGCCTAATGCTTCCTTTTCTTACGTTCCTATCTCCCGCTTGCATTGCGCTTTTCTGCAATACGTTATACAATACTTCCTGACGCTTGGCACGCTTGGTGCTGTCTCTTGGTTTTTGTATCTGCTGCTTGCTCAACAATTCCACTCGGATGTACTGGCGATCTTTGTATCCGGACTTTTTGTCGCGGCCTGTTCAAAGTTTTTTCTGTTTGGCAGCGATGTCCGATAACGATCTTCCTCTCCACAAGTATTTTCCCGCTGATGCTCGGACTCAGCTTTTATCGGGCGGTTTACTTTTTGATGACGGGATCCGACGCTCTTGCCTATACCTATATGCGAAGCTGCTTTTTGTCTGCGTTTGCCATCGCAATCGCCATCAGCATTGTACAGCAGATTCCGCTGCGTATACGGATGCCGCTCCGTCATCGCGGCTGAGTGCGTGTGTTCTGTGCTACCGCTGGTGTCTCCGAATTTGTATATGTTTACACCACAAATACAGCTTTCCGAGAAAATCTTCCTTTTTCTCGGAAAGCTGTTTCTTTAGGCTCTTGGACGGTAGGCGATTATTCATCCCAACAAATCTTTTAGCATTTGTTCCGGCGTATCCATAAATCTTTTTGTGATAAAAAAGTGTTCTGTTTCCTTGTAGTCAACAGATTTTATTTCTTCTTCGGTAATTTCAATAACTTCCGCATCCGGAAATGACATAAGGATGGGAGAATGTGTCGAGATTATGAATTGAGAGTTGCGATCCACCAACTCTTTCATACAGTACATCAATCTCATGAGGCGCATGGGAGACAACGCAGCCTCCGGCTCGTCTAATATATATAATCCGTTTCCACAAAATCGATTCTCTATCAGCGCCATAAAGCTTTCCCCATGTGACTGTTCATGTAAGGATACGCCACCGTAACTTGATATAATCGGCGGACCGGGACATGGTTCATGATCCAAGTCGTCAATGTTTGATGCCACATTATATAGGCTTTCCGCGCGTAAGAAAAATCCATCCTTTCGTCTTCTGTATCCTCGGCTCACAGTGATATACTCATGAAGCCTTGAATGTGATTCTCTTGTAGAAAAGCTAAAATTCACGCTTCCGCCTTCCGCATTAAATCCCATTGCTACTGCTATGCCTTCTATCAAGGTAGATTTCCCGACACCATTTTCTCCCACAAAAAATGTGACCGGCTTCGTTAACTTTAGGCCTCTCATTTTTTTTAGATTTGATATTACCGGCAATTTTCTAAGATAATTTCCTTTTGGAATTTCTTTCGACAAAAATACATTGTTCACATATAAACTATCCTTTATCGTTTCATAATCCATGCAGCAGTCTCCCTCGTATTTGTCGATGGCAATGAACATGAAATCCGGAAGCACTGATAAATTCAGCCGCGCTGCATGAAAAAATGATTTTCTTCCGCACACGTCGTCTCCGCTTTCACATTTTTCTTTATCGTAAATGTTCTCCGTCCATCAAAACAGGAGCAGAGCGTCAATGCCTGCTGCGGACAATTCCCTGCACAGAGACCGCATGACGTACAGCGTTCCGCCCGAAACGTGAGAATACTCTCCCCCTCGGACAGATCGAAGTGCAACGCGTTATGAGGACACAGTTTTTCACATAAACGGCAGCCATCGCAGGAGTTTGTCACCTCGATTCCCGAAAGGAGGATTCGGCTCGCCGTTGGCAGGTGCTCTCCGTGCTGTGCGAGCCAATGCTTCGGAAAAAAGGAATACACCGTGCCCGCCTCACGCTTCGCCACTGCTTCAACCTCCTGCCCCACCGTCTGAAGAAGTGCGCGGAAAAACGAACGACGGCTGACCGTCTGCTCCTTTTTCACATCACCAGCCTGCACGCACAGAACGGAGGATTTCCCACACAAGGAAAGCACTTCATTGCAGGCGGTAATTTCCTGCGACAGCCATTTTGCTACGGCAGGTCTACATGAGTGGCATGGGGCACAGGCGATGCGAAGCTCCCGCCGCATCCCCAGCTCCCATAGGATGTGACGCGTCAGGACGCCAAGACACGGAAAGCCGCTGGAAGAGGCCTTCGTACACTGGAGCATAGGCTCCTCCATCTCTTGAATGCGTGTAAGTTCTGTTTCATAATCAATCTGTGTGCGAATGGCTCCCATCGGACAAACAGCCGTGCACAGGCCGCAATCATCACAACGCTCCGGATCGATATGCGGGGGGCGGATTGCCTCCTGCGGGCAAATCGTTTCGCAGCGCGTGCACGTTCCTTTCTTGTAGCGTTGTAGACAACGCTCGCCATCAATGGTACGATATGACATAATAGGACGACTCCTTCAGCGGCTGAATTTGTGGAAGCACTGATAAATTTAGCTTGTGTCTCTTGACGCAGCCCGCACTTCGGCGAACCCCCCTCCACAGAGCACCACTCTGCGTCCGGTTTTCCGCCTTGTTCGGACGAAAAAATCTACGCCAATCTGAACGTCTATTTTATCAGCGATTCCTTATCAGTGCTTTCTTCAACCATCATTATAGCATAGTATCATACTAACGGAGAGCGTATTTTCAATGAAACCTCATCAACTCGGCTTTCAGATTGACCTGTCGCGCTGCATTGGCTGCCAAGCCTGCGTGCGTGCCTGCCGTCATAAGCATGCGGAAAACAACACTGCATTCCGTCATCTCAAATCAATAGAAGATTCCTATAACTATTTGACACTCGCCTGCAATCATTGTGCGACGCCGGAATGTATGCGCGTGTGCCCCTCCCATTGCTACGACAAGCTACGCAACGGCATCGTGATCCATCACAGCACACGCTGCACGGGCTGCGGGCGCTGCGTCACCGCCTGTCCATTTCATGCGCCGCAGCTCATTCCACAAACAAAAAAAATCGATAAATGCGACTTGTGTTACGACCGCCTGCAACAGGAGCTTCCACCCGCCTGCGTAAACGCCTGTCTGGTAGGAGCACTTCGTCTTGTTGATCTGCGCACCATTCCTCCTCATCTTTTGAAGATCCCGTCCAGCTATGCCATGACGCAGTATACACGTCCATCCATCTGCATTCTCCCCGCGCACCCCACCGTCTGCTTTTGGAGAAAGGAGACGCATCATGTCTGCGACTAATCCCCCCCTCTCTTCAGCAGTGTTTTCCATCGAAACACAGCTCCATAACGCATCACGCACACTAGGGCTTCCACTGCTCGTCCTCGATCCACGGGGAACACCCCTCGCCAAAGACGAGCACTTCCCGCCCGAAGTGCTCCGTCTTCTGCAACGGCATCGGCAGTCTCTTCTTCAACAGGATGCCGACTACTTTTCCACACTCACCATGCTTCCGTTGGCACAAGAACACGATTCGTATGGATGGCTTATCATTCCGACTGCTCCGGCGAGCATTTCCACACAGCAGCGCGATCTTCTTGCACCGTTTCTTCGCAGTATCACGTTCTTGCTCTGGCACAAAAAGGAAATTGATGCCATTGAACGTCGTCATCGGGAACAGTTCCTCTACGACCTGCTCTATCATAACTTCGCATCGTCGAACGAAATGGTCGCCCTTGGACGCTTGTGGAACTATCACCTCGATCGACCGCATTATATCATGGTGATGGAGTTTGACCAGGAGCTTCCCGCCGAACAACAGGAATCGTATATTGCCATTCTCGAAAAGGAGGTTATACGTTATCTCTCGCGGCACGTTCCACAGCCGATTTCCTTTATCCTGGGGGAGCAGCTCGTTCTGCTTCTCGAAGAATCAAATCTCCGGCAATCGAACCTACGCGACATGGCGACGGGCTTTCAGAACGAAATGCAGACACGCGCCCCCTTTTTGCCAACGTACTCCATCGGTATCGGGCGTCTTCACCACGCTCCTTCCGATCTTTGCCGCAGCTTTCAAGAGGCAAGACAGGCGGTAAGTCTGGGGCGATACCGCTGTCCAACCGCAGGCATCACATCGTATGCCGACCTCAGTGTCTTAAAACTCCTCTCCCATATCCCAACAGAGGAACTCGATGACTTTTGTCAGGAAGCACTCGGCGCACTCATCGCCTACGACGAGGAAAATGACGCCGACTATCTGCACACGCTGGAAGTCTTCTTTGAAGAAAATGAATCTCTACCTGCCGCAGCAAATCGCCTTTTTATTCACGTCAATACACTGCGTAATCGAATTCGCAAAATCGGTGAGCTATTGCATACCGATCTCACGCTGACCGATCACCGTGTCCGTTTCTATGTCGCCTGTCAAGCACTGCGCGTTTTACGCCGTATAAACAGATAGCTCCTACCCCTATGTATTTTTCTCCAACTCCTACGGCCAATTCTTGGACAAACCCACAGAATTGGTCGTTTTAATTTATGATAAAATAGTTTTAGATAATTTGGAAAGGGGTGAAATGATGCCATTGCAAGACGTTGAAAAACGTGCCGCTCTCTACGAAGCACTCTCTTCGTACTACGGCGGCGACCGAACGGCAGGAGAAGCATTCCTCCGGCTCGTAAACGAGCATCTGCAAACAGAGTTGGTGTTGCCCCCGCCGGATGATGCGGCGATGTTTGACTTTAACCGCCTGTTCGTCGGTCCGCAGAAGCTCCTCGCACCTCCCTATGAGTCAGCATATCTCTCTCCCCACCATACGACCATGACAGAGCATACCATGTCCGTTCGCAGTGCTTACCGTGCCGTTGGGATTGAGATTGCCGACAAGGGACGCATCCCGGATGACCATCTCCAGTACGAGACGGCTTTTGCTGCCTTCCTGCTGCGCGGACTTGCAAACGTACCGCAAGAGGCTGCAAACTTCCGCCAGGATTTTGCAACCCACTATGCCGACTTCCTGCGCACCCACCTGCTCTGTTGGATATTTGGGCACTTAGAGGAGGTCGCCCAACACAGCACGACGGCGTTTTGCCGCCAAGTCGCAGCGGCGATGCAGCTGTTTTTCACATCTGAAAAGGAGGCACTATCATGAGTTCATCGCATTCATTCAGCCGCCGAACATTCCTAAAGGGAAGTCTTGCCGCAGCGATCTCCGCCGGAATCGGCTCCTCGCTCTCCCTTTCCGGCACACCGTTTCGTCCGGTCGAGGCAGAAGCCCCCGAGCAGACCTTTCAAAGCGCCTGCCCACGCAACTGCTATGATACATGCTCCATCCTGTCGACGGTAAAGGACGGCGTCCTGAAGCGTGTTGCGGGCAACCCCGCCAACAGCTATACGCATGGGCGTCTCTGTGCAAAGGGCTTTTCCTATACGCGCTCCGTCTATAGCCCGGATCGCATAAAATATCCAATGCGACAGATCGGGCGCGGCAGTGGGAAGTGGGAGCGCATCAGCTGGGACGAGGCGTTCGATGTGATCGCACGGCAGATTCTCTCCATCAAGGAGGAATACGGCTCTACGCTTCCCATCTGCCTCAACAAATACTCCGGCAATTTCAACCTGCTCAACTACTCTGTCGAGGGCATGATGTCAAGCATCGGACACACGACGCGGGCGACAGGTACGCCGTGCTGGCCTGCCGGCGTCGATGCGCAGACCTTCGACTTTGGAACAATTTGGAGCAATGACCCGGAGGACATCGTCAACAGCAAATATCTGATCCTTTGGGGCGTCAATCCCGCGTGGTGCTCGGTACACACGATGTACTTCATCGGAGAGGCACAAAAACGCGGCTGCAAGATCGTCGTCATCGACCCGACGCTCACGCAGACCGCATCAAAAGCTGATTGGTACATCCAAATCAAGACGAGTACAGATGGTGCACTTGCACTCGGCATGGCGAGCTACATCCTGAATCACAATCTCGTCGACATGGACTGGCTCAGGCAAAACGCAAAAGGCTATGAGGAATACTTCCGCTATCTGCGTGAAAACATCACCGTAGAATGGGCGGCAAAAGAAACGGGCATCGAGGCAGATGTCATCGAAACATTGGCGCGGGAATATGCCGAGACAAAGCCGGCAAACATCTGGATTGGATATGGCATGCAGCGCCACATAAACGGCGGACAAAACGTTCGCTGTATTGACACCCTTGCTGCGATGACGGGGAATATCGGTAAGTCCGGCGGCGGAGCGCAGTACGCACAGATGGGAACGTGGAGCATCAAATACAACGCCATGACGATGCCCCCACCGCCGGATACAACGACGAAGAAAGACCGTATCATCAACATCAACGACTTCGGTCGCGAAGTCCTGGATGCACAGGATCCGCCCATCAAGATGCTTTGGATCGCCTGCCGCAATCCTCTCGCACAAGATCCCGCACCGGCTGTTATCAAGCAGGTGTTTGAATCCATGGATCTCGTTGTGACAGCCGATCTCTTCATGACTGCATCGGTTGCCATGAGTGACATCGTCCTCCCCGTAACGAGTGCCTTCGAGACCACAGGGTTGAACGTCTCCTACTGGCATTATTGGCTCGCGCTCAACGAACAGGCAATCAAGCCCATGTACGAGACGAAATGCGACCTCGATATCGCCATGGGACTTTCTGCGAAACTCAATGAGCTTGCGCCAGGCAGCTGTACCTATCCGACCGCAGGGTCGCACGAGGAATGGCTGGCCGCCGAGTTCACACCGGAATTCATGGAACAGTTTGGTCTCGCGAACTGGCAGGAACTCAAAAAGGGTCCGCACAAGGCAGTCAAAGACCTGATCGGCTGGCAGAACGGCAAGTTCAAAACACCCTCTGGGAAATACGAATTCGCCTCCGAAACGGCAAAGGAAGAGGGACACGAACTGCTGCCCGTCTGGGCCGACAAGATGAAAACCCCCGATGCCTATCCGCTGCGCCTAATATCCCCCCATTGGAAGCTCGCCATCAACTCGCAGTTCCAGAACCTCGACTGGATCTCCGATATTCATCCCGAGCCGACAGTGGAGATCCATCCCAAAACAGCAGCGCAGTACAGCGTCGCGGAGGGCGATACCGTCCGCCTCTATAACGACACCGGCGAGGCAGTCCTGAAGGCACACCTCACCCGCATGACCGCGCCCGATACCCTGGTTGTCTACCAGATGTGGCTGAAGGATCTTCCATTTAATATCAACGCAACCCTGCGTGCCATTCCCGCCGACATGGGAAAGAAAGCGACAGGTGCCCCGGGTGTGGCATTCCATGACAACTTTGTCGCCGTGACAAAAGTCTGAAAGGAGTGATCCTCTTGAGCAAACGATATGCTTTTCTCGTCCATACGGATCGCTGCATTGGCTGCAACGCATGCGAAATCGCCTGCAAGAACTTCTACCAGCAGGAAGCATCCGTCCATTGGCGCAAGGTCTACTACATGCAGGAAAAGGATCTCGCCCAACCCTGCCGGGTCAGCGTATCCCTCGCCTGCAACCACTGTGATGACCCCTCCTGTCTGAAGGCGTGTCCCACCAGTGCCTATGCCAAGCGTGACGACGGTATCGTCACACATGACAACGAACGCTGCATCGGCTGCAAACTCTGTACGATGGCATGTCCTTATCGCGTCCCCTGCTTCGACAAAGACCTCGGTAAGGTCTCCAAATGTGAAATGTGCTACGAGCGCATAGACAAGGGCGAATTGCCGATTTGTATAATGAGCTGCCCGATGGAGGCACTGGAGATCATCGACCTGTCCGATCCGAAGAATGCAGCACATCTCGACAATCTGCCCGGGCTTCCACCGACCAAGATGACGCACCCCTCTACACGATTCATCGAGGCCAGGATGGGAAAACAGAACTGGAGGGAAAACAAATGATGACATTCGACGAATTGCCACTCGTGTTTTTCACGACATTCTCCCAAATTGCAATCGGCGCATTCCTCTTTCTGACCATTTTGGAAGCGCGGGAGTCACTGGAAAGAAATACCGTTCGTTTCTGCACCGTCGTCATCTTCTTTTTTGCTGTGCTGTCGATGGCATGCTCCACGGCACATCTTGGCGATCCCACCGGCGGATGGCGCGCACTCCTGGGGCTGGGGCATTCCTGGCTCAGTCGTGAGATCTTGGGCATCAGCACATTCTGCGGCATGGTCGTCCTCTATTTTCTCACAACAGAAAAGCCTTCCCTGCATCGCCTCGTCGGTATCGTGGGAAGCGTTGCCGGCCTTCTCAGTATGCTGTCGACCTCCCTCGTCTACACCCTTCCCGCCCGCCCCGCATGGGATTCGCCATTCCCCCTGCTGTTCTTCCTGCTGACGACCTTCGCCGCAGGTCCCGCCCTCCTGCAGCTTTTGCTCACGCGAAAGAAACAGACCGTGCACATTCCCCTGCCACGCCTGATTTCAGTCGTCTTGATCGCAGGCATTATCGTCAGCATTGCCTATTCTGTGACACAGGCGGAATACCTTGTACTCCCAACGAGCTGGCTTGTCCTTCGCATCCTCATCGGTGCCCTCCTTCCGATCCTCCTGCTCGCTAAAATGCATGTGCAGAACACTGCGGCACGCTCCCTCTTCGCATTCCTTCTGATTACTGCAGGAGAGCTTCTGGGACATCAGATCTTTTATGCCTCGGTCGTTCCCTTCCCCTTATTTCACTAATAGAAAAACGGGAAACACATCCCAAGCGATGTGTTTCCCGTTTTTAATAAATCTCTGATAAAATGAAGTTTATCAGATGAATGCAGATTTTTCGTCCTCCCAAGGAGCCCCCAGTGCCTGCAAGGGCAATCTGAAGGATCAAGGCGCAGAAATGGAAAAAAGGATGTACCAAGATGATCGAACTGAATTTATCCGAGCTTTCCTAAAAGAGGTCTTCTATGTTCATGCAGCAAACAGATCACATCTCTCACCATATATGTACGCGCAACTGCTATGACTCCTGTGCCATCATTGCCCGCAGCCGTGAGGGACGAATCACAGATCTCTACGGAGATGCACAGAATCCCATCACAGCCGGGCGTCTGTGCTCCAAACGCCAACATGTTCTCTCCTCGATCTATGACCCGCGCCGCATCCTCTATCCGATGCTCCAGCACGGGCGCGGCAGCGGCAGATGGTCACGCATATCATGGGAGCGGGCAATCGACCTGATCGCACACAAGATCTTGCAGATCAAGACCTCCTATCACTCCACGCTGCCGCTCTGCCTCAACAAGTATTCCGGAAATTTGGGACTCCTGCACCAATCCGTCGAAGGAATGTTCAACAGTCTGGGAGCGACGACACAGACCAGGGGAACGCCCTGCTTTTCGGCGGGAATTGATGCGCAGTATTTTGATTTTGGAGGAAATCTCACCTCCAACATCCGCGATCTGGTACATTCTAGGCTCATCCTGCTCTGGGGTATAAATCCTGCTTGGACGGCCGTACACACTATGCCGTGGATCTACGAAGCCCGTCGCAGAGGCGCGATCCTTGTCGTCATCGATCCTGTCTTCACGGAAACGGCGCGAAAAGCAGACTACTACATCCAGTTGCGCCCCGGAAGTGATGCCTTCTTCACACTGGCGTTGCTTCATCTGCTTGCAAGGCGCGGCATGCTGCGCGATGACCCCGCGCATATTGCAGACGGTACTCTGTTTCTGCGCGACCTTGCCGCACTCGATCCAACAGAACTTCTGCGCATATCGGGGCAGTCGCTCGATGTAGTTACAAAACTTGCCGAACTCATCGAAGAACATCACCCCTTGCATATATGGTGCGGCTTTGGCCTGCAGCGGCACCGCCACGGCGGTTTCACAATCCGCCTGATTGACGCACTCTCCATGTTTACGGGAAATATAGGATGCAGGGGAGGCGGTGTCAACTATGCGCATCTCAATATGCTCCCCTTTTCCGATGCAATTGTGCAGCGCCGCAGCGACACGCGTTTCATCGACATCAATCAATTTGCCGAGTCCCTCGCCGCCCTCCAGGATCCACCGATCCGCTTCTTGTGGATCGCCTGCCGAAACCCACTCGGTCGAGACGTTTCCCTGCAAAAACTGCTGAGTGCTTGGACGCAGCTTGATTTTGTCGTCACCGCTGATAAATTTCTAACACAGAGCGCAGCACTTGCCGATGTATTTCTCCCCGTCACCACCGAGTTCGAGGAGCTCGATGCCTATACAGGATACTTCCACCACTGGGTTGGACTGAATACACCTGTCATACCGCCGTGTGGAGAGGCAAAGAGCGATCTTGACATCGCCCGCTTGCTCACGCGCCGGCTGAACGAACTCGCGCCCGGTACGAGCAGCTTCCCATGGCAGAAGGATGCTGCCGACTTTCTCGATGAAGTATTTACTTCCACCGTATATGAACGCCTTTCCATCAAACATTGGCGTGAATTGGAAGAAGGCACACGCACATACGATATGGGCATACCGTGGAAAGACCACCGCTTCGCCACGGACGATGGAAAATTTCACTGCTGCTCTCTCTCACATATAAACGACATACTCTTTCCGACATCGAAGTATCCATTTTATTTTTTGACACCACACGCACAGCAAAACATTAACGGACAGCATCAAATGCCGGAAACACAGCTTCCCGAACATCCTGTGGTCTTTCTCCATCCAAAAGCCGCAGCAGCAAAGGGGCTCACGGAAAACAGTCCTGCCGTCCTATGGAATGAAACGGCAGAGATTGCCGTCACCGTCTGCCTCACAGAAACTGTCCCGGAGGATATCATTCTCTGCCCGCACGGGGAAAGCCGTTCTTCCTCGCTCAACCGGCTAACCGTAAGTCAATCCACCGACATGGGCGAAGTTCGGACAGGTGCACCGGGTGTCGCATTATACGATGTCACCGTCGACATACGCCCGCAATTAGAGCGCAAAACCCCTTCATTTTATCAGTAATTCCCTAAAAGACTTCAACTCTTTTTGAAAAACTTCTCCATTCAACCCCCCTGTTACACTCTCACTGCCGTCCCATCTCGAAACACCACCGTCAGCCCCTTGTCCACGCCCACGGTCACACATTCCACCATGCCCGCCCAGAGCTGGCTGTCGAACTCTGCCACAGGATCAGTGCGGTTTTTGAGCCTCTTGATGAACACTGCCAACTGCTCGGATTGCGCTTCCTTAGCAGAGATAGTCTCCAACACCTCGTCGAACCGAGCCCTGGCGACATCGTATCGCACTACCAGTCCTTCGTAGCTGCGCTGATACTCCTCCTGGCTCTGAGCAATGCGGGCGTTCTCTCGGATGCACTTTTCCGTCATCTCTACAAGTATCGCCAGTTCCTGTTGCAGCTTGGTTCTCTCTTCCACAAGTGCCGTCGTATCGCAGAGTGTCTGTCGGACGAGCCGGGCATTGGCGGCAATCTCCTCCCGCTCCGTCACCAGTCGATTGAACGCCGTAACAAAGGCCGCCTTGATTTCCTCTTCCGTCACATGAGGAGTTCGGCATTTTTGTCCATCGTACTTGTTGTTGCAGCGGTAGATGATGCGTCTGTATTTATCTGTGGAATGCCAAACTTTAGCGCCGAAAGAACCGCCGCACGCACCGCACCGGATTTTCCCAGAGAAAATGCTCACGCCGCTGTATCTCCCGCCCTCCCGTGTGCGTCGCTCCATCTCCCTCTGCACCATTTCGAATACGACGGGATCGATGATGGCGGGATGGCTCTGTTCCACGAAGTAGCTCGGCACTTGTCCGCAGT
>ERZ773099.1440-NODE-1440-length-17645-cov-7.164355_pt1 | contig 17645 bp, 16 predicted proteins | sample MGYA00511120_ERZ773099 | MGnify/ENA primary metagenome ERZ773099 (study PRJEB29015, sample SAMEA2738012) | human oral metagenome | biome: human oral; feature: human-associated habitat; material: dental | place: China | collected 2104 ...
CCTGATCCGTGCGCACACGGAACGTCGGATCCTCTTCCGCCAGCTTCTGCAGGGCGATGCCCATCTTCTCCTGGTCGTTCTTCGTCTTGGGCTCCACCGCGACCGAGATGACCGGGTCGGGGAACTCCATCGACTCCAGAATGATCGGCTTCGACTCGTCGCAGAGCGTATCGCCCGTCGTCGTATCCTTGAGGCCGACCGCAGCAGCGATATCGCCGCTGTAAACCGTCTCAAGCTCCGCACGGTGATTCGCGTGCATCTGCAGGATGCGGCCGATGCGCTCCTTCCTGCCCTTCGTCGAATTGTAAACATAAGAGCCGGAGGAAAGCGTTCCCGAATAAACGCGGAAGAACGCAAGCTTGCCGACATAGGGATCCGCCATAATCTTGAACGCCAGCGCCGCAAAAGGCCCCTCGTCCGTCGAATCACGGTGATCCTCATCGCCCGTATCCGGGTTGATGCCCTTGATTGCAGGGATATCGACCGGTGCCGGCATGAAGTCGACGATCGCATCGAGCATCGGCTGCACGCCGCGGTTGCGGTAGGACGAGCCGCATGTGACCGGCGTCATCTTGCAGGCGATCGTCGCCTTGCGGATGCCCCGGCGGATCTCCTCCTCGGTCAGCTCCTCGCCGCCGAGGTACTTCTCCATAAGCTCGTCATCCTCTTCGGCGACAGCCTCCAGAAGCTTTTCACGGTACTCGTCGGCGATATCCTTCATATCATCGGGAATCTCCACCTCATCGGCAACCTTTCCGAGATCGTCCTCATAGATGATGGCTTCCATCCTGATCAGATCGACAATGCCTGAGAACGTATCCTCCGAGCCGATCGGCAGCTGAATCGCCACCGGATTCGCCTGCAGGCGCTCCTGCATCATCTTGATGACATTGAAGAAATCCGCGCCCGTGATATCCATCTTGTTGACATACGCCATGCGCGGGACATTGTACTTCTCCGCCTGCCGCCAGACCGTCTCTGTCTGCGGCTCGACACCGCCCCGCGCCGTCAGGACGGCGACAGCGCCGTCAAGCACGCGCAGCGAGCGCTCCACCTCGACCGTAAAGTCAACGTGGCCAGGCGTATCAATGATGTTGATACGATGATTCTTCCAATGGCAGGTCGTCGCGGCCGACGTAATCGTAATGCCGCGCTCCTGTTCCTGGGCCATCCAGTCCATCGTGGCGGCACCGTCATGAACCTCGCCGATCTTATGGGTAATACCCGTGTAAAAAAGGATGCGCTCTGTTGTCGTTGTTTTTCCGGCATCGATGTGGGCCATGATACCGATATTGCGAGTTTTTTCCAAAGAAAACTCTCTTGCCACTTATTATCGCTCCTTAACTAGATGAGATACTGCTTGGGATTACCAACGATAATGAGCGAATGCCTTATTAGCCTCAGCCATCTTATGCGTATCTTCTTTTTTCTTGATCGCCGCGCCCGTATTGTTCGCTGCGTCCATGAGCTCGCCCGAAAGCCTCTCATCCATGGTCTTCTCACCGCGCAGTCTTGCGTAGTTCACAAGCCAGCGAATGCCGAGCGTCATGCGGCGGTCGGGACGAACCTCGACCGGCACCTGATAGTTCGCACCGCCGACGCGGCGTGCGCGCACCTCGAGAACCGGCATGACATTCTTCAGAGCCGTCTCGAAGACCTCCAGAGGATCCTTGCCCGTCTTGGCGCGGATCGTCTCAAACGCATCGTAAACGACGCGCTCGGCAACACTCTTCTTGCCCGAGAGCATCACCTTATTGATAAACTTTGTAACCGTCTTGGACTTGTATACCGGATCCGGCAACACGTCACGTCTGGGTACGGCACCTTTTCTTGGCATACTTACCCCTCCTGGCTATAATCTCTTCTCAGAAAAAGTGTCTCACTTCTTCTTCGCGCGCTTCGCGCCGTACTTCGACCTCGCCTGACCGCGATCCTGAACACCTGCCGTATCCAGCGAACCACGGATGATGTGGTAGCGGACACCAGGCAGATCCTTGACACGGCCGCCGCGGATCAAGACAACGCTATGCTCCTGCAGATTATGGCCAATACCGGGAATGTATGCCGTCACCTCGATGCTGTTCGTCAAGCGAACACGGGCGACCTTGCGGAGAGCCGAGTTCGGCTTCTTCGGGGTCGTCGTGTAGACCCTCGTGCAGACGCCGCGCTTCTGCGGGCAATTCTTCAGTGCCGGTGCATTCGATTTCTCCTGCATGCTCTTGCGGCTCTTGCGAACCAGCTGATTGATTGTAGGCATTGATGCACCTCCTTCCTTCATATTGAGAATTTATTATTTATAATCACCCCGCCGCGGTCTTTCGACCATCGCCTTGCGGCTTGACGAGGCTTTTACCGACCTGACGCGCTCACTGTCTCAGAACGGCCGCCGCAGCAGCTCCGACCTCGATAGAGCAAGCCTTGCCGAGCTCCTGCATCGTGGAAGCGCGAACAATGGCTACCTCTTTTTCCTCGCAAAGACGAAGAAGAGGCTCCATCACGCGGTCATCGGCATCGTCCGCCGTAAAGACGTACGCTGCCCGACCCTTGCTCACAGCCTTCGTGACCTGCTTGATTCCAATGACCTTGGCCTCGCCCTTCAGCGTCTCAAGTGTCATGCAGCTCTCACTCCCCACGCGCCAATTTCTGCTCAGTGCTCAGGCACCTATATATATTAACAAAACACAAAAACAAAGTCAACACTTTATTTCATCAATGTTTCCATGTACACTGTGCCTTGTGTGTCGCATATAAGAAATAGGGTTACCTTCCTCCATCAGAGCATAGACCAGCGGCATCGTCACATGCGCCTGCTTCGTCACCACGACGCCCGATATGCAGCGAATCGGCTCGCTTGCAATCTTCTCCTCCTTGCGGTAGAGCAAAAGTCTGCCATGATCCCTCATCGCTCTTGTCTCCGCCGACATCATATAAATGACGCACATCTCTATCCCTCCCCAAGGGAAAATATCTTACGGCAGCTTCATCATGCCGTAAAATCGTCGTTCAAAAACGCAGCGTGAATGGCAATGAAAAGCGAGCCACCGGATCACGAATTTTTGAGCCGCCTGAAATATTCAAACGTGCCTGTCAGCCCGGCAAGCCGTATGCATGGCATATATGCACTGCCGAAGCTGATGCGCATCACGATGTGATGTTTCAATACCGCAAGCGGTATGGATTGCATGCAATGTTAGCTGGCAAGTCTATGGGCGCTGCATCTGCAGTTTCAATACCGCAAGCGGTATGGATTGCATGCAATGACGGAGGCGCAGATCGAGAGCACGGCCATGCTCTTGTTTCAATACCGCAAGCGGTATGGATTGCATGCAATTACATCATTAGGAGGTGTTGATGGGCATAGTGACCTGTTTCAATACCGCAAGCGGTATGGATTGCATGCAATCGTTCCAAGTATCGGCTTGACGAGAAATTCAAGAAGTTCCAATACCGCAAGCGGTATGGATTGCATGCAATCGCGGAACTGTTTGCCATAGGTGACAAGCCGTCTGGTTTCAATACCGCAAGCGGTATGGATTGCATGCAATGGCGTTCCGAGAATGACCGCTGTGGCTACACGACGTTTCAATACCGCAAGCGGTATGGATTGCATGCAATTGGACGTGCATCGGCTATCACTTTGTCGTGCGTAGTTTCAATACCGCAAGCGGTATGGATTGCATGCAATGCCGTATTTTCGGATGGATATATTGATGACCACGAGTTTCAATACCGCAAGCGGTATGGATTGCATGCAATACTGTCTCCCGGAAGCCTTGGAAACAGTGGACCCAAAAGCAGGTTTTCTAACATCCCCTCCCTTTTCGCGTTTTTCCCCAAACCTCGGGGAATTTTTTGTCGCGAAAAATGCTCCAAAAGGGGCTTGAAGGCAGTAACCGCAAGGAAACTTTTGTCCACGAGGAAAACCTGGGGCTCATGGTGTTTTTCCTAAAATTTCGGACTCTACTGTAATGAAGTATAGCACGATGACGGTGCACTGTCAATATCCTTTGCCAGGAAATCCCAAGAGGTCAAAGCCGCAGACACTGACCTCCTGGACTTTCACGGTAATCACACGCACAAACGTCCACTTTGCGGACATTGTACGCCGCCCTTACTACCGCCCGGATCGTATCATCTCACACCGAGGATCCCTTTCTTTTTCAGCACCTCTCCCTCACTTGTACACAATCCTCGTCTCACCGAAGCCTTGGCCTGTGAGCCTGCCGACACCGGAGAAGGTGGCAAATTGGGCGAGCAAGAGGATTGCGTGCTGCTCTTCTTCATTCAAGGCTGTGACATCGTAGCCGAACCTGCCCGAAAACGCGAGCGTGCCGCGGTCGCCGCCGAAGTAGACGCGCCGCGAGCCGCCGTGCCATTCACTGAGGAGCGCTTTCGCCGCGGCATCGCGAATCCACGCGCGATCCATCGCCACGGGCATGGCGGCCTGCTGCCACTTGTCGGCAAGCGAGGAAAAGATGAGCACGGGATCGGGCATTGGGTAGTCCTTATCATCGCGGCGAAAGGCAACGGGCGAGAGGAAACGCAGGCGCAGCTCTTCGATGTGACCTGCCGAGAGCGCCGCGCCGACGAGCTCCAGCTCATCGACGACACCCGAGTCATGCGTACCGTCCGCCTTGACTTCCTCGACGCGAAGCGGCAGGAATCCTGCCTGCAAGACATCGCCGACGCGCACATGGAGCGCCGCCTGCAGGACATCTTCCCGAAGCGCCGTGACGCGCCAGCTCATAGTCTCTCCCTTGCGGACGGCACGATAGCCGCCCGCCTCCTCCCCTTGCCGCCACTTGAGCAGCGACACGGTGAAGGGCTTGATTTGCAGCGCTTCATGGATATAGGCAGAAAGCTCCGCCGAATATTCTTCCATGATCTTGAAGAACAGCCCATGCAGCCAGCGTCCGTGAAAGAGCGGCACGCGGGCGGCGCTCTCCGCCCGCAACTGATAGACGACAGCACCGATCATTTGTCTTTTCCCTCGCTGTACACTTCGTGCGCCGTCGGCAAGACCCAGCGATTGCGGAATTGCTTTGCTTTCTCGTCAAAGTCTTCACCAGGGTCGGAAGAATTTTTCTTGTCACCCAAGGTCATTTGCCGCGTCCTTGCCGCCCAATCCTTCTGCTCTGTGGCCTTCCAATCTAGGAGGTCGAGCAGCGCCTGCTGCGACAATTCATAACGCGCCTTGTCGACGCCCTGCAGCTTGTCGATAACGGCCTCAAAGGCTTTCAGGTATTTCTCCGTCGGTGCCTCGTTTTCCGCCCTGTTCCAGTCGCCATCTGCCGCAAACAGCTGCTCGCAGCCATGCACCTCATCCACAAGGATGAGGTTCGCATCGATGCGGATGCTGCCGAGGCCAATGCCTTTGCCCTGCCCAATCTTGAAGCAGAGTTCGCGATCCTTCGCCGCCAGGGAAAAGACTTTGAGAAGCGCACCCAATTCCACTTCGCTGAGGTTTTTGAAGCGAATCCTTCCTTCAAACACACTGCCCGCCTTCAAAGGACGTATTTTCCGATCGACATTGTCCTTGGCATCGGCTTTATCTTTTCGCCACGGGAAATTCGCTGCTTGATGCCAATAGAGTTTGTAGCCGCGTATGACAGCGTTCTCAGTTCCCCAGTCACGGTCAGCCTTTTCGCCTTTCTGTTCCAAGTAGAGCTGGTACGACGTCGGTTTCGGCTCGCCCAAGGTTTTGGAGTAATGCGCCGCTTCAAAGCCCTTGTCTTCTTTGAGCACAGCATCCTCGAAGGCCAGGCGGCTGCCCCAAAGCTCCTTGCGCCCGAAGATGGCATCGGCATAGTCGACGACAGCGACGTCACCTTTCATGACATCCGGCAAATGCTCCCCGATCGTATGCGGATAGGGAATGCGATAGTATTGCCCGAAGCCGAAATGATCGACTGCCCCTTCTTTTTCCTTGTAAAAACAAGGCACGACAAAATCACAGGCATCGTCACCGGTAAAGTGTGCCGCTGCCTCGCCCTCTTGTGCCAATTTGCTATCGAACAAATTGAGATCTTCATCGCGCGTCAGATCGCCTTTATACCGCGCAATTGTTTCTTCCGATACAGGGATGCGCTGCCCCCAGTCGGGATCAAAATGAAGCGTGTAGTGCGTCTTTGCCGTCCTGCCGCCTTCCATCGGCCCCGTGAAACACGCCAGTTCGCCGCCTCGTTTTTCATATTCACCCCAAAGAATGACTTTTTTATGCTGTTGAACAAGAACAGTATCCTTCTCTCGGCGAAACTGTGCCGGGCAGATATAGTATCGCCTTTCCAGCTTGTCACGAATGAGAAAGCCCGGCTCCGCCTTAGTAAAGCTCTGATGTTGTCCGCCCACCCTCTCGCTTCGCACCATCGCCTTTTTATACGACGGGATTGTAAAGGAGCGATAGTAGAGCGCACGGTCGACGATATCGGCGCTGTCCTTGTCCGTACGCATCGCACCGCAGGTGACGATCTTGAAGATGTTCTTCACCATGCCGCGAAGCGTGCTGCCCGGCAAGATGGGCTTGCCGGCGGGCGCGAAAAACGCGCCTTCCTTATCGCCTGTACCGATAAATACCGGCGTCATCGTGCGGCAATGAAGCTCGATATAGCCGCTGAGCGTACCTTGCTCTGTCACATATTTCCTGTAGTTTGCCTGCCGCGCCGTATCATCCGCCGCACCTTGGTCGATGGGGGACTTGAGCACCGCAGCGGGCAGCGGCACGAAATTGTACGATGCCGTGGCCTTTTTGTCACGCAGTGCCATTTCCCGTGCCTCCCTTCACATCCGCCGATGCAATACGCACATAGCGGCAATCCGTATAGCCGGCCTGTCCCGTCGCTTCATAACCGATATAGCTGCGCGTGACCAGGCCGTAATATTTTGCCTGCGGTTCGACTTGCGGCAATAGCAGCGTGAGTTTTCTCGCCGTATCGACAAGCTTCATATAGCCGTCAGGGACATTCTCGCTCTCCTTTGTAGCTTCGCCTCTTTCGCCCCAGAAGCGCGCGATGCTGTCGACGTATTCGGTCGCTTTGCCCGTACCGTCCCTGCGCAATCGTCCGCGCCACCTGGCGCCGATTTTCTTCAGATGGAGCTCTTCTTCTTCGTTGAATACGCGCAATTCCAGCCAGAGCGCAGGTTTTTTCGCCGTCTCACCCGCCAGGTGGAGCGCACCGTCAAGCCAGCGCCCCCATGTGATGCCATGCACCTGCCAGAGTACGACACTCGCTTCCTTCATGCCGAGTTCTGCCAGCTTTTCGCAAAGGGCGGCTTCGTTCCTCGCGAGGTTGATGCGGAGCATCTCCGAACTTCCCTGCCGTATGTGCATTTGATCTTCCAAAGCCAGTTCGATGCTCATAGAGCGCCCGCCTCCCTCTTTGCCAGCAGAGCTTCGACGAAGCCCTGCAATTTTTGCCTCTGCGCGTCCGCCAAGGCGCTCGGCGACGCCTCCCATGCAATCGTCTCACCGCGATAGTGCAGGACGGCGCCCCTGCCCTCAAGTGCTCCGCGGCCGATGCCCTTCTCGCCGCCGAGCGCCAGTCTGCCGAGCGACAGCTCCTTGAGCAACAGGAGCAGAAGGCCGATCTGCCAGGCGCGCTCTTCTTCCTTCGGCTCGTGCAGGACAAGGCGCATGGAAAGCACCGCGCGCTCTTTTTCTGTCTGCCATACAGGAGCCGTTGTGAAGAGTCTCGTGGCAATCTTGCCGCCCGTGAAGCGGTCGATACCCACGCGCGTCTGCAGTCTTGCTGCAACACCGTCTTCCAGACGCACTTCCGAAACGAGCAGGCGGCTCTTCCACTTTTCCTCCGGCTTCTCCTTGATACGCGCGAGCGACGGTCCCATCATACGGTCGAGGAGCGCGTCTTCGATGCCGAGCTTTCGCAGTATCTCAGCCGCTCGATGGCGCAGCGCGCCCTTGATGCTTGAACCGGGTATGACCCAATGATTCCGTTCGCGCAGCATCAGAGCTTGTACAGACGTTTCATCATCATCCGTCCGTTCCTTCGTTTTCACCTTCATGGCGCGCTCGTAGTCGCGCACGAGGAGCGGGCTTTTCAGGGCGAACTTCGCTTCGAGCAGGCAGTCGTCCTTAGCGCAAAGCTTTTTCTGCCGCGCGTAAGTTTGCGGCGTTATGGCAGCCTCGCGCTTTTCAGGCGTATCGAGCCAAGCCCTGACGTGCTCCTTCTTTCTGAAATCATAGCGATAGACCTGCAAATCCTTCACATACACTTCGCCGAAGCCTTTCGCTGTATGCGCGCCCAAGGCGAAGCCGGACGCGAGCTTGCGCGCCAGGAGGTCAACCGCCGCTTCCATTTCCTCGCCGTACGTTTCATGTATGCCGCGCAGCGTGATCTCAGCGAAAAATCCGCCCTTCGCGCCGCTTCCTACCGCTTCATAGTCAAACTTATGATGCTCGATCGCCGTACCTGTGATCTCGTCGAGGCTCACGCCGTCGCGCACGACGATTTCCACGTTGTTCAGCCTGACGTCAGCAAATGCCATGGAGCTTTGCCACGCCGCTTTTTGCCGCCTTTCATACGAAACATCCGTGCCGAAGAGGAGATGCGTGCCGAGCACACTCTCGGCCGCCATGAAATCGCGCAGCGCACCGGCAAGCGATGTACCGGGAATGAACGGCTGTCCCGCTTTCGTCTTCAGCACTTCTCGATCGACTTCATGGCCTGCACCGCTTTCGCCCGCGCCGATGAGAAGCGGCGCTTCGAGAACGAGCGTACCGCGCAGGACGATCTTGCCGCGGATACTCTCTTCATTCCATTCCATTTGTCCGCGCCTCCTTTCCAGCTCCGTCTTTCCTCGCGAAGCGGAAGAAATTGTGCCAATAGGCATAAAAGATCGCGTCCTGCGCCTCGCGGCTCGTCAAAAAATCCGGTGCTCCGATATCTTCCAGAAACGCCTCGATGTTTTCGCCCATCTCTTTTTTCCAGCGGCGATTCTTGTTGTACGGCATATCGGCAAGATTCGCACGTAGCAGGAACTCTTCCAGTGGCGTTCCGGCGACCTTGACGCTGAAGAGGCTCTTGACAAAGGGAGTGTCCGCATTTCCTTTCTGCCCTTCGATCTCATTTCTCAGCGACATCTGCATATTGTCCCGCCGCAGGCTCCACATCGAGTCAAGACGCGTAAAGAAGTGCGGCTCGCTTTCCCCTCGCTCCAGCTTCAAGCGCGCATCTTCCGCTGCATAGACGACCATCTTCTGCTGCAGCGCACGCAAAAGAAGCGCCTGTGCCTTTTCGCGCACCGTTTGCGACCGAACCTTGCGCCGCTCGCGCTTTGGCACGGTTTTCGTCATGCGAAGCGCCCCCGGCTGCCAAAGGCGCAGTTGCCCGAAGCCCTCCTCTGTGCGCACGCCGATGCCCTCATAGAGGAGGCTTTGCAGGCGCTCTTTGTCGCTCTCTTCCCACGCGCTCTTCTTCTCCAGGACAAAGACGCTGCCTGCCGCAACGGCGATGGCGCGCGGACGCTTCATGCTCCAGATGCCGACGAAATTGTCCGCTTCCGTAAAGTCGGCAAAGATCTTGTTTTCCACATCGCCTTGCATCACACTCTGCGTCGGCTCGTAAGGGTGCAGGAAAAATTCTTCCGTGCCGTCCGCATTGAGGCAATCAAGCAAGGGCTGCAGTGCCAAAGGAGCATTCGAGAGGAGATCGTCCTCTGCAAGAAGCGGCGTTTCAAGGCGCAGATAGACGCGCCGTGCCTCGTCCGGCACAACGCGCTCAGACGTGAACTCTGCCAACGCAAGCTGCACGCGGCAGGCACCGTACTGCGCGTGCCGAGCGCGGCCCGCCTGCGCCGTCCACGTCGCCTCGCCCATGGCCGCCAGGAAGTTTTCAAGATCAGCCTCCTCACCGAAGATCTCTCCTTCAAAGCGCACGCCTTTTTCCACAGCTTCATAATTGTAGATGGCGCCGTCGCGCGAGCGGCCCGCCAGGCGTTCAAGCGAGGATTCTCCCGCCGCTTTTCCCTGCAGCGCCTTGCTGTTTGTGCGGCTCATATGAAGCGATATATTCTTGGCGACCTCCACCTTCTCGATTCCGTCGTCCTCGATGACAGCAAAGCCTCTAAGCGTCTTGAAGCCCGTCTCCGGCGATGCGATGAGCAAGTCCTTGATTGCCTCGCCATCCTTGAGCTTCTGCACGGAAGCCGGCACGACCATCGTACGCCTGCCGTCAGCAGCGCGCACGGGATAAGCAGCAGAGAACCGCAGTCTGCCGAAAAAGAAGTCGAGGAACGCTTCATCCTCATGCGCCCGCTCACCCAGCTTCGCCTCTTCCATATAGCGCTCGGCCAGTATGCCGCGCACAAGCGTGCCGCTGAAGAAATCGTGCGACGCTGTCATCACGGTCGTGTTGCTGCGCGTGGCGAGCACGATCGGCGAAAGGGTCTCAATCTTTACACGAATCTTTTTCATCTCAAGCCTTGCCCCCTTTCAGTGCCTCCCCGATCAAGACGCTCTGGATATTCTTCCCCTGCTGCAACATTGTGCAGGATATGCGGCCAAAGCCTCGATTGCGCTTCATACCGGCATAAGAGAGGTTGCGAAGCGCCAGGGCGAGAATCTCGAATTTCTTCTTCGTTCCCGCCTTGAGGCGCACCGTACCGCAAAAGACAAGGCCTTCGTCGACAACGCGGATATTGCGGAGCGAGGTCTCGGCAGCCGTCCCCGTCTCACGATCGATCATTGTCTGATACCGAAGCGAGGTGTAGAGGGAAAGGACATCCTCCGCCGAAACGAATTCGGGGTAGAGACTTTCTAAATAAAGCCAATCCGCTTCCATTTCCTCCGCCTCTTTGAGATGAAGATTTGGAATCGTCAGCTGCGTTTCGCTTTGCACGCCATGCTGAAAGAGTTCCGCCAGTTCCTCCTGCGCAAAGATTCCCAATCCTGCCAGTTCAGACATCTCAAGGACTTCCAGTGCACTCTCGTAAATGAGTCCCTTGAGCCTCTTGCCGGGGAAATAGGGCAGTCCCGCCCTGTCGTACACGACCTCAGCATCGATGTTGACGTCAGCGCGCCCGGAACCCAGGTGCAGCGGCGACTCCGCCTTGACCTCCAAAGCAAATGCATCGAAGCAGATGTCCTTGAGCTTCGCCAAAGGCGGCTCCTTGCCTCGCTGTACGGAGGGAAACTCCCGCGTCTTGCAGTTCACCCGTTTGAGCTGCGCCTCCAGGCTCTGCCCGCTTTCTGCTGCCGCCTTCGGAGCACCGGCAGTGGGACTTTGTGCCGCCAGCTGCTTCTGCTGGTTTATCTCCGTCTGCTGCCTGCGGCTCTCGGCATGCTTGGCCTGCTGCTCTTTCTTCCGATTTTCACGCCGTTCTTTTGCCTTTACCTTCTTAGCCATGCTGCACCTCCTCCGGCACATAGAATTCCATCATCTCGATGGCGTCGATATAGGGCGTCCTGCCTGCCTGCCACAGGAATTCGCGGTACGGCTCCCATGCCGCGATGCTCGGCAGGCGCATCTTCTCACCGCTTGCGGCCAGGTAACGGTATTGCGCCATGAACCGCTCCTGCTCGTGCTCCCCCGCCGCCAATATGGCTCGCAGCTCCTTGATCTTGTTCATCGGCATGCGGTTATCGCCCTGCACGAATTGGCGCACAGCTTCCAGAAGGTTTTCAATATGCTCCGGCTCTGTCGCCTCTCCGTCGACGTGGTAAGGGCCAAAGTGCATCGCACCGCATTTCGCTTTATACTGCTGGGCGCGAATCTGTTCTAAGGTCGGCGGTTGCTCGCCGTGCAGGATGGCAAAATCAAGCCAGCACGAACCGCCTGCCTGTTGCCGGGCACGCATCTTTGCCTTTGCCGCACCGCAGAGCTGCTCAGCAATCTCGTAGCCTCGGAAGAAGGGGTATGCGGTTGGCAGGATGCTGATACCGCCGCAGCTGTCGATCCCCAGGCGATTCAGGCCTTCGATGACGAGGCGGGTGAAGGTGAGTGCGTATTTTGCGGTGCAAACGAACGTCATGTCATCACCGCCAAGCACGATGGGACGGAGCGGCAAAAGTTTTTTGCCGTCATCGGCTTCCTGCAGCGAGAGATGCTTCCCCAGCGTGTCATAGTCCCCGATGATGCAGGCGAGCAGCGCGCAAAAGGACTGAATCGATTTTTGCCGCACTGCGAGCGACAAGTTCTTGCGTTTCGTCAGCGTATCGCAGCTGCGGAACTTCTCACCCATATTGTTGCCGTCGATGTGAACGATCGCCATGTAGTCTTCCGTTTCCCGCTGTCCCAATTTATCGAATTCCGCAGGGAAGGCATATTTCTGCAGTTCCCCTGCCAAATCCCCCTGCGCAGCGGCATAAGGCCGCAGCACGGGAAGCGGCGCGTCCGCCAGCGCTTTCGGCGTAAGGACACTGCGCAGCTTGTCCCAAAGCTCTTCTTCCGCAGGAGCAATCAGCCCGTCCTTCTTCCTCGCCGCCTGAAGTTTCATTTTCACCTCCCACGAGAGGAAGCGCTTCTCCTGCTGCACATCGTCCACATCGTAAGCGTTCGCTGTCTCCGCACTCGCCTCGCACGAGAGGGTCAAGCCCGTATAGGGCAGCGATACGACAGGAAAGAATATGTTCTGCTGCGCTTTGAGCTTATGGACGAGATGTGTGAGATCATCGACATCCTCCTCCTTCCCGTCCGCATGTGTCACGCGCCTCACGCGATACGCACCCTTTTCGTCCAGAACGAAATCACCGCGTGCCGCCCCTGTACGCAGCCCCGGGCTTACCCAGAGCAGACGCTTGGTAAAGGCACGGATCGCCTTGACCAGTTCCTCATCCGTCGTTCCCTCACGAAAAAGCACTAAGGCATTGCCTCCGCCGATATAGCCAATGCGGCACTTTTGCTCCATCTTTGTCCAATCGGGCGAAGCCTCTTCCCGCCATGTTGCGGCATCAACCTCTCCCTCGCCGAAAAGCTCGCGCAGGACATGCACGAGTTCGCGGGAAAAAGCGCTCTCCACGAGAAACGACGCCCCCATATTCGTCTTCAGCCGATTGCTTGAGAAGATATACTTCTGTATGGAGCGCGTGTCAAACAAAATCGCTTTCATTGTGCTTTCCATCCGCCATTCCTCCCTGCCGCTTTTCTTTTTATTATGTTATTTTAATTATTCGATTTTACTGAAAATTATTCCTGCTGTATTTCTATTCCAGAAAAAATTTTTTATTCCATATGACAAAATCCCCAAGGCCGCAAAACCGCCTTGGGAATTTTGTTTTGTTCTCTATAATAAATGTTGTGGTTCTTCCCTTGCCGTGGGGGGAGAATTGCAACATTTATTTTGATCCGGAACGGATAAAGCAACGAACGAAGAGACAAAGGGGCGATACGGCAGCATAGAAAAGCCCCCGATCAGATACATCCAAGCGGGGGCAACCACAACATTTGACAAAGAGCCCGCCCCGATCAAAAGAACCGCCTCATTATGACAGCTTCAATTCCATCAGCACCTCGTCCGTATCGAGGTCAAAAATCTCGATTTTCTCATCCGTCATGACTGCGATGGTCGCTCTGCCGTCCTCACGCTTCGAAAGCGACGGCGAGCCGGGATTGAGAAAAATGGTATCGCCGCGCTTTTCGAGCACGTTCGTATGGATATGCCCCGTGACGAAGACATCGGCACGCATCGTGCGCGCCGCCTCGTCCTTCGCCGCGTCGCTCTCGATGAGATGCCCGTGCGTGGCGACGATGCGCCTGCCGCCTGCGAAAACATAAGCATAAGGCGCCTGAATCGGCGTCTCAAGCACGAGCTGGTCGACTTCGGAATCGCAGTTGCCGCGGCAGATGAGGACGGGCGGCCTGCTCGCGTTGATCCTCTCAGCAAGCCCGGCAGGGTTGTAGTCCTCCTTCATCGGGTTCCGCGGTCCGTGATAAAGCACGTCGCCTGCATGGATGATGAGGTCAGCGTCATGGAAAAACTTCTCATAGGCCAGTTCCCAGCGTTTTTCACAGCCGTGCGTATCGCTGATGATGCCGATTTTCATGCCCTCGCCCCCTCAGCCGATCTTCTTCATGAGGCTCGCAAGCTCCATCGCCGCCAGAGCGCAGTCCGCGCCCTTGTTGCCGGCCTTCGTGCCCGCACGCTCGATCGCCTGCTCGATGTTCTCCGTCGTCAGAACGCCGAAAAGCGTCGGCACTCCCGTCTGCATTCCAACCTGCGCGATGCCCTTCGACACTTCACTGCAGACATAATCATAATGCGTCGTGGAGCCGCGGATCACGGCGCCGAGGCAGATCACAGCGTCGTACTTGCCGCTCTCGGCCATTTTCTTGGCGACAATGGGAATCTCGAACGCGCCCGGCACCCAGGCGACGTCGATATCGTCTTCGCGCACTTCGTGGCGGTGCAGCGTATCGAGCGCACCGCCCAAGAGCTTGCTCGTGATGAATTCATTGAAGCGCGCCGCCACGATGCCGATATGAAGACCTTTGCCTGTAATGAAACCTTCGATGATGTTTGCCATATCTCTTCTCCTCCTCGTTTTCTGCAGGTTTTTCAGCTATTCAACGCATCGTCATTGAGCAAATGCCCCATCTTGACCTTCTTGACCTTCAAGTAGCGCTTGTCGAACTTGTTCGCCTTGACGACGAGCGGCACGCGCTCGACGATTTCGAGATTGTATCCCTCAAGGCCTGCACGCTTCGCGGGATTGTTCGTCATGAGGCGAATGGTCGTAAGGCCGAGGTCTGAGAGAATCTGCGCACCGATGCCGTAATCCCTGAGGTCCGGTGCGAAACCGAGCTCGACATTCGCCTCCACTGTATCGGAGCCCTTGTCCTGCAGCTCATAGGCGCGCATCTTGTTCGCAAGGCCGATGCCGCGCCCTTCCTGGCGCATGTAGAGTACGACGCCCTCGCCTTCCTTCTCGATATTTTTGAGTGCGATTGCGAGCTGATCGCCGCAGTCGCAGCGCATCGAGCCGAGCGCATCGCCCGTCAGGCATTCCGAATGGACACGCACAAGCACATTTTTCTTGCCCTTGACCTCCCCTTTGACGACAGCCAAGTGGCACTTTCCGTCGAGCATGCTCTCATAGGCCTTGATGCGGAAATGACCGTAGCGGCTCGGGAAATCGACATCGGCAACTTGCTTGACAAAGCTCTCCGTGCGCTTCCTGTACTCGATGAGAGCCTTGACCGTGATGATGTTGAGCCCGTGCTTTTTCGCGAATTCCTTAAGCTCCGGCGTGCGCATCATCTCGCCGTCATCCGCCATGATCTCGCAGCAAAGGCCTGCCGGATAGAAGCCCGCAAGACGTGCCAAATCCGTCGTCGTTTCCGTATGTCCCGCGCGGCGCAGAACGCCGCCCTCGACGGAGCGCAGGGGAAATACATGGCCTGGACGGCGGAAGGTCGCAGGCTTCGCCGTCGGATCCAGCATCCGGCGGATCGTCTGGCAGCGTTCAAAAGCCGAAATCCCCGTGCCCGTCTCGACGGCGTCAATGGAAACCGTAAAGGCGGTTTCATGGTTGTCCGTATTGTGCGCGACCATCGGGCCGATATCGAGCTCGTCAAGACGCTTGCCGTCGATCGGCGTGCAGATCAGCCCCTTCGCGTACTTCGCCATGAAATTGATGTGCTCCGGCGTAACCGTTTCCGCCGCCACGATGAGGTCGCCCTCGTTCTCCCGATCCTCATCGTCCACGACAAGAACCATCTTGCCGTTCCGAATATCCTCGATCGCCTGCTCCACTGTTGCAAAATCTGACATAATTGCTGCATCTCCTTATCTTTGGGACGCACGGATACATCCGACGCTCCCTTAAAATCCCTGCTGCCGCAGAAAATCCATAGTTATTCCGCCCGCGCTCTTCGGCGCGTCGCTTTCTTCCTTTGTGCGCGCTCCCGGGAAAAGTTTCTCCACATACTTGCCGAGAATGTCCGTCTCGATATTCAATCGGCTGCCCATGCGCTTTTCGCGCAAATTCGTAATCTCGCGCGTATGCGGAATCAAGCTGACCGTGAAGTCCGCCGCACTCACGCGCGCAACCGTGAGGCTGATGCCGTCGAGCGCGACCGAGCCTTTCTCCACAACATAGCGCAGGACGTCGGCACTTGCACGCACCGTCAAGAGGATGGCGTTCCCCTCCTCCTGCATGGCGGCGATCGTGCCCACACCGTCGATATGGCCGCTGACGATGTGACCGCCAAGGCGGCTCCGAAGCGTCAGGGCGCGCTCCAAGTTTACGCGGCTGCCGCGCTTCAGCTCTGCAAGCGACGTGCGTCGGACCGTCTCAGGCATAACGTCTGCCGTGAAGTGCGCCGCATCGAAGTGCGTGACCGTCAGGCAGATACCGTTGACCGCGATGCTGTCGCCGAGTGCGACATCTTCGAGCACCTTTTCAGCGCGTATGGCGATCTCACCGCCCGCAAGGCGCTCCAATGCGCCGACCTCTTCAATGATTCCTGTAAACAAAGGCTACCTCGCCTCCTTCGCCACATAGCCCGTGAGGAGGATGTCTGCTGCGACCTGCTCCGCCGTCAGTCTTGTCAGAACTGCGGCATCGGCAAGCTCGGCGAATCCCGCCCCCTCGACGGGCGTCAGAGCCGCCTTGCCGCCCACGATCTTCGGCGCAATGAAGGCATGAATCTTGTCGACAAGTCCCGCCGCAAGGAGCGAGAAGTTCAGCGTGCCGCCGCCCTCGACGAAGACGGATGTGTATTCCCGCGCCGCAAGCAGACGCATCAGCGCCGCGAGGTCGACGCGCTCGCCCTCGCCCGCACGGACGACCTCGACGCCCGCCGCTTCCAAGGCCGCACAGCGCTCCTCGGGCGCGGCGCGTGTCACGGCGACGAGCGTCTTCGCCGCACCGTCCTGTACGACCTTCGCCGCGAGCGGCGTGCGCGCGCGGCTGTCGACGATGACGCGCACGGGATTCCTGCCCGTACCGTCCGCCAACCGCGTCGTCAACGATGGATCGTCGGCGAGCACCGTGCCGATGCCGACGACGATGGCGTCCGCCACGTCGCGCATCTCATGCACGCGCTGACGTGCCGCCTCGCCCGTGATCCACTGCGATTTCCCCGCCGCCGTCGCGATCTTGCCGTCGAGCGTCATCGCCGTCTTGAGCGTGACAAACGGCAGTTTCTCTGTCACCCATTTGAGATATGCTTCATTGAGCCGCCGCGCCTCTTCAGCGAGCACGCCGACTGTAACCTCGACGCCCGCCGCTTCGAGCATCGCCTTGCCCTTGCCTGCGACGAGCGGATTCGGGTCGAGCATCGCGGTGACGACACGCTTGACGCCTGCCTTGATCAGCGCCTCGGCGCACGGTCCCGTGCGCCCGTGGTGCGAGCATGGCTCCAGCGTCACATAGGCAGTCGCACCGTGCGCGAGATCACCCGCCATGGCAAGCGCATGCACCTCGGCGTGCGGCGTGCCCGCCTTGCGATGCCAGCCCGCGCCGACGATGCGCCCCTCGCGTACGATGACGGCACCGACAAGCGGATTCGGCGCGGTGCGGCCACGCGCATTCGCAGCGAGCAGGAGCGCCTCGCGCATGAAGTCCTCGTCCTGCTGCATCTCTCCGCCCCCTTCCTGTTTTTACCATGAAGCCCCAAGAGGTCAAGCCAAAGGCGCAGACCGATTGGCTAGGCTTCTGTAAGGGCGGCGCACAATGTCCACGAAGTGGA
>ERZ773099.1442-NODE-1442-length-17642-cov-5.325297_pt1 | contig 17642 bp, 18 predicted proteins | sample MGYA00511120_ERZ773099 | MGnify/ENA primary metagenome ERZ773099 (study PRJEB29015, sample SAMEA2738012) | human oral metagenome | biome: human oral; feature: human-associated habitat; material: dental | place: China | collected 2104 ...
CAGACGCTGATCCCGGTCCTGGAAAAATTCGCGCTCCAAATCCAGCGCCGTGCCGTTTTTGTCGCTCGTTCTCATCGTCCTCGCAGCGCCTCGATTTCGTCCAGGGACAGGCCGGTTGCCTCCGAGATTTGAGAGAGCTCAAGTCCCATCCGCAGCAGGTTTCGTGCCGTGTCGGCTCTAGCTTTAGCCTCACCCTCGGCCTTACCTTTAGCCTCACCCTCGGCCCTGCCCTTAGCCTCACCCTCGGCCCTGCCCTTAGCCTCGCCCTCGGCCTTACCTTTAGCCTCTCCCTCGGCCCTGCCCCTGGCCAATGCGGCCTCCTCGCGCCGGCCCGAGATGTCCTCCTCGTCCCAGAACTCCATCAGGTTCACGATGTACGCCAGACGCTGATCCCGGTCCTGGAAAAATTCGCGCTCCAAATCCAGCGCCGTGCCGATCCCAGGCTCCATTGCCGCTATCCGTTCCATCTCGTCACCTCGCATTCCGTCCAGGTAACACAGCCAGCGCTCCAGCCTGTTCCGCGGGCGTCGGCCTGCCTTCCGCTCCCTGCGGTCCTTCGGCAGTTCAAAATAGACGATCTGAAGGTCGTCACAGAGAGGCCTTCCGCTCGCGTCGTTGCGGATGGAGTAGCTGTTGCGGCACTCCCGCTCCTCCGGGAGCAGCTCGAAGTCCAGCAGGTTCAGGGAGATCGTGCGCACCGTGTCGAGGTACTTCCCCCGACGCTCCAGGGACGTCGAGTAGAGCAAAGACCAGTAATACAGGGTCCGCTTCAGATAGCCCGGTTCGCGACGGACCTGGACCTCCAGGTTGACCAGCTCTCCGTCAAGCCGGGCGGCGATGTCCAGGCGGCTCCCCCTCCCCGAAGCCCGAACGGGCGAAAACTCCCGGTCGATGAAGGCGACCTGTGTAAAGGCCCGCTCTCCATTGGGGAACATCAGGGCATTCAGCAAGTCGAGGAAAAGCTCTGCTCTCTCCGGCCTGCCGAAGAGGAATTTGAAGAGGACGTCCGCCAGTGGGTAGACCCGCCCCTGGCTCACGTCCAGATCGATCTGCTCCCTGGACCTGTGAGAGGGAGAGTAAAAGAGCGTTGAGCCCTCCCCGGTTTCGTTCATGTCATTTCGCGCCTCATGCGCCGCGCTTTTGTCGCTCGTCCTCATCGCCTCCCCCCAGCCTTGACGCCATTATAGCAAAGGTTTGAGCGGACTGGCCAGACGATGCCGTTCTTGCGGAGAATGCCGGGGATGTCCAATCCCTTGTCCTTGCCAAACCACTCGAACCTCGAGGCATCGGTCTGCTACACATGCCCGCAGCCTCCTTCAGAGGACGGGGCTTGAAGCGGGCCGCGCCAAGCAATGCGACGGAAGGAAATGAGGGCGAACCTGCGAAAACTCACAAGCCCGCCCCGGACCACCCCCAAGACGCGACTTCGAGATTCCCGGACATTGCGCCAACACGGAGTGGCTTTTTCTCTGGCCATGGGCCGCACGGCCTTCTTCGTTCAGATGCAGCGGATGACGCGCTCTCCCACCTGCGGGCATAGGGCTTCCCCGCCCATCTCCACGGGCTTTTCGGCGGTGGTCGCCCACTCCAGGTAGGTCTCTATGGCCCGATTCAGAACGCGGGCCCCGTCCGCCTCGCCGATGTGCTCCAGCAGGAGCGCTGCACAGAGGATGGCCCCCAGAGGGTTGGCCTTCCCCGTCCCCGCAATGTCCGGGGCGGAACCGTGAACCGGCTCGAACATCGAGAGCCCGTCCCCGATGTTGCCCCCCGCCGCCAGCCCCAACCCGCCGATCAGGGCGGCCTGAAGGTCGCTCACGATGTCGCCGAACAGATTGGGGCAGAGGATGACGCCGACATTCGCGGGGCGGCGCACCAGGTTGTAGCACAGGGCGTCCACGTTCTGAATCCTGAGGGTCATGTCCGGGAACTCCGCGTCGGCGACGCGCTTCGTCTCCTCGTCCAGGAACCCGTAGAGCTGAGGGACCGCGTTCGCCTTGCTCGCCAGGATTACCGTGTCCTCCCCGCGCTTTCGGGCCAGCTCGAAAGCGCGGCGGGTGACGCGCTCGATCCCCCGCCGCGTCAGCGCCCCGACCTGGAGGGCCATGGCGTCCCCCGAGCTCAGCCCCGCCTCGATGCGGCCTGAAAGGGAGTAGAGTCCCCGTTCGCAGGCGAGGGGGGCGTCCACCCTCCCCTCATGGGAGACAACTCCCAACCCCATATAGAAATCCTCCGTGTTCTCCCGAACGACGACGGAGTCGATGCGGCGTCCCTCCGGAAGACGGACGGGAAGGGCGGCGCCCGCGTAGCTCCGCGCCGGACGCAGGTTGATGTACTGGTCGAAATGGAACCTCAGGCGCAGCAATATCCCGCGTTCCAATATGCCCGGTTTGACGGACGGATCTCCCACGGCGCCCAAAAGCAGGGCCTCGCACTTTTCCAGCTCCCCCAGGGCGGAGTCGGGAAGGGTCTCGCCATGACTTTTCCAGTAACCCGCTCCAAAGGGGAAGGAGACCCACTCGACCCCAAAATCACACCGCTCCCCAACCGCTTCGACAACCCTTTGGGCCTCCCCCACCACCTCAGGACCAATGCCGTCGCCTGGGAGCAGGGCAATAATACGTTTTCTCATCCTCATCTTCTCCTCATCGCGTTATGAACCGTCTCGGCGGGCGACGCCATCAAGACGCCTCCAGTTGTTTTTTGACGTAGGGGACCAGCCCACCCAGCTCGATCAACTCGCGAAGGAAGGGGGGGAAAGGGCGCGCCGCCCAGGACTGACCGCGCGTCCGGTTCGTTACCATCCCCGTCTCCATATCGACCTCCAGCTCATCGCCCTTCTGCGTGGCCTCGGCGGCCTCAGGGCACTCGAAGATGGGCAGCCCGACGTTGATGGCGTTGCGGAAGAAGATGCGGGCGAACGACGCGGCGACCACGCAGGAAACCCCGGAGCCCAGCAGGGCCAGGGGCGCGTGTTCGCGGCTCGAACCGCAGCCGAAGTTGGATCCGGCAACCATCACATCCCCCTTCCGAACGGCCCCCGCGAACGAGGCGTCGATGTCCTCCATGCAGTGAGGGGCCAGCTCTTCCGGAACGCTTGTGGAGAGATAGCGCGCCGGGATGATGACGTCCGTATCGATGTTGTCTCCATACTTCCAAACCGTGCCCTTCAGCGTCGTGTTCATGGTCTTCCTCCTCACGCGATTTCCCGGGGGTCCGCGACGCGCCCCATCACGGCGCTGGCCGCGGCCACCATCGGACCGGCAAGCACAATCTCGCTTTTGGGGCTGCCCATCCGCCCCACGAAATTGCGGTTGCTGGTTGAAACGCAGCGCTCGCCCGCCGCCAGAATACCCATGTGCCCGCCCAAACACGGGCCGCAGGTAGGCGTGCTGATCACCGCCCCAGCCTCCGTCAATATCCTGAAGTAGCCTCGCTCCAGACAGGTGTTGTAGACCTCGTAGGAGGCCGGTATGACGATGAGGCGCACCCGGTCGTGAACGCGGCGCCCCTTGAGGATGCTCACGGCCTGCTCGATATCCGAGACGCGGCCGTTGGTACAAGAGCCGATAAACACCTGGTCTATCGCCTTGTCCCCGCACTCCCGGGCCGGGCGGACGTTCTCAGGCAGATGGGGCAGCGCCACGAGCGGTTCAAGGGTACTCAGGTCCACCGTCATGCTCTTGGCATACCGGGCCCCCGCGTCGGGGTACAGGGGATGAAAGTCACGCTTTGCCCTGCCCTCAACGTAGCCGAGGGTCACGGCGTCCGGAACGAAGAGGCCGGCCTTCCCCCCCGCCTCGATGGCCATGTTCGCGACGGTCATGCGCGCGTCCATCGAAAGGCTCGCGCGCCCAGGCCCGCAGAACTCGAACGCCATGTATCGGGCCCCCTCGACGCCCGTCTTAGCGATGATCGAGAGGATCACGTCCTTTCCGCCGGTCCACGGAGAGAGCGTTCCCTCCAGGGCGACGCGGTAGGTTTCCGGGACCCTCAGCCAGGTCCGTCCCAGGGCCCAGGCCCCAGCCAGGTCCGTCGAGCCCACCCCCGTGGCCAGTGCCCCCAGGGCCCCGCCCGTACAGGTGTGACTATCGGCGCCCAGGATGATCTCGCCCGGCAGGATATACCCCTGCTCCGGAAGGAACGCGTGCTCCACGCCCACCCGGCCGACCTCCCAGTAGAGCAGGCCCTGCTCGCGTGCAAAGGTCCGCCCGATCACGGCCTGTTCGGCCGAGGCGATGTCCCGGTTGGGCGTGAAGTGGTCGGGAAGGATGGCGCAGCGGTTGACGTCAAAGACCTTCCGGGCCCCCATCCTGCGGAGTTCCCGGATAGCCGGGGGCGCGGTGATGTCGTTGGCAAAGGCGAAGTCCACGCCCACCCCACAGATGTTTCCCGCCTCGACCGGGTCCTTCGTGTGAGCGGCGATGACGGCCTCCGCCAGAGTATATGGTTTCATGTTCTGCCTCCTTGTGGGTTGATCTCCTTTATTTTTCCGCCCTCACGCGGCCTTTCGCTTTTTCTGCAGCTCCACCCCCCTGGCCGCGGCCAGGATGTACAAACGGTTGACCGCGTGGATCAGGGCCTTGATGGCGGACTCGACGATATCCGTGCTGACGCCCCTGCCGGGGGCGACGATATCGCCCGACCGCAGTGTGACCATCGCCTCCCCCATGGCATCCGAGTGGTCGCTGGTGGCGTTGATGCCGAATGCGATCAGCTTGGGCTCCAGTTCGATGGCGCGCCAGATGGCGCGATAGGCCGCGTCCACCGGGCCGTTGCCCGTCGCCACGTCGCTGATCTCCCCTCCGTCGGTCGCCAGCGTCACCACGGCAAGGGCAGGCCCCTCTCCCGTCTTTACGGAGTAGCGCTTCAGCTCGTAACGGTTCTGTTGGCCCTTCAGGAGGATCTCGTCGGCGATCAGAGCGGCGAGATCCCCATCCGTCACATCCTTTTTGGTATCGCAGAGCTTCTTGAAGAGGGCGAAAGCCGTCTGAACCTGCTCGGGCGTCAGGGCGTAGCCCAGGTGCTCGATACGATCGACGAAGGCGTGGCGTCCCGAGTGCTTGCCCAGCACCAGCTCGGTTCCGGAAGCTCCAACGTCCTCCGGCTTCATGATCTCGTAGGTCAGGGGGTTGTTCATCACGCCGTGCTGATGGATACCCGCCTGATGGGCGAAGGCATTGGCCCCCACGATGGCCTTGTTCGGCGGAACGACGACGCCGGAGAGGCGCGACACGAGGGAGCTGACCGAGTGCAGCTTCGTGGTGTCCAGCCCGGTCTCCAGACCGTAACAATCCCGGCGCGTCTTGAGCGCCATGACGATCTCCTCGAGGGAGGCGTTGCCGGCGCGCTCCCCCAGGCCGTTGATGGTACATTCCGCCTGACGGGCCCCGGCGCGGATGGCCGCCAGGGAATTGGCCACGGCCAGCCCCAGATCGTCGTGGCAGTGGACGGAGTAGACCACATCGTCGGGCGCTCCGACCCCCTCCATGATCGCCCTGCAGAAGCCGTAGAACGTCTCGGGCGTCGCGTAGCCGACGGTATCCGGGATGTTCAGCGTCGTGGCTCCTGCCGCGACCGCCGTCCTGAAGACCTCGATCAGGAAGGGCAGCTCGGACCGGCTCGCGTCCTCCGCGGAGAACTCCACGTCTTCGACAAGCCCGACGGCCAGAGAAACGCCAAACCGAACCTCTTCAAGAACCTCCTCGGGAGTCAGTCGCAGCTTATCCCTCATGTGGATGGGGCTCGTCGCGATGAAAGTGTGGATGCGCCGCCGGGGAGCGTCCTTTACCGCCTCGTAGCAGCTCCGTATGTCGTTCTCCCTCGTGCGGGCCAGACCTGCGATAACCGGCCCCTGGACCTCCTCCGCTATGGTGCGGACGCACTCGAAGTCGCCGGGGGACGCCGCCGGGAAACCGGCCTCGATGACGTCCACTCCAAGCCGGGCAAGCCGATGGGCTATCTGAAGTTTCTCCGCAACGTTCAGGTTCCCTCCTGCGGCCTGCTCTCCGTCCCGCAGCGTCGTGTCGAAGATCCATACCCTGTTCTTGTCCCGCATCCTCTTGTCTCCTCCTTGTCGTTCCCCGCATCTCTGAATGAGGTTCTTCCTCTCCAGGAGACGGGAAAAACCAACAAAAAAACGGAGTCCGCCTGGGCGGACCCCGTTTTTTTCTCTCTCTCGCACCGCTCGGACTTTCAGCTCAAACACCGAGAGGCGCCGATCCAGAAAAAAGGGGATCCGCGAGAGCGAAAAGTCCGAGTAGAAGGAGGGCAAACCGAACGTTCGATATCAGGTCTTTCATCAAGGCACGTCCCGTCGTAAACGCCATCTTTCCCGGTCCCCTTTCTGTGGAATCGTCGCCGCGGTTCGGACGAACAACCCGTCGCCAACCGCAAATGATGTTGTATTCTATACAGGTCAAAGGAACCTGTCAAGAGGCACGGGGGAAAAGGTGCTACGCTACGGGGCGTCCCCTATTCGGCGTCAGGCTTCACGGGGGAGGCAGCCTTTTCGACCAGCCGTTTCCCCAGCTCGCGGGCGTTTTGAAGGTCCTTTGGAAACTGCTCCTCGCGCTGCCTGGCCTTGTCCTTTTCGTTGAACAGGGTGACCTCGTAGCGGGAATAATTGCTGAACTGGTACGTGTCGTAGGCACAGAGCGTTTCGCTGTAGCCGAAGGTCCGTTCGAGGGCGTCAGCGTTCGCCCCCAGCAGGATGGGGTAATGAAACCGCTCCGCCAGCCCCTCCGGACAGTTCATGGTGTAGATCATCGCCGTGGGGACGGTCCGCTTCAGGAGCGTCTTCTCCTCGATCCCGTAGATGAGCAGGGGGAATACCAGCCGCTCCAGAAAGGCGCGCGCCGAGGCGGTGGAACAGCCAAGATAGACTGGACTGCCGATGACGATGACGTCCGCTCCCAGCGCTTTCTCCAGGGTCGGCGTCAACGGGTCGCGAAAGGCGCAGAGGCCATTCGTCCAGCTGCCCTTCACCTTGCAGGCGAAGCAGCTGACGCAGCCCTTAAAGGCAGCGTCGTACAGGTGTACCAGCTCAGTTTCCGCCCCCGCCTCCCTCGCCCCCTCCATGGCGCTCTCCAGCATCTTGTGGGTGTTCCAATTTTTGCGCGGACTTCCGTTGACGAACAACGCTTTCATTTCCTTACCCCCCGATTTTCTGCCCCCTCAGGGCCTTAAAACCTATCCTATCTCTCAGGTCCTTTGAGCAAAACGCCGCAGCGCTCCTTTTGAACGACGTGACGAGCCACTGATGTGCCCGCCTGCCACGTGCCTGAGTGCGCTTCCCTTTGACGTTTTTCGTGAATTCAGTGTATTATTAAAAGAACAAGAGAGCAAGTACGCAGTTTTTTCTTTCTTAAAAATTGGGGAAGGGATTGGTGGGCTCATGAAGGGGTCGAAGGATTCAAAAACCGGGGGCTACGTCGCGCGCTGTCCGCTGCTCTACGTGATGGAGCTGATCGGCTCCAAGTGGAAGCTGCCGATCCTCTGGTGCCTGAACAACGAGGACGGCCTGCACTACAACGAGCTGAAGCGCCGCGTCCATGGGGTGACCAACACCATGCTGACGAAGTGCCTTCGCGAGCTGGAGGAAAAAGGCTTGATCTTCCGCCATTCCCTTGGAAGCGTGCCGCCCTCTGTAACCTATCACCTGAGGGAGGACGGGAAAAGCCTTATGCCAGCCCTGGAGGGGCTGTGTAACTGGGGGATGGCCTACCTGGAAAAGCAGGGGGAGTGTACCTCCCGCTGCAAGTGACCCGGCCCTTCGCGCTGTCCCGCATTTCTCGGCGTGGCGCCGACGTGCAAAAACAAAGGCACCGCACCCAACCTTTGGGCTGGATACAGTGCCTATGCGTCGCTTCCCGTTCGACGGGGCCTCGGAGGACGATTCCCTCGCCACGAACGCGCGGCAAAAGAGGTCACGCCGACGCGCGCCCTCAAAAAAGGCCTACTCCTCCTCCAGCAGGCGGTTCTCCATGATCTGCTTTGCGGGGTCGAAGTCGTCCGAAATCTGCAGGTAGTACTCCGCGCAGTCGATCAGGGCCTCCATGGGCAAAAGCCCGACGACCTCGCTCTCCACGACGCTGACGCCGTAGCGCCGGGCCTCCATCTTCACGGCCTCAAAGGCGCGGTACACCGCCGTCTTCTGATAGTTCACCAGGTTCATCGACACCTGCGCCATCTTCCTGTCGCTCAGGTCCACGCCGATGGCCTTGATGAAGCGATAACCGCCGCTGAGGTTGCGGACTCGCTTGGCGATCTTGTCCGCGATCTCCAGGTTCGGCGTGCTCAGGTTGATGTTGAACGCCACGAGGGGCATCCGGGCGCCGACCGCCACCACGCCCGCCGTGGGGTGTACCCGCCCCGCGGGGCCGTAGTCCGGCGTCCACATCGCCGTGTCCTTCAGCTTCTCAGCCATGCCCTCGAACTGCCCCTTGCGGATGGAGGCCAGGTTCTGGCGGTGCGGCGCGGTGGCGGAGTCCTCGTAGAGAAAGACGGGGATCTGGTAGCGGGACCCCACGGCCTCACCCACCTCCTTCGCCAGACGATCCGCGTCCTCGACCGTCGTGCCGCGGCAGGGGATGAAGGGGACCACGTCCACGGCCCCCATCCGCGGGTGCTGGCCCTCGTGCTTCGTCAGGTCGATGAGCTCGACAGCCTTGCCGAAGGACGCCAGAACGGCCTCCTTCAGGGGTTCGGGCTCACCAATCACCGTCACGACCAGTCGGTTGTGGTTTGGGTCCGTCTGGTAGTCCAGCAGGCGCACGCCTGCCTTGCCGCGGAAAGAGTCCACGATCTGCTCGATCTTCCCCGCGTCCCGTCCCTCGCTGTAGTTTGGCACACACTCGATAAGCTGCTTCATGTACAGTCCTCCTTTAATTTTCTGCACGGCGCCCCTCGTACCGGACCGCCGCCGCCGCGGCCCTGAGCCTCTCAGTCGCCCTGACGCTCCACGCCTCCCCGCCGAGGTTCGAGACGTGCAGCGTGTCTCCCGCCTCCAGAGGCCAGGCCTCTTCCCCGCTTACAGCCTCCGCCGCCCCCTCGAAGCAGAAGATGAGCAGCTCCTCCGCTCCCAGCAGCGCGGCGGCCAGCGCCGCCGTCACGTCCATCCTCAGACCGGAGCCGCCCGTGATGGGGATCATCGTCCCGACGCACCGCCCCTTCCGTAGCATCAGGTTCAGGTCCACGACCTTCCCCCTGGCCTGCGTGGTGACGCCGCCGTCGAAGGCGTAGGGCTCGAACTCCGCGAAGTCCCGCCAGGTCGCGTCGTCGTGGGAGAGGCGCAGCAGGCCCCGCAGGGAGAGGATCACGCGGTCGTAGTCCGGCAGGCTGGTGTAGGTGCTCTCCTCCACCTCTGCCGTGGCGGTGCTGAAGCGCCACAGAAACTTCCGCTCGGCGTAGAGGCTACCCTCCGGGGCGATGGCCAGCTCCGTCGTCCGCCCCCCGCTCCAGTCCGTCACGCGGTAGTCCGAAGAATGAAAAACTCTTACGATGCTCATTTCACGATGCCCTCAGAACTTTCTGGCTAAAAACTCCCGCCCGCTGCCACAAGGCAGCCGGCCCCCATGCGCCGGACAGTCCTCCCCCTCTGTTTGGGTTACGTCTATCGTATCGAAAGGCGTTTCGCTGTCAAGAGGCCCGACAGGGCAAGGACAGGTGATGGAGGAACGACGGCCCGGACGTCGCGAGGCCCGAAGGGTCAAAACGCAAAAACCCCGCTTTTGAGCGGGGTTTTAAGTGTAACCGGACTGAGCCGGATGATCTGCTGGAGCGGACAACGGGGTTCGAACCCGCGACCCTCAGCTTGGGAAGCTGATGCTCTACCAACTGAGCTATGTCCGCCTGTCGTGCCGCAGACGAGGAACGAACGCCCCCGGACTGCCCGTGTATTATACCTCAGGGAAAAACTTCTGGCAAGCTTGGACAGGTAGGGACCTCTCTATCCGCCCTTATCCTCCGCGGCTCCCGGAGCCGCAACGGTACATCAGCGCCTCTGCCAGGTGCTTCGTCGTCAGCTCCGACTCTCCCGCCAGGTCCGCGATGGTGCGGGCCACCTTCAGCACGCGGCTCAGGCCACGGCCCGACAGGTGCAGGCGCTCCGCCATGCCGGACAGGTAGGCCCGTGCGTCCTCCGACAGGACGAGGCAGCGACGCACCAGCCGCTCAGGCAGCTCCGCGTTGCAGACGAGGCCGTAGGGCGCCCAGCGTTCCTGTTGAACGGCCCGCGCTGCGATGACGCGCCGCCGGATCGCGGCGCTGGGCTCCGACGTCCCGGAGAAGGAGAGCAGCTCCTCCGGCGTCAGGCGCGGCACAGCGATCTGCAGGTCGATGCGATCCAGGATGGGCCCCGACAGCTTGCGCCGGTAGCGCTCCAGCTCCAGGGCAGAACAGGTACACTTGACGACGGGGTCCCCGGCAAAGCCGCAGGCGCAGGGGTTGGCCGCCAGCACCAGCAACACCCGCGAGGGGTAGCTCACCGTGCCGGCCGCCCGGCTCACGACGATCCGGCCGTCCTCGATGGGCGCCCGCAGGCTCTCCGTCAGGTCCCGCCGAAACTCCGTGTACTCGTCCAGGAACAGGACGCCCCGATGGGCCAGGGACACCTCCCCCGGCCGCAGGGAAGCGCCGCCCCCGCAGATGGAGACCGTGCTGGCGCTGAAGTGCACCGTCCGGAAGGGCCGCGCCCGTCCCGGCGCCTCGGAGATGCCGAGGGTGCTGCGCACCAGGAGCGTTTCCACCAGCTCCTCGTCCGTCAGCGGGGGCAGGATGCCTGCCAGGGCCCGTGCGATCAGCGTCTTGCCGCTGCCCGGCGACCCCACCAGGAGGAGGTTGTGGTGCCCCGCCGCCGCGATCTCCGCCGCGCGCCGCGCCGCCGCCTGCCCCTTGATGTCGGCGAAGTCCGGGTCCGCCGTCTCCGGCAGGTCCGGGACCTCCGCTCCCGGCACGGGCGACGGCTCCGCTTCGCCCCGCAGGCAGGCCGTCAGCTCCGCCAGCGTTTCCGCGCAGAAGGCCTTCACGCCCCGCACCAGCGCCACCTCGCCGGCGTTCTCGCGCGGGACGTAGATGGGCACGCCGAGGCTCCGCGCCAGGAATGCCGCTGGTACGGCCCCCCGCACCCGCCGGAGGCGGCCGTCCAGCGCCAGCTCCCCCATGTAGACGGCCCGCGGCAGGTCCCCCAGGAGGCCCGAAGCGGTCATCATGCCGAGGGCGATGGGCAGGTCCAGGAGCGCCCCCTCCTTCGGGACGTCCGCCGGCGCGAGGTTCACGGAAATGCGCCCCTTCAGCCTCAGCCCCAGGGACCGCAGCGCGGCCCGCACCCGTTCCTTCGACTCCCGCACCGCGACGTCCGGCATCCCGACGATGGAGATGGCGAACAGCCCGCCCGTGATCTCGACCTCCACCTCGACGGGCAGGGCCTCCATCCCCTTCAGCGTCGCACCCAGGATCCCGCTCACGACGAAAACTCCATCCCGCGCGTCACGTCCCGGACGTGCTCCAGCTTCCAGCCCTCGGAGCCCCGACCCGCCGTGACGCCAATCAGGTCGATGCGCCAGGGGCCGTCCCAGCCCATCTCGTCCGCCAGGGTCCGGCCCGCGCGGATCAGCGCATGCAGCTTTCGCGGCCCCACGGAGTCGAGGGGTGCCTGCACCTTGCCCAGCGTGCGGCACCGCACCTCGACGATCACCAGCTCGCGCTCCGCCTCGTCCAGCGCCACCACGTCCAGCTCGCCGCAGTGGTTCGTCACGTTGCGGCCCAGCACGCGCCAGCCCAGGGAGCGAACGTAGTCCGCGGCCCACCCCTCGGCCAGGCGGCCCAGGTCCCCGGCGCTACTCATCGCGCCCTCCGCCGGCGGCCTCGCGGTCCACCCGGTAGACCCAGGTCAGCACTCGCGCCACCACCGTGTAGAGCTCCGCCGGAATCTCCTCCCCCAGCTCCAGCGACAGGAGCGCGGAGACGAGGGCCGCGTCCTCCAGGACGGGGACGTCCGCCTCGAGGGCGCGCTCCACGATCTTCCGCGCAATGAAGCCCTCGCCCCTGGCCGTCACCGTGGGCGCGTTCATCGTTTCCCGATCGTATTTCAGCGCGACGGCCTGATCCCGCTTCGCTTCCGCCATCACACGGTCACGTCCAATCCCCGTCCGGCCAGCAGGCGCTCCCGCAGCTCCTGCGGCGCGCCACGGGAGATGCCGATGAATCGTACTGCCAGGGCTGCGCCCGCCAGCTCCTGCCGCAGCTCGCCCCTGCGGGCTTCCAACAGGCCGCAGGCCGCCGCGCTCTCGGCGGTCAGGAGGACGTTGCAGCCGCGCCCGTCCGTCTCCGCGATGCCCGCCACCGCGCCGAGGGCCGACCCCGTCAGGCCGAAGCCCGCCTGCCAGTAGCGCTGCCCATCCTCCTCCGCCGAGCGCCCGACGAAGACGCGCGCGGTCATGCCGCCCGTGGCCTCCGGCAGGGGCCAGAAGGGCGCGGCCAGCAGCATGGGGTTCACGTCCTTTCGTGGGAGCCGCATCAGGAGGGAATGCGCCTGCAAAAAACGCGCCTTCTCCCCGTTGCCCTCCTTCATCTCGCGGAGGGCTTCTAAAGGGTCCTGCCCCTTCTTGGTTCGCTCCTTCAGCTCCCGACGGATGCGGTTCCACATCTCCGAGGCCGCCGCCCCGTCCAGCGCCGTGTAGCCCGCCAGCAGGGACACGTTCTCCGCGGACAGCACCGCTCCCCGCGCCCACAGCTCGACGAGGGGCGCGATCTGTCCCTCGTCGGACCCCATGCGGCGCCAGGCGTCGCGGATGACGGCCAGGACCTCCCCCGAAAGGGGCATCTCCCGTGAAAGGAGCGCCGTCGCCAGCCCCCGGTCCCGTTGGGGGACCTGGGCCAGGAACGACAGTTCCTCCTTCGAGAGGCGCAACACCGGCACGCCGCCCCCCGATGCGTCCCACAGGGCGGTGAACCGCTCGCCGGGGACGAGGGTCAGGGTCGCCCTGGCGCGCAGTTCAAGGGGCGGGTTGGCGCCCTGGCCGTCGATCCGCACGGCATACGTCCCGTCCGAGTTCCCCGCCAGCACCCTGCCGGTGACCACGGTCCCCGTGCGAAGGCCAGGGGCCCGAGGCGGCGTCCCCTGAAGGGCTTCGGCCTGTTGTCCAACCGCGATCTGACCCGCGCTCGTCCGGCTCGGGTCCGTCAGGTTCTGGTTGATGAGGTTGTTTACCGGGGGCATACGGTTTCCTCCGCTCCGTCAGACCTACCTGAATCCACTCATCGATATCTTTAGCGCTGATCTCCTGCTTCTCTGAGGGCGGTCTTACCAAGGGCGTGCGCCCCTGACCAGAGCCTTCCTCTCCCTAGCATGCCCCCTTTGGCTGTTCGCCAAACAAGGGTACAGGCCAACACAGCGGCACTCTCGGCTTAAAAGGGCTCAATTTTATACCCACAGCCGCGCCTCCGGCTCCGGGAGGCACTTCCGGCAGAAGGAGCGCCGATGCACCGGCGACGGCCCCAGGCGGCGGACGGCCTCGCGGTGCGCCGCCGTGGGATAGCCCTTGTGCTGCGCCAGCCCGTAGCCGGGGTAGAGGGCGTCCAGCCTCGTCATGACGCGGTCCCGCAGCACCTTGGCTGCCACCGAGGCCGCCGAAACCACCGGCGCCAGCGCGTCCGCCGTCACCAGGGGCCACTGCTCCGCCTCGAGGCCGGGGACGAAGGCCGGGCCGTCCACCACGACGCAGACCGGCTCGAAGCCCTTCGCCGCGCATAGGCGGGCCACGCTGCGGCCCATGGCCCAGAGGGAGGTACACCGGATGTTCTCCCGCTCGATGCGGGCCACGCTCCCCGCCTGAGCCGCCCAGGCCGCGCCCATCGCCTGCATGGCGGCGAAGACCCGCTCCCTGGCGCGTGGGGCCATGCGCTTTGAATCCCTCAGCCCCAGCTTCAGGAGGGCCAGCTCCTGCTCCTCCGTCAGGAGGACGGCGGCGGCCACCACCGGCCCCGCCAGTGGGCCGCGCCCCACCTCGTCCGTGCCCACCACCGGGCCGCGGGCCCGAAGCGTCCCGATCAGGCGTCGCACCTGCTCCCCGTCGGCGTGACGGGGCAGGGCGAGGTCAATCATCCGATCCCATCTCTGCCCGGCGAATGGGGTCGTCGGGCAGCTCAAGCGTCACCGGCCCCAGCCTGCCGGAGGAGAAGGCCTCCATGAGGCGACGGGCCGCCAACTCCATATTGACCGATCCGCCGGGCGCGAGGCACCCCAGCCGGCGTCCAATGCGCGCGAGAGTTTCCTCCGGCGTTTCGTCCACGTCCAGCTCCCGAACCTCCCACTTTCCCAGCACGACCTCGAACAGCCCTCGGCTCCGCAGGAAGCGGACGAACTGCAGCGCCGCCGCCTCGAAGCCTCCCAGGACCTCGGCCCGGGCGCAGCCCAGCCAGGACAGGACCTGATGCACGCCCGGCTCCGCGTGGGGGTCCAGAATGCCGGGAGAGTCCACCACCAGCAGGTCCCCGTTCCGATACCAGCTGACGGACCGCGTCACTCCGGGGATGCCGCCGACGTGGGCCTGAGCCTTGCCCACCAGCGCGTTGAGCAACATGGACTTGCCCACGTTGGGAATGCCCATGACGGCCACGCGGAGCTCACGGTGTGGGGGACGGCGCGCGGAGAGGGCCTTCCGCAGGGAGGCGAGGCCCTCCTTCCTTCGGAGGTCCAGCGCACGGGCGTCCGGCCCCAGCGCTTCGAGCCAGACGCCCGTGCGTTCCGGGTCCGCCAGGTCCCGTTTGGCGAGGACCAGCAGGACGGGCCTCAGGCGCGAAAAGGTGCTGACGATGGGTGCGGACGTGGAAAAAGGTGCACGGGCGTCGCGCACCTCAAGGATAAGGTCCAGCTTTTCGACAATTTCGGCGAGCTTCCGACCGCCCCGGGCCATGTGGCCCGGATACCAGACCGTTCGGGCCACGTCAGCGGGGGATGCCGAGGCGGGTCAGGGGCCAGTAGCGGAAGAAGGCCGGGCCGTGGAGGTCCGACCTCCGAACGAAACCCCAGAAGCGGCTGTCCTGGGAGTTGGGGCGGTTGTCCCCCATGACGAAGTAGCTGTCCTGCGGTACCGTGAAGGGGCGCTGGAAGAATTCTCCGGTCCGGATGCTGTAGGCGTCATGGTTCACGACGTAGGGCTCCTCCGTGGGGTGTCCGTTGACGAAGACGACGCCGTCCCGGATGTCCACCGTGTCCCCCGGAAGGCCGATGATGCGCTTCACGAAGTCCCGATCCCGGTCCTTCGGATAGGTGAACACGTAGATGGACCCGCGGGACGGCTCGAAGAACCAGTTCCAGAACTTCGCCACCAGGACGCGGTCCCCGATCTCAAGCGTGGGGATCATGGACCCGCTGGGGATCCAAAAGGCCTGCACGACAAACGTGCGGATGATCATCGCCAGGACAAACGCCCAGACGATGGTTTCAATGGTTTCACGCCACCAGGGTTTCGCTGCTTCTGCTGCCAACTCCATACGTCCTCCGTTCCCGTTCCCGGATGTCCATCGGGAACCTGCTGGGGATAATATAACGCTAACCCATCGGAAAAACAATCTGAAAAAGGCGGGTCGGGAGGGCGGGCCGCGGCGGAGGCCGCTACTTCTTGAGCTGCCGGCTCCCCGGCTTGACGATGGGCTCTCCCTTCTTGCAGAGGGGACACTCCTCCTCCCGCCAGGCGGACGCCTCCATGGTCATCAGGGCGTGGAAGGGGACGCCGAAGTCCACCCTGCCGCCCGACCGGTCCACCACGGACCCCACGCCCACCACCTCGGCGCCCGCTCCGCGCAGGAGCTCGATGACCTCCCGAACGGAGCCGCCGGTGGTCACGACGTCCTCCACCACCAGCACGCGCTCCCCTGGCTCCACGTGGAAGCCGCGGCGGAAGGTCATCCTTCCGTCCTCCCGCTCCGCGAAGACGTTCCGAACGGAGAGGGCCCGCGCCATCTCGTAGCCCATGATGACGCCCCCGACGGCCGGCGACGCCACCAGGTCGATCCTCTGCCCCGCAAAGTCCTCCGCCAGCGCGCGGCACAGCCTTTCACTCTCCTTCGGGTGCTCGAAGAGCACCGCGCACTGCATGTAACAGTCGCTGTGCAGGCCGGACGTCAGGCGGAAGTGTCCGCGCTTCAACGCGCCGAGGCGCGTCAATATCTCCATCGCCAACTCCTGCGTCTTTTCCATGAAAAACGACCTCCTTGGGTAAGTTTTCGTCCGCCTCAGCCCCGCAGGGCCTGCCGAAGGTCCTCCCGCATCCTGAGGGCCTCCTCCCTGGCGGCGGAGACGAAGTCCTCCGTGCCCGCCTTCTTGTGGGCGCAGATCAGGCTGCGCGAAGCGTTCACCACCGCGCCGCGGCCCCGGCCGTCGAAGCAGCCCGCCAGGGATCGGCCCGTTGCCCCCTGGGCTCCGTAGCCCGGAAGCAGGAAGAAGGTGTGGGGCATCTCCCGCCGCAGCATCGCGCCCTGCTCCGGGTACGTCGCGCCCACCACCGCGCCGACCGCGCTGTAGCCCATCTCCCCCATCAGGTCCTCGCCCCAGCGGGCCGTGCTCCTCCCCACCCGGAGGAAGAGCGGCTGGCCGTCCTCCATCCTGACGTCCTGAAACTCCCCCGACGAGGGGTTCGACGTCTTGACCAGGACGAAGAGGCCCCGGCCGCTCCGCCCGCAGTCCTCCAGGAAGGGTTGCACGCCGTCCGTGCCGAAGTAGGGGTTCACGGTGAGGAAGTCCACCGGCGCGGGGGCGCCCTCCGCCAGGTAGGCCTCCGAGTAGGCAGCGGCCGTGGCGCCGATGTCCCCGCGCTTCGCGTCCAGGATGACGACGTACCCGAGGCGACGGGCCTCCGCCAGGGTCTCCTCCATGCAGGCCACGCCCGACGCCCCCATCAGCTCGTAGTACGCCGCCTGGACCTTGACGCAGGGGATGAGGTCGCGCAGGGCCTCCAGGAGGGCGAAGTTGAAGGCCCGCACCGCGGAGGCCGCTCCGCCCGCCTCCAGGTAGGGACGGGCGAAGGCCGGGGGCAGGTACTCCAGCCGCGTGTCCAGTCCAAGGGCGGTGGGGTTCCCCTTCTCCTCGATGGCGCGGATGAGGCGGTCCACCTGAAAGGTCCGCCCCGCTCCCCCACCGGCCGTTCCCTGCGCCGCCCGGCACGGGGCCGGAACGCCGCCTCGCAGCGTCAATCTCGACATCTCAACGCACCTCTCCTTCCGAATCCGCCGTACCTGCGTCCATCAGGACGACGCCCCTCTCGCCGTCGAACTCCGGAAGCCGGACGGCGATCCGCTCGCTCCGGGACGTGGGGACGTTCTTCCCCACGAAGTCCGCCCGGATGGGCAGCTCCCGATGGCCCCGGTCCACCAAAACCGCCAGTTGGATGGTGCGGGGCCTGCCCGACGCCATCAGGGCCTCCATGGCCGCCCGCGCCGTGCGCCCCGTGAAGAGCACGTCGTCGACCAGGACGACGTCGCGGTCCGTGGCACTGAAGGGGACGCCTTGCCCGTCGCCGGCGGCTCTCTCCGCGGCGGGGGCCCGGTCGTCGCGGTAGGAGGCCACGTCCAGGTTCCCCACGGGGACCTCCGTGCCCTCCGCCGCGTTGATGCAGTCCGCGATCTCCAGCGCCAGCGGGACCCCC
>ERZ773099.1444-NODE-1444-length-17602-cov-27.155183_pt1 | contig 17602 bp, 12 predicted proteins | sample MGYA00511120_ERZ773099 | MGnify/ENA primary metagenome ERZ773099 (study PRJEB29015, sample SAMEA2738012) | human oral metagenome | biome: human oral; feature: human-associated habitat; material: dental | place: China | collected 2104 ...
GGCCGAGTCGGACCAGGACGATGCTCCGGTTGAGGAGGCGGAGGCTGAGGCGCCCGGGGAGGGTGATGCTGTCGTCGGGCCGGGCGACTCGACGGACGAGCTCTCCGAGGGGGAGTCCGTCACCGATGAGGACGCGCGACCCGAGTCCGAGGCTGCTGAGTCCGACCCCGATGCTGAGCCCGAGTCCGAGGCGGTTGAGGAAGCTGCTGAACCGGACGTTGAGCCAGAGGAGGCCGAGACAGCCGAGGCTGAGGTGGCCGAGTCGGATGAGACCGAGAACGACGGCGCCTCGACGGAGGACTCGGAGGTGACCGAGCCGGATGCCGCGGCAGCCGAGGTCGAGGCGGATGAGTCTCAGGTCGGTGAGGGCGAGCCTGCCGCCGAGTCCGAAGAGTCCTCGTCTGCGGATGAGTCCGAGCCGGTCGAGGAAGCTGCTGAAGCCGAGGCTGAGTCGGCCGAGGCTGAGGCAGCCGAGCCCGATGAGACCGAGAACGACGGCGCCTCGGCGGAGGACTCGGGGGCGACTGAGTCAGATGCTGAGTCGGCCGAGGCTGAGGCGGATGAGTCTCAGGTCGGTGAGGGCGAGCCTGCCGCCGAGTCGGAAGAATCCGCGTCTGCGGTTGAGGCTGAGGCGGTCGAGGCCGAGAAGGTCGAGGAAGCTGCTGAGGCGGAGACTGAGTCGGCCGAGGCTGAGGCAGCCGAGCCCGATGAGACCGAGAAGGGCGCTTCCGAGCCCGTGGACGATGCCGGGGACGGCGAACCCGCCGAACCCGACACGTCGGAGTCTTCTGAGAAGGCGAGCGAGGCATCCGAGGAGGAGCCGCAGGCTGTCCAGGCTGCTGCGGACGAGGCTTCGCAGGACGGTTCTGCCGAAGAGGCCGAAGAGGAAGAGGCGGGGGCGGAGTCGAAGGATGCTGTTGCGGCTCCGGTCGGCGAGGCCCTGGCCGCCATGTCGGCGCCCACACCGGCCGAAGCGCTTCAGCCCGACGAGATCCCCGCCCCCGCAGGCGATGAGCCCGCTGCAGACGAGGCCGCCCGCACCGCTGGTGCTTCCGACTCGTCTGGCTCTTCCGACGGCGCCGCCCCAGAGGCAGCCGCCGACTCCACTTCTGCCAGGGCTAAAGCGGCTTTCGCCAAAGCCAAGGCGGCATTGACGGAGCTGCTGCACGGTCGCGGGCCGGGCCGCGGCATGATGGCCTGCATCATCGGCCTGGGCCTGCTGGTCCTGATCTGGGGAGGCGCCGCCATCGCCACCACCCAGCACATCTTCGCCGGATCGACCGTCTCCGGCATCGACGTCGGAGACATGAGCCCCGCTGAGGCGCGTCAAGCGGTGGACGACCAGGTCGGCGCCGCCCTGACGTATCCCGTCATCCTCACCGTCAACGATTCCACCGATACGCTCGTGCCCGCCGACTCCGGTGTGGCCGTGGACGCCGACGCCAGCGTCGACCGTCTGGTCGGCCCCACCCTCAACCCGGTGACGCTCATCAAGCGTCTGAGCGGCAGTGATGTCGACGCCGTCACCACCGTTGACACCGAAGCGCTCACCGCCGCTCTCAATGAGCGGCTCGACACGCTCGCCACCGGTACGGCCGACGCCGTCGTCACCCTCGACGGCACAACCCCCGTTGTGACCCCGGGCGCCACTGGCACCGGCCTGGACGTCGACGCCTCCGTGAAGTCCCTAAGCGCGGACTGGCCCCTGGGGCAGGAGGCCATCGCCCTGGCCAGCGGCACCGCGAAGCCGGCGATCACCGACGAGGACGCCCAGACATTCGTCGATTCCGTCCTCACGCCCCTGCTCGCGGACGACCTCACCATCACCGCCGTCGGCACGAGCGCTGAGAAGAACGCCACCGGCAAGCAGCTCGTCCTCTCGCCTGAGCAGATCGCGAGTCTGACCACCATCTCGACCGCCGATGGCGAGCTCTCCGCCGTCCTCGACTCCCAGCGGCTTCACGACGACCTCATCGCCGCCATGGGGCCGATCGAGACGCAGGCCGTCAATGCGGGCTGGACGATCGACGGTTCCGCGACCGGTGCGGCCGGGGCCAAGCCCCAGTATGTGGCCCCGTCCTCAGGCGAGGGCATCGACATGGCGGCTCTGACCCAGCAGCTCATCGACACGGGAACCACCAAGTCCGCATCCGCCGACCGCACCGTCGCCATCCCCATGACCACCACTGAGCCGGACACCACCACCCCTGAGGCGGACTGGGGCATTACCGAGGTCACCGGCGAGTTCGCCACACCCTTCAACTCCGAGCCCGGCCGCGATCAGAACCTCATACGCGGCGCCGAGCAGATGAATGGTCAGGTCGTCATGTCCGGGCAGACCTTCTCCGTCGAGGAGGCGCTCGGCCCGGTGGACTACGAGCACGGCTTCACCGATGCGGGCGTCATCTCCAACGGCCAGCACGTCGATGCGCTGGGAGGCGGGCTCTCCCAGATCGGCACCACCATGTTCAACGTCGGCTTCGAGGCCGGCATGGACGATGTCGAGCACCACCCGCACTCCTACTACTTCGACCGGTACCCGGCCGGGCGCGAGGCGACGCTCTGGACCGGCCAGAAGGACGTCAAGTTCACCAACTCCACTCCCTATGCGGCGCTCATCCAGGCCTGGGTCGCCGATGGCCAGGTCCACACCCGCATCTGGTCCACGCACTACTACGACGTCTCCATCACCAGCTCCGAGCGCTACAACTACCGGCCCGTCCAGACGCTCACCCGCCCGGCGGGCTCAGGATGTCAGTCGTACTACGGCGGGAACCCGGGCTTCGACATCACCGTCACCCGCACCCGCACAGCTCCGGACAAGACCGTTCCCGACGACGTCCTGACCACCACCTACGACGCCGACAACAATATCGAGTGCACGGGGTCCGCCAAGCCCTCCCAGTCCCTCCAACCCGGATCCTCGACGACGGATCAGGGCCGCAGCAGCTGGGAGGCGGCGCCGCAGCCGATCGGCGAGGCCGATACGCCGGCCGCCGGTGGGGTGGTCGCTCAACCGCAGCCCGCTCAACCTCAGGACGCCACGGGTGCGGAAGAAAATCTGCCGAGTGCGCCGGAGGGCTCCTCGGACGGGGGCTCCCCGGCCGGAACGCCGTAACCGCCGCATCGTCCCCGCTTCTCCACGATCTCCGCCATCCCTGTATCCCTGTGGCGGTTCTCCGGGTTTTGTGCGCTTACTGACGCAAACCCACACATGTGGGGCCTATAACCCTTAAAATGGTTGTGGATAGCAATATCGTAACATTTTGATCTCACCGTCGTATCGGCGGGCGTGGCTGCTGGCGTCCCACTACGCTTGTCTGGGCGATGGAGCATCGTTGTCCCCTTCCTATGAGGAGAACGTATATGACTGTGACGACATCGGACCGTTCCGTCGTTCGCAACGCTTCGGGTCTCCCGGCGGAGGCGGGGCCCGCTCGGCACCACGCGGCTGCCGAGGCCGATGCGGCGCGCCACCGCGCTCCCGCCTCTGGGAGTGCCGGGGGAGGGGCGGGACACCGCGTCTCGCCCTCGGTCGTTCCCGCCTCCGAAGCCGGATTCCAGTCCTACTCCATGTTCTCGGGGTCCCGTCCTGCCGATGCCGTCCCGGTCTATCGCACGGCGGGTCACAGCACGGGGACCCAGCCGACTGTTCACAGCGCCCGTGGTGCTCATAGTGCGCCTAGCACGCCCGGTGCCGCAGACACCGGCGGAGCCTCCGCGTCGGGCGGGGAGTCCGCCCGTGCTCCTCGACGCTCCCCCTCCCAGGACAGGCCGGTGCGCCCGGCCTCCGCCAAGGCTCCCGGCTCTCGGACTCCCGGTCCGCGGCCTGCTGCCGCTTCGGGCGGCAGGGCTGCGTCAGCGCCCCGCCCCCGTCCGTCCGGGTTCGGCTCCGGTACTGGCTCCAGGGGTGGCGAGCCTCCATCTCCCGGACGCGCGGCAACCGGTCAGCAGCCCGCAGTCCGGCCCCGCCCCGCTGCAGCGGCGGCTGCGACGCCTGCGCCCACGGGGCCTGCAGGACCCGACCTGTCCACCACAGAGGCGGAGCTCAGTGCTCTGCTTCTCGGCGGAGCCCCGGCTCGTCGTGAGACGAAGTCGGAGGCCCAGACGGGGCCTCAGAAGGCCACCACCGCTACTTCATCGGCTCCCGCGGCTTCTGGGCGTTCCGCGGCCTCGAATGTCGGCGTGACGGATCGCTCCCGGGCTGTGTCTCCTGCCTCCACCTCCAGCCGCCCCACAGCTTCTGGGCGTTCCTCGGCTCCGTCGGCCTCGTCCGCTACCGGCGGGCGGGCGAGGTCCGCCGCGCCCGCGACGCGGACGACTGCCACCCCCACGACTAGTGGACAAGCGGCTCCCTCAGCCGCGTCAGCCCCCGGCGCTGCGCGTCGTCGTCCCGTGTTCGCGCCGGGCGCCTCATCGGCGCCATCCGCCGGCACCGGTTCTGTCGGCATTCTCCCCTCATCAACCGGGGCGGACGCCTCGGGGACGGCGACGTACCGAGTGGTCGTCGCCAACCAGCAGGTCGCCGTGACCGCCGCTCACGATGCTCCTGGTGCGTCCCGCGTCGCCTCTCCGGCTCGCGCTGCCTCTGCGCCGCCGCGGACCACGGGGCAGATTCCACCAATGGCGCCTGCGTCTCCGGCGTCGTCGCCCTCCTCACGATCCGCGGCCTCTGCTCCTTCGGCTCCGGCCGCCCCGCACAGGCCGGTAGTGACGGGAGCCGCGTCGGCCAGGTCGGCATCGGCGCCGTCATCTGAGACGGCCTCCCAGCCCGCGGTACCCGCGCGTGCCGCCTCTGCCCCGACGACACCGGGTCCACAGGGGCGTGAGGTGTGGTCCAGGGGAGAGGACCTCACCTGGGTCACGCTCTCGGATGCCTCCAGGAATGCTCAGGGCCGCCCGAGCTCCCGACGTGACGCGATCGCAGACAGCAAGGCGAAGCGGCGGGGAGTTCCGACGGCCGTGAAGGTCATGGCGATCGTCTTCATCGTCTTGCTGGTTGTGCTGGCGGGCCTGATCTGGGGCCTGCCCATGGTGCTCGGTCCGGAATTCTCGCTGACGAACATCGTCGGCTCCCTGCTCGGCTCCTCTGCGACAGGCGCCTCTCCTCCGGCCGGAGTGCTTGCCTAGAGGGCTGAGGCGACAGCGCCATAAACGGATGACTCGGTCCGCGCTCCAGGATCCCGGACCGGATTCGGTTCCCTTCTCATGACGAAATAAAGCGGCGCGAGCCCCCATATTCTCGTGCTCAGGCCCACGTTTTCAGCCTATTGGGCGGTGCGGGGCCGCGGGGCAATACTGTGGCCATGGTTGCGTTGCCGTCCGCCGCGACGCGTTCCAGGAGAAGAGGAATCCACCCATGACCTACGTCATCGCCCAGCCATGTGTCGACGTCAAAGACCGTGCATGTGTGGACGAGTGTCCGGTCGACTGCATCTACGAAGGCGAACGCTCCCTGTACATCAACGCCGATGAATGCGTTGACTGCGGCGCCTGCGAGCCCGTGTGCCCCACCGAGGCGATCTTCTATGAGGACGACGTCCCCGATGAGTGGGAGGACTACACGCGCGCCAACATCGATTTCTTCGAGCTGCAGGGGCTGGGTTCTCCCGGCGGTGCCCAGAGTGCCGGTCCCCAGCCCTACGACGATCCGATGGTCGCCGCTCTTCCCCCGCAGAACGAGGACTATCGCGAGGCCAACGGACTCGACTGACGTGCGCGCGAGGTTGCACACTCGGTTGCGAATCGTCCTGAGCAGAACCGCGGAATCATGAGGAAGTGAGATTCCAGCGGCAGTCCGAGTAAGACTCCCATGTGCAGGAATCGCCGATGCGTGTCAGGGGCCGGAACGGCAGCGCGTGCCCGGTGCGTCATGGGGGAGAATCGGACGCGTGACTGCCGCGCCCGACATGCCCGACGTGCCTGATACGCCCGATAGGCCTGGTTTGCCTTCCGATCTCCGTCTCACCCTGCCTCGGCCGCTCGCTCTGCCCGATTTCCCCTGGGACACCCTGAAACCCGTCCGTGCCCTCGCCGCCGCCCACCCGGACGGTGTCGTCGACCTGGCCATCGGCACTCCCGTGGACGACTCGCCCGATATCGCTCGCACCGCTCTGGTGGCGGCCTCCAACGCGCCCGGCTACCCGGCCACCGTCGGTACATCGGCCGTCCGCGAGGCCATCATCGCCTGGATGGAGCGTCGGCGCGGGGTGCGCGGCCTGACCGATGACTCCGTCATCCCCACCATCGGCTCCAAGGAGTCGGTGGCCCTTCTACCGCTGCAGCTCGGTGCCGGTCCCGGGGATGTCATCGTTCACCCGCGCGCCGCCTACCCCACCTACGACGTCGGGGCGCGTCTGGCCGGCGCCACCCCCGTGCCCGTCGACACCGATGCGGATCCCGACACCTGGGAGCTGCCCGCCGGCCCCGACGGTGCCCCCGCCGCGCCGGTCATCGTGTGGCTCAACAGCCCCGGCAACCCCGACGGCCACGTCCTGGGCGTGGAGCAGCTGGCGCGCATCGTCGCCTGGGCGCGGAGCCGCGGGTCCATCGTCATCGCCGACGAGTGCTACGCCGAGCTCGGCTGGGCCGAGCCGTGGGCCTCCGAGGGCGTGCCGAGCCTGCTGGATCCGCGTGTGACCGCCTCCATCGGTGGTACAGAGGATGATCCGGTCGGGCTCCTCGCCCTGTACTCCCTGTCCAAGCAGTCGAACCTGGCCGGCTACCGGGCCGCCTTCCTGGCCGGCGACCCCTATCTCGTCAAGGCGGTCACCGAGGTGCGCAAGCACTCCGGCCTGCTCGTGCCCGCCCCGGTTCAGGCGGCCATGGTCGCCGCCCTCAACGACGACGCCCACGTGGCGGCTCAGCGGGAGACCTACCGCCGACGTCGGGAGGCGCTCCTGGAGGCCACGGCCGCGGTGGGCCTGACCAACGACCCGGCCTCGGTCGCCGGCCTCTACCTGTGGTTGAAGGGTCCCGACTCCATGAGCACCGACCTGTTGGGCGCCTTCGCCGAACTCGGGATCGTTGTTGCTCCGGGAGACTTCTACGGCGAGGCGGGCGCCGAGCGGATTCGCATGAGCCTGACCGGCACCGACGAGCGGGTGGCCGCCGCCTGCGAGCGCCTGCGTTCTGCGCGGGCCCGGGAGCTGTTCACCTGAACGGTGCGGCGAGCGAAGCGCTCGAGATCGGTCGCAGTCCGCCGCACCCCCTTCGCCGAGATCGGTCGCATTCCGGCTCGAGATCGGTCGTACTCCGCGCCGAGATCGGTCGCAGTCCGCCGTGAGATCGGTGCTGCGCCTGTTGCGTCGGCTCGCCGTCACGATGCCGCCCGCATGGCGGCCGGCACGGATCTGCTGCCGCTTGCTCTCGGCTCATGAGGAGTTCTTGCGGAATACTCGAAAGAACTCCCAAGAACTCGTGGATGGGCGCGGGGCCGGGGGAGGTGCCCGAAAGGGTGTCATGACGCGGAAAGAAGGGTTCCGGAAGAGTTCTTCGGAGTTCTTTGTTCTTTCAGGTCCGCGGCTGGTGCAGGCCGTTCGTACTAGTTCTGCCGGCTCCTACTGACGACTCAGTCGGACGACATCCGTGCGGCGCGCCATCTGACCGCGGTTCCGCGGGACGGCCCGGTGGGGTCCTTCTCGATGACGCCCGTACTGGCCAAGTGTCGCAGGACCTCGGTGATCGCATTGGACGGGGTCCCTGTGGCTGAAGCGACGTCCTGGTTCGTGACCGATCCGGCGGCGACGGCATCGATGATCCAGGCTCGGATCTCCCCGGATGCCGGGACGGAGACCGCCTGGGAGCGCAGGATGTCGCGCACGCGAGAGCTGAGGCTCCAGGAGCGGCCTTTCGGATCATGCATCAGAAGGCCCAGGCCGACCATCCATGCAAGAATTTCTCGGCATTCGACAGCACCGGTCTGCAGAAGTGCTGAAGCTGTCGTCTCGGTCAGGGCGCTGGTTCGGGTGATGAGTCGTTTAAGAACGAGGAGAACGTTGACGTTCCCGACGGCCGCATCGCCGATGACATCGGGGAGCAGGGCAAGGGCCTTGACGAAGCCCGGGTCGCTTACCGAAGACGCGAAAGTGAGGGCAACATGGAAGTCGTCGGTTTCGACATCGGGGATATCACGGCCCGACGACAACATGGAGACCCACATCCGGTCGAAACCGCGAGAAGTCTCCTCAACGAGTCCGAGACGATGCAGCGCGTTCATGAGTACCGGATTGCGGGGCGTTGATGTGGTTGTGAGCAGCCGCGTGCGTTCGACGCCCTCTGGGAGACCGCCCGGCGAGGTCACCCGCAGCGTGAGGGGAGACTGCTCGACGACGATCGGCCGCGTGAGGGTCCAGTCCCGATGGGCGAAGGCGTTGAGAACGACCTCATCGACGGCGCGGGATGGGAAGTCTCGGATATGACGCTCCTGGCCCGTCGGCAGCTCTATGCGTTCTATCTCGGCGTTGGAGTGAGTCTTGATGCGTTCGAGCATGCGGGGAAGTGCGAGGATCAACGGTCCGTCGAGGTCTTCCCGTGCTGGTTCGGCACCTGGGGCCGAGCGCCATAAGTGCTGGGCGGTTGGACGAGCGCCGAAAGGGTAGGCGAACAGGATGGAGGCGGCCACCAGAAGATTCCCTCTCGCATCTCGCAGCCCCAGGCGGCGCAGGAGATCCTCCTCTGAGACGACTGCGTCGTCAGGATGGAGAGTGTTGAAACGGCGCATTCCCTCCGCCAGCGAGACCGCGTCTAAACCGGTCGCATCGGTTCGGGAGCGCGCCGCCGTGTGGTCGGGGTTGGCGCGAGTGAATTGGATGTGACGGCGCTCGTCCTCCGTCAGTGGTACGCAGGACGTCTCGTGGCGGATTGTCGCGGCGCCGTCGAGCCTGCTGTAGAGGGCCAGGCCTTGGCCCACGCGGATGGTGACGAGTCTTGTTCCCGCGAACTTGGTGTCCTCGGCTTCCACGGTGAGGTTCGGTCGAGTGCGGTTGAAGATCTTATTCGCGATCATGGCAGGATCTGCTTCAGTCCCTGTGAATGCGTCGGGTCCGCTTGCCTTGTCCCTCAACCCGAGGACGATGAAGGACTCGCCGTCGGCGTTGGCGAAGCAGATGGCGGCGTCGAGCAGAATGCGCATGCGCTCCGCGTCAGGATTGCCGTGTGTTCGTGCGGCGAAGGCGGGATCCTCTTTGAAGTCGAGGTGCTGGGTCTCCACACTGTCGGGCGTGGAACCGTCGAGGATCGCCTGAAGAGCATCGAGAACCGTCCTGTCCATGCACTAATTTGATTCTTTTTAAAAGAACTGGTCAAGAACTCGTGGATGGGCGCGGGGTCGGGGGAGGTGCCCGAAAGGGCGTTATGACGCGGAAAGAAGGGTTCCGGAAGAGTTCTTCGGAGTTCTTTTGAGTTCTTTTGCCCGCAGTCCGGCTCCCGGCAACGCCGTAGGCCGGGAGCCCGTAGAGTTACCCCAGATGCGGGACCGAGGCTCACTCGCGATGAGCTAGGGTGCGGCAGCGCCGACGTCGTCAGCCCTTGAGGAGGCACCATGACCGACATGACCATTGACCCCAACGACCTGGATGTTCCGGGCGAGCTCACCGTCGGGGGGGTCGGCCTGGAGCTGCCGCGAGTCCACTCCACCGAGGGGTCCGACGGCCTGGGGGTCAGCAGGCTGCTGGGGTCCACCGGGATGGTCACCCTCGACCCGGGCTTCACCAACACCGCCTCGTGCACCTCGGACATCACCTACATCGACGGCGGCGCCGGCATCCTGCGCTACCGCGGCTACCCGATCGCCGAACTCGCCAAGTCCTCGTCCTTCCTCGAGGTCGCCTATCTCCTCATCAACGGCGAGCTGCCCGACGCCAAGACTCTCGAGCGCTTCGAGCGCCGCATCGGCCGCCACCGCCTCCTGCACGAGGACTTCCGCAGCTTCTTCACCTCCTTCCCCTCCTCCGGGCATCCCATGGCGATCCTTCAGGCGGGCATCGCCGGTCTGGCCACCTACTACGAGGACACCCTCAACCCGCACGACCCCTACGAGCGCGAGCTCGCCACGGTGCTGCTTCTGAGCAAGATGCCGACGATGATCTCCTACATCGCCCGTCGCGCCATCGGCCTGCCACTGCTCTACCCGGACTCCAAGCGCGGCTACGTCGAGGACTTCCTCAACATGACCTTCGGCATGCCCGACCAGACCTACGAGATCGATCCCGCGGTCATCAGGGCCCTGGACATGCTGCTCATCCTGCATGCCGACCACGAGCAGAACTGCTCGACCTCCACTGTGCGCCTGGTCGGCTCCTCGGACGCCAACATGTACGCCTCCGTGGCGGCCGGAGTCGGGGCGCTGTCGGGGCCGCTGCACGGAGGCGCCAACGAGGCCGTCCTGCGCATGCTCGACATCATCCAGGCCGAGGGCATGACGACGACCGAGTTCGTCCGCAAGGTCAAGAACAAGGAGGACGGGGTGCGCCTCATGGGCTTCGGCCACCGCGTCTACAAGAACTACGACCCGCGCGCCGCCCTGGTCAAGGAGACCGCTCACGACGTCCTGAACCGCCTGGGCAGCGAGGACGGGGACCGCAAGCTCGAGATCGCCATGGAGCTGGAGGAGGTCGCCCTGTCCGACGAGTACTTCGTCTCCCGCAGCCTCTACCCGAACGTCGACTTCTACACGGGCCTGATCTACCAGGCCATGGGCTTCCCCACCAAGATGTTCACGCCGCTGTTCGCCCTGGGGCGCCTGCCCGGCTGGATCGCCCAGTACCGCGAGATGATCTCCGACCCGGCCAAGCGCATCGGCCGTCCGCGCCAGGTCTACACCGGTGAGATCGAACGGCACTACATCGCCATGCGCCGTCGCAAGCGCGCCGCCGAGTACCCCGGCACCCGCGTGGGCGAGATGAGCCTGGACCACGTCAACAAGGTCTGAGGGCCGGCCCGGCGGCGGTGCGGGCCGCGCCGTGGCCCTCTCTCAGGCGTAGGACCGGGGATCGAGACTGCCCATGAAGTGTCTTCGCGTCATCGAGATCGTCCAGAGACGGCGGTTGGTCTTGATGTTGCCGCGCGTCCAGCCCGCTGCTGGGTCGTACCATTTCGCGGCCTCGACCTTCGCGCCCGCTGTCGCAGCGGCCGCGTCGAGCGCAGGGGCCAGATCAGTGTCGCGGGAGGCGAGAACGACGACGTCATAGGCGCGGGAGCGGGCCAGTTCTACCAGGGTGAGCGCGCACAGGACGTCTACGCCCTTCTCCTGCCGAGAACTGCGTACTGGTACTCGGCTCCCGTCCACGTAGTCCCATGAGTACTTCAGCGGACGCAGCGTCACGTTGACCACTCCGTGGTGGCCCCGTTCCCAGGCGGCGCGCTGTTCCTGGTTCCGCCTGTAGGCATCGGGGTCGTCCTCTGGGATCGGTAGGCCGCGGAACACCTCGACTCGTGAGACCGATACCTGGCGTGCGTCGTCGTTCGTCGCGTTGCGGGCCTGAGCGAGTTGGCACGCGAAACGGTAGGGCTCGACAAGGGCCTCTTCGGGCGGGCGTCTAGGCAGAAACAACTTCGCTGCTGTCAAGTGGACGTTCTGATAGTCGACTACGACTGCCATCGTGAGGGTCATGACAACTCCACAAAGTAGACCCCGCCAGTCCCGGAGGACGACGGGGAGTTATGAACGAATAGTAGGAGCGCTCCGGGCGACCGGTCAAGCAGCAGGGGGTGGGCCGAGAGCCGGCCCATGTCACTGTTTCTCACGGTGAGGGCAGGCTAAACTCCTGTCCATGAGCGATAAGCCCGCCTCCGACGTCCCCCTACCGTACGCCGATCGCCCCATCGCCACAGCGCCCGGCCACTGGGTCCTCGCCCGTGCGGGCAAGCGCGTCCTGCGCCCCGGCGGCGCCGCCCTGACCGCCGATATGCTCGCCCACGCCGGGCTTCCGGGCGCCGACGTCGTGGAGATGGCCCCCGGCCTGGGCCGCACCGCCGCCGAGATCGTCGCCGCCGGACCCGCCTCCTACGTCGCGATCGACCGCGACCCGCAGGCCGCGGCCCGGGTGGCCGCCGTCGTCGGGGAGCGCGGCACCGTCCGCCAGGGCGAGGCGGCCGATACCGGCCTGCCCGACGCCAGCGCCGACGTCGTCGTGGGAGAGGCCATGCTCACCATGCAGGGGGACAAGGGCAAGGCGAAGATCGTCGCCGAGGCCGCCCGCGTCCTGCGGTCCGGGGGCCGCTACGCGATCCACGAGCTCGGCGTCGCCCCCGACGACATCGACGAGGAGTACTACACCCAGCTGCGCCGCGACCTGGCCCGCGCCATCCACGTCAACGCCCGCCCCATGACCGCTGCAGCCTGGCGCCAGCTCATGGAGGACGCCGGGCTGGAGGTCGACTGGGTGGGCACCGCCCCCATGGCGCTGCTCAAGATGAGCCGCAACCTGCGCGACGAGGGACTAGGGGGTGCACTGAGGATGGTTCGCAACATCATGAGGGACAAGGAGCTGCGCGCCCGGATCCTCCAGATGCGCTCCGTGTTCACCCGCTACGAGAAGGACATGGTGGGCATCGCCGTCGTCGCCCACAAGCCCTGATCGCTTTTCTTTCTTTTCGCCGAGATCGGTCCGTTTCCGGCTCGAGATCGGTCCGGGCGACCGATCTCGATGCGGAACTCGACCGATCTCGGCGAAAGAAGGGAAGCGCTGCGAGCTGAGGCAAGATGCGGCGTTGGATATGCCGATGGTGGGTTGCTGTTGGGCGACCACGTAGTGTATGTGTTGCATTATTCAGCGGAAGGAGTCTGTTGTGGCAACGTCGTCTGTCACTGTCCGCGTAGACGAAGAAACCAAGCGTGAAGCCGCGCGCATTGCGGAGGATTTCGGCTTCGATCTGTCCTCTGTCACCCGGGCGTTCTATCGTCAGATTGTGCGGGAGAACCGCCTGCCACTCGACCTGTCCTACCCCATTCCGAATGCAGAGTCTCACGAGGCGCTGTGCGAAGCGGAGGAGATTATCGCCAACGGTACTTCGCGCTTCGCATCCCGTGACGAGTTCTACGCAGAAATTGGAATCTGACACGGATGCTTGAACCCGAGTTCACTCCAGCGTTCACTCGGGACGTTAAGCGCATGAAACGCCGTCATGCGAAAGTAGTGCTGCTACGAGAGGTCATGGATCTTGTTCTTGACGACACGATCGATTCTCGTTCAGAACTTCGCCGTCGGCATCGCGCTCATCGGCTCAAGGGCGAGTGGCACGGTGCGCATGAATGCCATATCGCCAACGCGGGCGACTGGTTGCTTGTGTGGAAGACGGGAAATGGTATTGCGGTCTTCCTCCGTACGGGCACGCATAAGGACATTTTCGGCTGAACTTTGGGCGCTCCAGTATCTCGTGGAGGGCTGAAGCGATTCGCCCGACCGATCTCGGCGTAAGGAGAGGAGGCGCGCTACTGGTTGGTGTGCAGGAGGCTGTTGAGCTCGATGCCCTTGCCTCCGCGCGCCAGCGCCTCCACGGCGCCGGACTGCGAGTTGCGGCGGAAGAGCACATTCGAGGCGCCCGCCAGCTCACGGGCCGACACCACGCGCGGCTCCTTGAACAGGCCATGCGGACCCGGCACCACGCCGCCCGAGGGCAGCACGGAGACCTTGGTTCCGGCCGTCAGATACAGCCCCGCCTCGACGACGCAGTCGTCGCCCAGCGGGATGCCCAGGCCCGAGTTCGCCCCCAGCAGGCAGCGCTCGCCCAGGGCCACGCGCTGGAGGCCGCCGCCCGAGAGCATCCCCATTGTCGAGGCGCCGCCGCCGACGTCGGAGCCGTCCCCGATGACGACGCCCTGGGACACCCGGCCTTCCACCATGGAGCGGCCCAGCGTGCCGGCGTTGTAGTTGACGAAGCCGGAGTGCATGACCGTCGTCCCCTCGGACAGGTAGGCGCCCAGGCGGACATTGGCCGCATTGCCGATGCGCACGCCCGAGGGCAGCACATAGTCGGTCATGCGCGGGAACTTGTCGACCGAGTCCACCTGAACCGCGTGGCCCAGCTTGGCGCGCAGGCGGGTGCGCGTGACTTCGAAGTCCTCGGCGGCGCAGGGCCCGACGGAGGTCCACACGACATTGGGCAGGCGGGAGAAGACCCCGTCCAGGTTGACCGTATTGGGCAGGGCCAGACGATGGGACAGGATGTGGAGGCGCAGGTAGGCGCCCGCCACCGTCTTCGGGGCGTCGTCCAGGTCGGCCCAGCTGCGCACGACGGTGGTGTGAACTCCACGTGCGGCGTCCTTGCTCTCCATGGCCGACAGGGTGGTGAGCAGGTCGGCGTCGCCGTCGGCGGGCTCATCGCCCAGGATCGGCCTCGGGTACCAGACGTCGAGGGTGTTGCCGTCGTCGGTCACGGTCGCCAGGCCGAGACCCCATGCTCTGCGAGTCGTCATGGTGCCCAACCATACGGGACGGGGTCCCGGCGCGCCCCGGAGCGACCGGCATCCGGGCGGGTCCGGCGCAAAGCGGCAAGGGCTTGTCCACGGCGGCGGCCTAGAATCGTCGAGGGTGGCGAAGGTCGGGAAAGATCCGCATGATTCCAAGGCTGTCAGGCCTGCACCGGAGGAATCCGGGGGCTCTAAGCCGCCGCCGTGGACAAGCGGGCAGCGGGCACTGCGGCTGCGAGGAATACCGCCGCCGCGGTGCCGACGGCGAGGTGGAATCCGGTGAGGAACGCGCCGCCGGTGATCATCGCTCCCAGAACAGCCACGCCGATGACGCTTCCGGTCTGCCGAGCCGCGTTGATGACGCCACCGGCCAGTCCGGTGTATGCGGGCGGTGCCGAGGCCACCGCTGCGGACGTCGCCGCCGGCATGGCGAAGGCCATGCCGAAGCCGCCGGCAAAGGTTAGGAGCGCAATCAGTGGATACGGCGTGCTATCCGTGACCACAACAAGACTTCCGAATCCCGCTGCGCCTGTGAGAAGGCCGATCAGCATCGTGGCGGGTGCCCCGATGCGCGCCGTGCTGAGTCCTCCGAGGGGAGAGGCGATGATCGCGCTGCAGGCCTGCGGGGCGAGCGCGAGGCCCGCGAGCCAGGGGGCGTAACCCATATAGCTTTGGAAGAACAACGAGAGGACGAAGAGCTGGCCGAAGAAGCTGATGTTCAGCGCCATGCCGACGAGCACAGAGACCGTGAACCGGGCATTCTTGAACAGTGATGGGGGAAGCATCGGATCGTCAGCATGATGCTCGACGAGGGCGAATCCCCCGAGTGCGATCGTCCCGCAGCAGATCGCCGTGATCGACGTGCCGCTCCAACCGCTCTCTCCGCCGCTGATGACTCCGTAGGTGATCGAGGCCAGGCCCACGACGGACAGGACCTGCCCCGGTGGATCGAACCGGCGCTCATGCTGCGCGGCTCGTGCGACCGGCGCGCCCACTGCGGGCGACGAACGAGCGATAAGCCGGAAGGCGACCACGAGGAAAGGAACAGCCGCCCAGAACACGGCCCGCCAACCGATCCAGGAGACCAGCGCTCCTCCGAGCACCGGCCCCACCGCGGCTGCGATCCCTCCCGCTCCTCCCCACAGGCCGATCGCCCGCGCTCGGGCACTCGGGTCCTCGTAGATCGCCGAGAGCAGCGCCAGTGAGCCGGGCACGATGGCGGCCGCGCCCGCCCCCTGAGCCGCTCGTGCGGCGATCAGCGGTCCACTGGCGGGTGCGAGTGCGCACGCGGCTGAGAACCCGCCGAATACGAGGAGGCCGAACCTGTAGACGGTCCGGGCGCCCAGTCGATCGCAGGCCGCTCCCGACGTCAGTAGAAAAACCGCGAACATGAGCGTGTAACTGTCGACAACCCATTGCAGGGAGGCGGTCGGGGCATTCAATTCCGCACCGATATCACCCAGCGCCACATTGACGATGGTGGCGTCCAGCATAACGATGAAGAATCCGAGAAGGACGGCGATGAGCGCTTCGCGCTGACGCAATGCAATCAATTGTTATTCCACCTTCCGCGGAGTGCCGGTCCGGAGCCTGTTGAGAAGATCCTGCCGGAAGGCAAGATAATGCCGGTCTTGTTCGGCACCGGCCGAACAGTCGGGAATCTAAGTTGTTGATTCCAACGGGTGTCGGGCGGGCATGCGGCTTCCTTTCGTCGAGTCGGACGTGAACCGATCTCGAGGAAATCTCGGCGAAGGGGGCGGCGGTGCTGCGTGCTGGCCGGGTGCGCGAGTGGAGCGCGCTGGAGCGTGAACGTACTTTTCCAGCGTTAACGTACCTTTCTCGCATCCTTCTGGGGGCAGAGGTCAGAAGGATGCGAGAAAGGTACGTTAACTCGGCGAACCTCCGTTGACGTTGAGCGCGTCGCCCACACGCCGCACGCCCGCTGCCCCGGAATCAGTCATCAACCAGTCACCAACCAGTCATCTAGGATCGGAACATGCTCTCCCGCACTTTTCCGGAAGCGGTCCCGGATATTTCTGCGATTGCGACTGTGCTGGCGGATCGCTCGCGGGCGGCCATGTGCGCTGCGCTCATGGACGGCCGCGCGTGGACCGTCGGCGAGCTCGGCGCGTACGCCGGGCTGGCACGATCGACTGCCACCGAGCACGTCGGCGTCCTGGTCGGTCGCGGTATCGCCGTCGATACACGGCAAGGGCGTCACCGGTACATCAGCCTCGCCGGTGACGACATCGCCCGAGTGATTGAAGCGCTCGGCGTCGTCACCGAGGACACCCTGCCCACCCCGCCGAGCCTCAACGCCTGGACGGCCAACAAGCAACTGCGACAGGGCCGCACCTGCTACAAGCACCTGGCCGGTCGCCTCGGCGTCGGACTCACCGCCCGGTTCAGGGCCCGCGGCCTCGTCGACCGGAACTGGCGGCTGACGCGGAACGGAGAAGAGCTCCTGACCACCTGGGGCGTCCTGCCGGGAGAGAGCAGTACGGAGAATCTCGTCACGCCGTGCATGGACTCCACCGAGCGCCGCTTCCACCTCGCCGGGCCTCTGGGCACGGCGATCTGCCGGATCTTCTTCTCCCGCGGGTGGCTCGAACGCCTCGGAGCCACCCGCGCGGTGCGTCTGACCCCGGCGGGTGGCGCGATCCTCCGCGATGCCGGCCTCGACCCCGGGGAGTACGGGTCCGCTCTCTGAGCAGCCCGGCGGCGGACGCCCCGCCGCGCCGATCCTCGGTGCGTCTTCCGCGGCCGTACCGCCTTCCTGAACGGCCGCCCCCGCCACGCGGATCTTCGCCGTCGGGCGGGCATGCGAGAATCACACTATGGCGCGTACGACGATCCACCTCATGAGGCACGGCGAGGTCCACAACCCCGAGGGCATCCTGTACGGACGCCTGCCCGGCTACCACCTCTCGGAGCTGGGCAGGCAGATGGCGCTGCAGGTCGCCGACGTGCTGTCCGCCTCCGGCCACGACATCGCCGCGGTCGTCACCTCCCCGCTGGAGCGGGCCCGTGAGACCGGCGCGCCGACCGCCGCCGCCTTCGACCTCGCCCCGACGACGGACGCCCGCCTCATCGAGGCCGGCAACCACTTCGAGGGCGTGTCCGTCAACCGCAACCGATGGGTCCTGGCCCACCCCGAGCACTGGCGCTACTACCTCAACCCCCTGCGGCCGA
>ERZ773099.1446-NODE-1446-length-17587-cov-4.284052_pt1 | contig 17587 bp, 14 predicted proteins | sample MGYA00511120_ERZ773099 | MGnify/ENA primary metagenome ERZ773099 (study PRJEB29015, sample SAMEA2738012) | human oral metagenome | biome: human oral; feature: human-associated habitat; material: dental | place: China | collected 2104 ...
GGCAAATTACATATAGTGAATTTTTACCACTTGATAAATATTGGCCTGATTTTACTAGGGATGATGTTGATTTTTGTGTTGAGGAGTTTTTAAAACGTAAGATAAGAAAGGGAAAATAATGAAAAAAAGTAAAAATTTTATTGCAAGATATCTTACAATTTTAATTGGTTCACCTTTATTGATAATATTATTCATATATTCTAATCAATTAATTATGAATATATTTATTTCAATAATTTCTATGATAACATTACATGAATATTATGAATGTTTTAAAAGGACTGGTAAAGCGAAACCAACGCAATGGGTTGGATATTTAAATTGTATATTAATTACAATTTTGCAATTTGTTGATAAGGGTAAATTGTATGCGGCTATGTTAATGGTATTAGCTTTGTCAATGTTAATATTATTTATTGAGCAGATATTGACTGCTGGAAAAAAAAATATTATTGATATAATGGTTACGATTTTTGGAATTGCTTATGTGCCATTTTTATTAGTATTTTTTACATTGCTTCGTGCTAAACAGCCAATGGGATTGATATATATTGCATATATTTTTACATCTGCATGGGGAAGTGATACATTTGCTTATTTAATAGGTAAAAAATTTGGAAAACATAAGCTTACGCCTATTAGTCCGAATAAAACTGTTGAAGGTGCAATTGGAGGAGTAATAGGAGCATTATTCTTTTCATTAATTTATACGGTTTTTATGAATAATTTAATGCAACTATCTATTAATTATTTACATATTTCAATTATAACAATTGTTTTAGCAATCATTGGCGAAATTGGTGATCTAGCTGCATCTGGAATTAAGAGATATTGTGGAATTAAAGATTTTAGTGATTTATTGCCTGGACATGGTGGGATGCTTGATAGAATAGATAGTTTATTATTAATAACACCTTTTGCATATATTTTATTTGGAATGTTATAGTTTTTTCTATGGAGGAATAATGGAAAAGAACAAAGAATTGAAATTGGTTTTTCCTGACTTTAATATAAATGAATCATTTGCTAATTTAATAATAATTGATGCAAATTTATATAAGAGAACCAATAAACTTGAAATGTTTATTGGTTCAAATTATGTAGTTGATATGATTGATTTAGCAAAATTCAGGAATTTTTTGATTAATAAATTTAGATTTAATGATATTGATTTTAAAATTAATTATGATGAATCTTTGAATGATAGTTTAAAAAATTCGCTTAATATTCAATGGTTGAATATTGTTAAATATATGAATATTTTAAAGCCGATGATTGGAGCTTTTTTATCTGAAAGTAATGTTAGTGTTGAAACTGATAAATTGATTATTAATAATGTTTGCAGTGAATTTTCTAATATGCTTAAAATTCAAAAACTTGATTTATTTATTCGTGAATTTATTTTAAATTATATGGGAATTGGATTGAAAGTTGAGTTTACAGTTAATCAAAATGAAGTTAGTGAAATTTTTCAAAAAGAAAAGGAGGTACTTGTTAAGGAATTTATTTCTACAGCAAATGATATATCTATGAAGAATAATTTAGAGGAACAAAAGAAATCGAAAGAGGTTAAAATGTCATATAATAATGGAAATAATGGAGAAAGGAATTTTAATAAAGTTACTGTTTCTAAAAAAAATGGAGGGTATGAAGAAAAAAAGTTTGATCCTGTAAGTGATGATCCTAATTTGATAATTGGAAGAAATCCTAATAATGCTAATTTTAATAAAAATATTACTAAATTAATTGATATACAAGCTGAAAAGTCAATTGTTCATGTTGAAGGTAAGATTGTTAAAATGAATGATATTAGACAGACTAAAACTGGTAGATTTATTGTTTCTTTTGACATTTATGATGGAAGTACTACTTTAAATTGCCAAGCTTTTGTTAATGAAGATGCAAAGAATAAAGTTGAAAAAAATTTAAAAATTGGTACATGGGTTAAACTTGAAGGAAATGCTGGTTTTAATGATTTTATTGAGGAAATTAATATTACTGCAAATACGGTTGTTAAAATTGAAGGATATACTGAAATTAAGAGGGATACTGATAATGCTGAAACTAAAAGAGTTGAGCTTCATATGCATACTCAAATGAGTCAACTTGATGCAGTTACTAGTGCTTCTACATTAATTAAAAGGGCCATGTCTTGGGGATGGAAATCAATTGCTATTACTGATCATGGCGTTGTGCAATCTTTTCCAGAAGCTTGTCATACAGTTGAAGGAAATGAAAATTTTAAAGTTATTTATGGTGTGGAAGGATATTTAATTCCTGATGAAAATTCAGTTATATCAAATGATAAGGGGCAGACTTTAAGAAATACAACATATTGTGTTTTTGATTTGGAGACAACGGGTTTTTCTTTTAGAACTGAAAAAATTACTGAAATTGGTATTATGAAGATTAGAAATGGTGAAGTTATTGATACATTTTCAACTTTTGTTAATCCTGAAAAGCCAATTCCACAAAAAGTTCAGGAGATTACAAATATTACTGATGAAATGGTTAAAGATGCACCTACTATTGAAGAGGTTTTACCAAAAGTTATAGAATTTTTAGGTGATTCAGTGTTTGTTGCACATAATGCTGATTTTGATACGGGGTTTATAAGATATAATTGTCAAAAGCTTGGCTATAAATTTGAATATACATATTTAGATACACTTGCTTTAGCTAAAAATTTATTTCCAAATTATAAAAAATATAAGCTTGGTATTATTGCTGAAAATTTAGGAATTGAAGTTGTTGTTGCTCATAGGGCTTTGGACGATGTTGATACAACCGTTAAAGTTTTTAATATTATGTGTGAAATGCTTGAAAAATCTGGAATTGAAAAATTGGCTGATATTGATAAAAATGAAGATGGAAAAGCTAATTTTAAGAAAATCAATAATAGTCATATTATTATTTTAGCTAAGAATTATATTGGATTAAAGAATTTGTATAAGTTGGTATCTTATTCACATGTTGATTATTTTTTTAAGAAGCCTTTAATTTTAAAATCTATTCTTAATAAATATAGAGAAGGCCTTGTTTTAGGTAGTGCTTGTAGTCGAGGTGAATTGTATAAAGCTATTTTAAATGGAAAGCCTGATGATGAATTAGAGGAAATTGCAAAATATTATGATTATTTGGAAGTTCAACCTTATATGAATGATGATTATTTAGTAAGGGATGGTACTATTGAAAATCATGAAGGTCTTAAAAACATTATTAGAAAAATAGTTGATTTGGGTGAAAAAGTAAATAGGCCTGTTTGTGCGACTGGCGATGTTCATTTTATGGACCCACAGGATGAAATTTATAGAAGAATGATTCAAGCTGGTCAAAAATATCCTGATGCAGATAATCAGGCTCCGTTATATTTAAGAAATACTGAGGAAATGATTAATGAATTTAGTTTTTTAGGTGAAGAAAAGGCGAAAGAAATTGTTGTTGAAAATACTAATTTAATTTCTGATATGTGTGAAAAAATTTCTCCATTATCTCCTGAAAAATGTGCTCCACATATTCCTGGTTGTGAACAGATGATTGAAGATATTGCTTATAGTAGGGCTCATGAATTATATGGTGAAGTTTTACCTGAAATAGTTGAAAATAGATTGAGAAGGGAATTGGATTCAATTATTACAAATGGTTTCTCAGTTATGTACATAATAGCTCAAAAGCTTGTTTGGAAATCTAATGAAGATGGATATATTGTAGGTTCTAGAGGATCTGTTGGTTCTTCTTTTGCTGCTAATATGACTGGTATTACTGAAGTTAATTCATTGCCACCACATTATAGATGTCCTAATTGTAAATATTCGGATTTTACTGATTATGGTGTTAAAAATGGTTTTGATTTGCCTGATAAAAATTGTCCGAAATGTGGAAATAGAATGGATAAGGATGGAATGGATATTCCTTTTGAAACATTCCTTGGATTTAATGGTGATAAAGAACCGGATATTGATTTAAACTTTTCTGGTGAATATCAAGCAAAAGCTCATAAATATACTGAAGTTATATTTGGTAAGGGAACTACATTTAAAGCTGGAACTGTTGGTACAGTTAAGGAAAAAACTGCATTTGGATATGTTAGAAAATATTATGAAGATAAGGGAATTCCTGTTAGTAATGCCGAAATTGATAGAATATCTTTGGGCTGTGTTGGAATAAAGAGAACTTCTGGACAACATCCTGGAGGAATTATAGTTGTTCCAAAAGGTAGGGAAATTTATGAATTTACACCTGTTCAACATCCTGCAGATGATCCTAATTCTGATATTATTACAACACATTTTGATTATCATTCAATTGATCAAAACTTGTTAAAATTGGATATTTTAGGTCATGATGATCCTACAATTATTCGTATGCTTTATGATTTAACTGGTTTTGATCCAACAAAAGTTCCACTTGATGATAAGGAGACAATGTCTATTTATTCTTCAACGAAAGCTCTTGGAGTTACTCCTGAAGAAATTAAATCTGAAGTTGGAACATATGGTATTCCTGAATCTGGAACGAAGTTTGTTAGAGGAATGCTTTATGAAACAAAACCTACTACTTTTGAAGAATTGATTAGAATTTCTGGACTTTCACATGGTACTGATGTGTGGCTTGGTAATGCTCAGGAATTAATTAATAAAGATGTTGCACCATTGAATCAAGTTATTTGTACTCGTGATGATATTATGATTTATTTGATTAAATGTGGATTGCCTAAAAATACAGCATTTAAAATTATGGAGCTGGTTCGTAAGGGTAAAGTTGCTAAGAGTCCTGATAAATGGGCAGAATTTAAAAAACTTATGGAAGAAAAAGAAGTTCCGGATTGGTATATTGATTCTTGTAACAAAATTAAATATCTATTTCCTAAAGCACATGCTGCTGCATATGTTACAAATGCTTTTAGAATTGCATGGTTTAAAGTTCATATTCCTAAGGCTTATTATTGTGCATATTTTACAATAAGAGCTGATGCTTTTGATAGTGAAATAATGTGTAATGGACAGGAAAGAGTTAGAAATAAAATGAGGGAGATTGAATTACTTGGTAATAATGCGACTGATACTGATTCGGCAATGTATGAAACTCTTGAAATTGTAAATGAAATGTATGCTAGGGGAATTAAATTTTTACCAATTGATTTATATAAATCATCTGCTACAAAATTTTTGATGGAAGATGAAGGAATTAGACCACCACTTAATTCTTTAGCAGGATTTGGAACAGTTGCAGCTGAAGGAGTTGAAAATGCTAGAATTGAAGGGGAATTTGATTCAATTGATGAATTGAGAATCAGAGCTAAGATTGGTAAGTCGGGTATTGAATTATTGAGGAATGCAGGTTGTTTAAATGGAATGACTGAAAGTAATCAAATGAGTTTATTTGTTTAGGAGGATGAAATGTTATTAAAAGTGATTAGTGGAATTATATTGTTTTTCAATGTTGTAGGATATTTACTTATTTGGATGCAGATGGATAAAAATGTTAATGTTAAAATAAAAGATTCAATAATTAATAAATTAATTGTATTATTATCTATTTTAGGCGGATTTATTGGAATATATTTAGCTGCTAGAATGTTTGGATTTGCAGTTGGAGAAAAATGGTTTAACATAATTTTAAAAAGAGTGATAGGACTGGAATTATTGATCATAATTGGTGTAGCTATTTATTATAATCTGGATTTTAGTCAAATAAATTATCAAAGCATTTTGCAAAACTAAATTATGTAATTATAGTAAATTAAAAAATACCAAAAAATAGAATGTGGATAATGTGGATAACCCTGTTAATAACTTAAAATACTAATTTTAAAATGTAAAAAAAATGTAATATTAAAAAAGTGAAAATTAATAGATAATTATGTGTAAATTATGTTTATTTTTATTATGTAGTTTTAAAAATGTTTACAAATATACATAAAATTCTGAAAAATGTTTGACATTTGCTGTATAAAAAGTTATAATAGAATTGTAATTAAAAAGAGAGGAGAGAAAGAGTGGAAGGCATTCCACTCTTTCCTTTATGTAAGGAGGCAATTGTGACTTCATTAGAAAAGAAAATATTTGAAGAATTGGAGCCTATAATAAATAATTTACATGTTAAATTATATGATGTTATTTATGAAAAAGAAGGCAAGGATTTTCACTTAAAAATTTTTATTGATAAAGATGATGGAGTAAATATTGATGATTGTGAAAATGTAAATAATGCAATTAATGATATTTTGGATGAAAAGGATTTTATTAAAGAACATTATTATTTAGAAGTTTCTTCTGCTGGTCTTGAAAAAACTTTAAGACTTGATAAGCATTTTAAAGATAATATTGGAAATAAGGTTCAAATTAATTTGTATAAGCAAATTAATAATTTTAAAAATATTGTAGGAATTTTAAAAGAATATAATGATGAAAAGATTGTTATTCAATCTGATGAAATTATTGAAATTAATAAAAAAGATATTTCACTTATAAAAACAGTTTTTGACTGGGATAATGTTTAATTTAAATTGAAAGGGTTTGGGAATGAAAAAGAAGGATACAAATAAAACAAATAATAGTATTGATACACTTCAATTGATGATTGCTATGGATCAATTGGAAAAGGAAAATGGAATTAGTAAAGATGAATTAATGAAGTCAATTGAAACAGCATTATTAGTAGCATATAAAAAGAATTTTGAATGTAATGATGAAAATATTAAAGTTGTTATGGATAAAATTGATGGACAAATGCATGTTTATCAAGAAAAAACTGTTAGTGAAGAAGTTGAAGATGGTGAATTACAGATTTCTTTAGATGATGCTAGAAAAATGGATCCAAATTATCAAATTGGTGATATTGTTTCATTTGAATTATTACCTAAGGAGTTTGGTAGAATTGCAGCACAGACTGCAAGACAAGTTATCACACAAAAAATCAGGGAAATGTCGAGGGAAATAATTTTTGAAGAGTTTGCAGATAAAAAAGGTGAGTTAATTACTGGGTTAGTGCAAAAAGCTGATGGAAGAGTGGTAATAGTTGATTTAGGTAAAATTGAAGGAATTATGCCTAAAAAAGAACAAATGCCTAATGAAGTTTATAAATTAAATGATACTCTTAAAGCTTGTATTGCGAGTGTTGAAAAAGGTTTAAAAGGTTCAACTCAGATTATTTTATCTAGAGCTAATAATGATTTTGTAAGAAAATTGTTTGAAATTGAAATTCCAGAAATTTATGAGGGAATTATTGAAATAAAAGCTATTTCGAGAGACCCTGGTTCAAGAAGTAAAATTGCGGTATATTCATCAAATCCAAATATTGATCCAGTTGGTTCATGTGTTGGACAAAAAGGTATACGTATTCAAAATATTATTAATGAATTACATGGTGAAAAAATAGATGTTGTAGAATGGAATGAAGATCCATCAATATTTATTTCAGCTGCACTATTACCCGCACAAGTTTTAGCAGTTGATGTTAAGGAAGAAGAAAAGTTTGCGCAAGTTATTGTTCCAGATGATCAATTATCATTAGCAATTGGTAAAGCAGGACAAAATGCAAAATTAGCTGCTAAGTTAACAAATTGGAAAATTGATATTAAGAGTGAATCACAATTTAGAGAGATTTTGGAAAAGATGCAACAAGAAGAAGTAGAAGGTATTTTGGATAATATTGAAGAAAAAGAGAATGATGTTGCTATTGATAATACAGAGGATCTTTTAAAAGAAGATGTTAATGAAGAAGAAGATGATAATAATGTTGAATTATAAAATTGTAAATAATAAAAAGATTGTAGGGGGAATAAGTATTGGCAAAAATTAAAATTTATGAAATAGCAAAGGAATTAAATGTTGACAATAAAGAAGTTATTGATGTTGCTAATAAAATAGGATTAGCTATTAAATCACATTTAAGTGCTGTTGAAGAAGATGAAGCAAAAAAAATTAGAGATAATTTTAATAAAAAAGTAAATTCAAAGGAAGAAAAAAAGAGTAAGAGCGATAGTGAAATTGCTAGGGGTCCTGTAATCATTAGAAGAGAAGTTATTGTTAAAGAAGAAAAACAAGCTCCAGTAAAAGAGAAACCTAAGAATAATATTGGTTTCAATACACGTAATAGATCAAATGATTATAATATTGTTTATAGGGAAAAACAGTCTAAACCAATGAGTGTTAATGAATTATTTGGTATTAAACCTAAAAAGGAAGAACCTAAAAAAGTAGTTGTAAAAGAAAAGCCTAAGAAAGCTGAAAATACTGAAAAGAAAGAAGCAGTACAAAATAATGATTTTATAAAAAGGGATGATAAAAGACAATCAAATTTAGTAAATAAAACTCTTGATAGAAATAATGTTTCACAACAAAATAAAAATTTTAATAATAGAAATTTTAGGGATAATAGAAATAATGATAATAGAGCTAATTCGGATAAAAAACCATTTAATAGTAATTCTAGATTTAATAAAGATGGTAATTTTAGTGATAGAAAATCTTTTAATAATCAAAATGATGATAAAAAAGATTTTAATAAGAGATCTAATCAATTTGCTAATAAAACAGGAATTAGAGATAATTCAAGGGATAAATTTAATACTGTTTCTATAGAGGAAGTGGAGAAAGAAAATAGAAGGGATTATTCTTCTAAAATTTTAGATAAACAAAAAGCTTATAGAAATAATGAGGATAATAAGAAATCTAAAAATAAAAAAGGAATGAATGAAGATTTTAACCATGGTAAATTAAGAGATTTAAAATCGGTTAATAAATTATCAAATATGTTTGGGGATCAAGAAGGTGGAATGCTTGATTATTATGATTTATCTTCTGGAAAAGGTAAAAAAGGTAAGAAGAAATTAAAAGATGGACAAAAATCAAAACAAAAGATTTTTGAATTGAGAGAAATTACTATTCCTGAAAATATTTCGGTTAAGGATTTAGCTACTGAATTAAAGAAAACAAGTTCTGAAGTTATTAAGAAATTGTTTGATTTAGGTATTATGGCTAATATTAATCAAGATTTGGATTTTGATACAGCATATTTAGTTGCAGATAGTATGGGAATTACTGCAAAATTAAAAGAAGTTGTAAAAGATGAAGATATTTTATTTGATGATTCTGAAGATAGAGAAGAAGATTTATTACCAAGAGCTCCTGTTGTTGTTGTAATGGGACATGTTGATCATGGTAAAACATCTTTACTTGATGCTATTAGAAAAACAAATGTTATCAGTGGTGAAGCTGGTGGTATTACACAACATATTGGTGCTTATAAAGTGAAAGTAGGTCAAAGAGAAATTACATTTTTAGATACTCCTGGACATGAAGCTTTTACAAGTATGCGTGCTAGAGGTGCACAAATTACTGATATAGCAATATTAGTGGTTGCAGCTGATGATGGAATTAAACCACAAACAATCGAAGCTATTAATCATGCTAAAGCTGCAGGAATTCCAATTATTGTTGCTATTAATAAAATTGATTTGCCTAATGCTAATATTGATAAAGTTAAACAAGAACTTATGACTTATGAATTAGTTCCTGAAGAATGGGGTGGTGAAACTATTTGTTGCCCTATTTCTGCTAAAAATAATTTAAATATTGATAATTTATTGGAAATGGTATTATTACAAGCAGATGTTCTTGATTTAAAAGCAAATCCTGATAGACAATCTAAAGGAACTGTTATTGAAGCAAGACTTGATAAAGCACTTGGACCTGTTGCATCTGTTTTAATTCAAAGAGGTACTTTAAATGTTGGAGATACTATTGTTTTAGGTTCTTCAATTGGTAGAATTAGAACAATTAAAGATGATAAAGGTAAGGCAATTAAAGCTGCTGGTCCATCTACACCGGTTGTTATTACAGGATTAAAAGATGTTCCAGAAGCTGGAGATGTTTTCTATGAAGTTAAAAATGAAAAAGTTGCAAAACATTTAATTGAAAAGAGAAAACTTGAGAGCAGGGAAAAAGCTATTGCTAATAATAACGTTGTCACACTTGATAATTTATTTGAAAAAATGGCTATTGATGATATGAAAGTATTTAATATTATCTTAAAAGCCGATGTTCAAGGTACTGCAGAAGCAATGAAAGCATCTCTTGAAAAAATAAAGAATGAAGAAGTTTATGTTAAAGTTATTCATTATGGAGTTGGTGGTGTAACTGAATCAGATGTTCAATTAGCTAAAGCTGCAGGTGCAGTTATTATTGCATTTAATGTTAGACCAATTGGTATGACAAAAACAGTTGCAGAAAAAGAGCAAGTTGAGATTAAACAATATTCTGTTATTTATCAAGCTTTAGAAGATGTTGAAAATGCACTTAAAGGTATGCTTGCTCCAATTTATGAAGAACGTAATCTTGGTAATGCAGAAGTTAGACAAGTATTTAAAGTTTCAAATGTTGGTACTATTGCAGGATGTTTTGTACTTGATGGTAAAGTTATGAGAAATGCTGGAGTTAGAGTTATTCGTGATAGTGTTGTTATTCATGATGGAAAATTACTTTCATTGAAAAGATTTAAGGACGATGCTAAAGAAGTTTCAAAAGGATTTGAATGTGGTCTTCAGATTGAAGATTATAATGATATCAAAGAGGGCGATATTATTGAATGTTATGAAAAAGTTGAAATTAAGAGATAGGAGGATTAATTATGGCTGGTAATGGAAATAGACTTGCGAAAGTTAATTCTGAGTTACAAAGAGTAATTAGTCATGTTATTAATTTTGAACTAAAAAATGCAAAAGTAACTGGATTAGTGAGTGTAACTAGAGTTAAAATTACCCCTGATTTTAGATATGCTAAAGTATATATAAGTATTTATGGAAGCAAAGTAAAGGAAACCCTTGAAGGCTTAAAATCTTCAAGTGGATTTATTAGAACAAAAATTGCTAGTGAAGTTAATTTAAGAATTACACCTCAATTGGTTTTTGAGTATGATGATTCTGAACTTCAAGGCGAAAAAATTGATATGATCTTGAAAAAAATTAAAGAAGATAATAAAAAAATTAAGGGAGATTCAAATGACAACGATTGATCAAATATTAAAGAGTATTAAAAAAGCGAAAAATATTGTTCTTGTGACACATGAAAATCCGGATGGTGATGCAGTAGGTTCTTCACTTGCAATGTATCATGCTTTAAAGGGATTGAATAAAAATGTGGATGTTATTATTCCAGAATATTCAAAGTGTTTTAATGAATTACCTGGAATTGATGAAACAATTAAAGAATCTGGTAAAATTTATGATTTGGCAATTTCTCTTGATGCTGCTACTGATAAATTACTTAATGTATGGGTGAAATATTTTAGGGAAGCAGAACAAAGAATTGTTATTGATCATCACAGTACTAACACAATGTTTGGAGATATAAATTATGTTGATTTAAGTGCACCTGCTTGTGCACAAGTAGTTTATATGCTTATGAAACATTATAGATGGAAGATTACACCTGAGATTGGAACTTGTATTATGGCAGGTATTATAACTGATACTGGAGGATTTCAATATTCTGGTGTTTCAAAAGATACATTTAATATTGCAGCTGAATTATTGGATGCGGGTGTCAATATTTCAAAAGTTTATAAAAAAGTTTTTGATACTAAGACTAAATCAAGTTTTGAATTAAGAAGAATTGCTCTTAATAGAATGGAATTTTTAGAGAATGATAAAATTGCTTTTACTTATATAACAAATGAGGATGAAAGAAAAGTAAATGCTGGAGTTGGTGATTATGAAGGAATTGTATCCGAGGGTCGATCAGTGGAAGGCGTTGAAGTTTCAATATTTTTACATGAATTGAAAGATGGGGAATTTAAAATTTCTTTAAGATCTAATGCATATGTAAATGTATCGGATGTTTGTGTTATGTTTGGTGGTGGTGGCCATATTAGAGCTGCTGGTGCTAAAATGACGGCCGATCCTTTAATTATTAGAGATAAGGTTGTTAATGAAGTTAAAAGACAATTGAAATAAGATAGCGAGGTATATGCCTCGCTAAATTTATATGATGGGAAGAAATTATGGATGGATTATTAATTGTTGACAAGCCAAGGGGGCTTAGTTCTTTTGATATTATTAGAAATGTTAGAAAAGAATATGGTATTAGAGCTGTTCGGACATATTGGTACACTCGATCCTGAAGCTAGTGGAGTATTGCCAATTTTAATTGGTAAAGCTACTAAATTATCGGATTTTTTGATGTTTCATGATAAGGAATATATTGCTGAAATTACACTGGGTATTAAAACTGATAGTGGTGATATTGAGGGAAATATTATTGAAAGAGATAATAATACTTACAATTATGATAAAAATCAAATTTTGAGTGTTTTAAATTCATTTAAAGGGCATTTAAAACAAATTCCACCAATGTATTCTGCAATTAAAATTAATGGAAAGAAACTTTATGAACTTGCTAGGAAGCGGAGAAAATATTGAAAGAGAAGCAAGGGATATTTTTATTGAAAATATTGAACTTTTGAATTTTAGTGAAAATATTATTAGATATAAAGTTACATGTTCTAAAGGTACATATATTAGAGTTTTATCTGAAGATATTGCAGAAAAACTTGGTACAATAGGATTTATGAGTTCTCTTAAAAGAACGAGAGTTGGTGATTTCAAGATTGAAGATGCTGGAAAATTTATTCAAATCGAAAACATTTTGAATGTTGATAATATTGAACTTAATGAGATGGATTATAAAAGATTTTTAAATGGAATTTTAATTAATGTTTTAAATTTTAAAGATGGATGGATTAAGATTTATAAAAACAATGAATTTAAGGGATTTGGAACTATAGAGAATAATTTATTAAAAAGAAAAATCGTTATAGAATAAAAAAATTACCGCATTAGCCGTATGAATAAGGATTTTAAGAACCTGTTTGAAACAGGTAGGTTACCTCAGAGTTGTTTATGGGATTCTTAAAATACATTAAGAATGCACGCCGCAACTCAATTGTTGGATTCCTTTAAATCTAGATTGTGGATCTAAAATTCTATTCATTACGAACCACGCAGTAATTTATAATTAACTTATATCATAGTTATTGAAAAAATACAAGTATAATGTTATTATACTATTAATTAGTTATTACACAGGAGTAAACTATGAAAAACAGAAGAAAAGCTGAAGGCACAGTTGTAATAAATGGAAAAAAATATAATAATAGGGATAAAAAAGTAAATATTTTTTATAAATTAATTTTTACTATTTTTTTGACAATTATTTTAATTGCTATATTATTTTTTACAATTAAAAATTATGAGATAAATAAGCAGTTTGCTAAGGAAATTGAAAATTTTGCTAATTTGAATAATAAAACAGTTTTTTCAATTGATAAAATGACTTTATATAGTAGTGGGTTTGCTACTAAAAATCAAGAAAATAAACCTGTTTGGAATTTAAATATTGGACAATTTACGGATATTTCACTTAAGATTAATAATAGAAGTCAGGAAAATGGTGTAAGTTATGAGAATACCATAAAGAACTTATATATTGATAATATTAAATATAATAATGTTTCTATTGGTAATCAATCATTGCATTATAAATATTTGGGCGATTTTGGTAGATTTACTGCAAATGAAAGTAATAAAATTAATGATAGATTAGTTTATGATGTTATAAAATCTGGTGAAATTGATTTAACAGAACCTAAAATATATGCAAATGCTGATAATCCATTAATATTTGAATATGTTAATTCGAATATTAAAGTAAATGAAATAATTTCAGATACTAATACTGAAGTTGTTTATGATGGTACATTATTGAAGAATACTAATATTCCACTTGATAAAATGAAATGTACTCTTTCATTCACGATTCATATTATTAATTATTATAATCAAGAATATAGGGCGACTGCTTATATTGATATTCCTATTGAAAATACAATTAATAATACAACTGTTTATGACGGAAAACTTGAAAAAATACTTGAAAATACAAATTTAATTAGATTTTTTAGAATAAAATAAAAGAGATGTGAAATATGAAAATAAGAGAAGCGATATTAAAAGCAAGTAATAAAATTGATTATATTGATGCTAAAACATTGATGAAATATTATTTAAATGTGGATGAGAATTATATTATTGCAAATGGATATGATTCGTTTTCAAATAAGCAAATTCATGAATATTTTGGATTAGTTGATCAAGTGGCAGATGGATATCCTTTGCAATATATTACTAATTCTCAAGAATTTATGGGACAAAATTTTAAAGTTAATGAAAATGTATTAATACCACAACCTGATACTGAAATAAGTGTTGAAATATGTTTAAAAATTATTAAAAATCTTGGAAAAAATAATATTAAAATTTTGGATTTATGTACTGGGAGTGGTGTAATTGCTATTAGTTTAAAGAAATTTTTAGATGAAGCGAATATTCAATCGGATATTAGTGCCTCTGATATCAGTATCGAAGCTTTAAGAGCTGCTGATGAAAATGCTAAAGATATATTGGGAAAAGATGAAATAAAGTTTATGGTATCTGATTTGTTTGATGAAATTACTGAAAAATTTGATATTATTATATCTAATCCACCGTATATTGAAACTGATAGGATAAGAGAGCTTTCTAAAGATGTTCAAGCTGAGCCTCATTTAGCTCTTGATGGTGGAAGTGATGGGCTTAGATTTTATAGAAATATTCGTTTTCAAGTTGAGAATTTCCTTAACAAGGGTGGTTTAGTAATTCTCGAAATAGGATATAATCAAAAAGATGTTGTTTGCGAATTGTTTGAAGGAGCTACTTGCATTAAGGATTTAGCAGGTAATGATAGAGTGGTTGTTTGGGAGTATAAATAATTTGGTTTGGAGAAATTATGAATTTAAGTGATTTAAAGAGTTATGAGGATCTTGGGAAATTAACAGAGGCGGAAAGAGATAGTATTGATAGACTTGAATTAGCTATATGGTTTCGCAAATTACCTGAGAGAAAGAGAATGGAAGATGCTAAGACTATTGAAGAATATGATGCTGCATTTAATGAATGGCAAAGTATTCATGGACAAAATTCATCTTATTATGAGTTAGAACAAGAAGCAGATATGGCTTTTTTTGAAAATAAATATAATAATTTACAATATAATTTGGCTAATTGTAAAAAAGGTACAGCAGAATATAAAAAAATAGAGAAAGAGATAATAGAGACACGTCTTAAATATCTATTTTCAAAACAATTGTTGAGAACTCATAAAATATCTAGATTACAAGATAAAGCTGATGATGATGTGAAATATAATAATTATAAGGATGTTTTAAGTGATATTGATAATATTATAATGGAATATAGTTTATTTGAAAGTAGTTTAATGGAATACAATTCTAAAACTTCTTCTGGAAAAGCGACACAAGATGATTTCCAAAAAATCAATTCTCAAAAAGAAAAATTAATAAATAGTATAAATTATTTTGGTAAATTAAATTCTTCTAAGTATGGGATGGATTTTTCTGAATTAAAAAATGGACAGCTAAATCTTAATTTTATAGATTCGCTTATAAATAAAATTGATAAGAATATGAATCTAAAAATGGATAAACCTATTATTCAAAATAATATTTATAATACTAATATAAGTAAAAGAGAAGAATCATATAAAGTTAATGTTAATAATTCTAAATCAAATTGTGATTTGAATAAAAATAATATTAATGTTAATGTTAGTAATCAAATTTCTAATAATGGCGTTAGTAAAGCTCTTGATGCGAGAGATGAGATATTAAATGAGTTATTAAAATTAATTGAGTCAAACAGTGAATATGGTGCTGTTAGAGATTTTTTTAATGTCATTATGGCTATAAAAAATATTAATAAACTATACTATGAATATAGGAATGGGTTTGATAATAAAAAAATATTGGAATCAAATTTATCTGAAGAAATTACCAATATGCTGAAATCAAATAGTAAAGATGGAAGAATTACTTATGATGAATTTAAAAATTTAAAGAGTTTAAAATTCGATAAGATTATTAATGATAATATTTCTAATTATAGAAACAAATTGAATTCAGTTATTAAAAATAAGACAAGCGTTAAATTAGGATTTAATAGAGAAACATTTGAAAGAAGTATGGGAAAAAACCAGGATGTGAATGAAATAATGAAAATTGACGATGAAGTTTTGTTAGCTGGAATTAATAATCAAGTTGAAATAAATGATAAAAATGCTGTTATATGTTTGGTTCATTCATTTAATCATGATATTAATAAATATGATACTATTACTGAAAGAGGGATAGTTGCTACAAAAGGAATGCCTATAGGTGATGAATATAGAATATGTGCAATAAATCCTGAAAATGGAAATATTCAGATAATATCAAAAGGAAATAGAAGTTTTTATGGAAATAAAAATGTTGATTTTATTACTAAATATGGTAATTCTTTAAAACAACCACTTGATGCTGAATTTAATATTGGTAAAATGAAATTAAGTATTGTTGGTATTACTAAAAGTAAACCAAGGATTTTAGTTGATAAAACAGATGGAAAAAAATATGAGTCATCATCTCGTTCACTTGAAAGTGTTTTAAGAGAAGAACAAGACAAGAAAAAAGCAAAAGAAGCTATGGAAAAATTGACAGTGAATGATGCTAGAACAGAAATGGCTGATATTAGAAATGATATTAGTGAAGAGGATTTTTTTGAAAGTATTTTAGCAGAATGTAGAAATGTAGATAGAGAGGATAGGAATTTAGTTGATAAAAAAGAGATTGATTATGAATTAGGAAAAGAAACAGATCCTGAACGTACAAGTTTGTGGTAGAGGAGATATTATGAATATTAAAGAGAAATATAGAAAGGCTTATAAAGAAGTTTTTTATGTTTTGTGTGTTTCTCCTGATAATGTTTGGAATAGAATTCCGGAGAATAAGGTTAAATTTTATTTTGATAATATGGATAGAAATTATGATTTTTATTTTAATGATATTAGTAAAATGAAATTAATGCATGAAACGAAAGCTATTTTAGCAAATATATATATTGATTATTTGGCTAATGATAAACAAATTAAAGAAATATATGAAAATGATAGGATAAAGGCTATTGAAAAAGAAAATTTATATCAATCTAGATTGGAAGAAGCATATAAATCTAAAGAGATAAATGATAATTTTATAAAAAAAGATCAGAGTTTGATTGATGTAAAAAAAGGTTTTTTTCAAAAAATTATGGAGAAAATAAAAAAAATTTTTGTTAAGGATATATGAGGTGTAAATGAAATCATTTTCTTTAAATGTTAAACAAGAACTTGCAGATATTAATATTTGGAAAAATATTGATGAAGTTTTATTGGAATTGTATGGATATTTGTTAACATTCTCTAATAGTAGATTTATAACAGAGAGTGAATATAATATTAATTGTTTTGCAAAAATTTTAAAGAACTTAAATTATAATGATTTTGATATTCAAATAATAGCTAGGAAATATATTATTAAAATAAGAAATTATAGAAAATTTAAATAAATTGGGAGTTTCTCCTGAAAACATATCTTCAGAAATAGAAAAACTTGAAAGTGAGATAGCATCTTTGATAGATAAGGCAAATGAATATATGCCTAAGGAGTAATTTTTGGA
>ERZ773099.1447-NODE-1447-length-17586-cov-6.409902_pt1 | contig 17586 bp, 10 predicted proteins | sample MGYA00511120_ERZ773099 | MGnify/ENA primary metagenome ERZ773099 (study PRJEB29015, sample SAMEA2738012) | human oral metagenome | biome: human oral; feature: human-associated habitat; material: dental | place: China | collected 2104 ...
ACCGAAATCTATCACCTGATATCCCTGTCGTCTCCTCTGACAACTACGGTGGCGGGGTTCTCGCAGCCCAAACTCTGGTCAAGACAGGTGCCCAGTCTATCATCATGATTACAGGGAATGACAATTCCAACTCGCCTACTGGACTGCGTCATGCTGGCTTTGCTTCTGTTCTCCCAAAAGCTCCTATTATCAATGTTTCGAGTGACTTTTCTCCCGTCAGAAAGGAAATGGAAATCAAGAATATCTTGACTCATCAGAAACCAGATGCTATCTTTGCTTCAGACGATTTGACAGCTATCCTAGTTATCAAAATCGCTCAGGAACTGGGCATTTCTGTCCCTGAAGAGCTCAAGGTCATCGGCTATGATGGGACTTACTTTATCGAGAATTACTATCCTCATTTGACAACAATTAAGCAGCCTCTAAAAGAGATTGCCCACCTCACTGTTGATCTTCTCCTGCAGAAAATTGAAGGTAAAGAAGTCGCAACAACTGGTTACTTCTTACCAGTTACATTATTACCAGGAAAAAGTATTTAACTACAAAAAACTCAGATCAATTGATCTGAGTTTTTTTATGATCGTAAGTTTTCTAGATAGCGCTGGGCTGTCTCTAAGTTAAAGGTTTTATCAGCGATGAGGCGCTCGACCAGGGGAGCAACCTCGGTCTCACTAGCACCAGCTAGGAGAGCCAAGGATTTGGCAGAAGGATTTTAGTCTCGTTTTTCCAATCGAAAAATATTGAGCATTTAGTTCTGAAACACTTTAAGACAACAGATACAAGACAAATTTTCTTATACTCTTCTAAAAGTTTTTTACCCAACTGATGTTATTGTTACCAAATGTCTCCATGATGACTTCATTCAATTTACTTGTCTTCTCCTTTGTTATGTAAGATATCTTCATTTACACAAAATATGTTTTTTCCTATAATAAAACACTCCTATCTCTAATTTATCAGTTTTCAATAGGAATATTTTTCTTATATCTCATTTTATGTAGTCAATCCCCCGCGTGTGCGGGAAAAAACCTTATGAAGCCATTACATCTCAACCGCTCAAGTCATCACCCCCGCGTGTGCGGGAAAAACCGCTGCTGGACGACCTTACTATTATGTGTATCGGGATCACCCTCGCATGTGCGGGAAAAACTAAAAGAAAAGAATAATGACAAGGTAAGAAATAGGATCACCCCCGCATGTGCGGGAAAAACTGATCATACGTTGGTTCTCTGGGAAGCATTCGAGGATCACCCCCGCATGTGCGGGAAAAACAAAGTCGCCGTGACTACGACAGACCGCAACTTGGGATCACCCCCGCATGTGCGGAAAAAACTTTAGAGACTGCTCTACAAGGCTCACAATGCTAGGATCACCCCTGCGTGTGCGGGAAAAACCTAGCAGGAACTAAAGTAGCATCTGATATCCTAGGATCACCCCCGCGTGTGCGGGAAAAACTATGACATGTGATCACCTTGACTTTAATTTTCAGAATCACCCCCGCGTGTGCGGGAAAAACTAAAGCATGATATTTCTCGTATCCATCGAAAAGGATCACCCCCGCGTGTGCGGGAAAAACGAAACAGGGTCATCAACCTTTGAATTTACTGTAGGATCACCCCCGCATGTGCGGGAAAAACCTTAATAGCAATCATTCCCTTAATACGGTCATGGGATCACCCCCGCATGTGCGGGAAAAACACATACAGGCAAGTTTGAAGAACAACGTGCAGCGGGATCACCCCCGCATGTGCGGGAAAAACTTTTCCAAGGCGCTTGGGAATTCATCAAGTCTAGGATCACCCCTGCATGTGCGGGAAAAACATCAACAGCCTACCGTGAGCTCAAAAAGAATTGGGATCACCCCCGCATGTGCGGGAAAAACGGAAAGGCAAGCTATCAGGAAGATGTGAGAGCTAGGATCACCCCCGCATGTGCGGGAAAAACTAATGTGTTTGGTTCTGATGGAAAGGGAAGCTAGGATCACCCCCGCATGTGCGGGAAAAACCTCCCAAAGAAGTTTCAGTTTTTCCGCTGCCCAGGATCACCCCCGCATGTGCGGGAAAAACTAGTTAATAAACGGTATTCGATGTATGAGCCAGGGATCACCCCCGCATGTGCGGGAAAAACCAGTTGGATAAGGTCAGAATTGGTGATGAGGTGGGATCACCCCCGCATGTGCGGGAAAAACTAGTTTGTACTCTCTGAAACCTTTATGATTGTAGGATCACCCCCGCATGTGCGGGAAAAACCATATGAAGACGGTATTTATTTTACAAGTCATGGGATCACCCCCGCATGTGCGGGAAAAACCAGAAGCTCAAGTCAAAGCAATTTCAGAAATTAGGATCACCCCCGCATGTGCGGGAAAAACGTATGTCTGATTGGGTGCGCAGAATCAATGGTGGGATCACCCCCGCATGTGCGGGAAAAACGCGTTCTAAGAGCTTGCCAGTTTCTTTGTAGCGGGATCACCCCCGCATGTGCGGGAAAAACCTTCAATGGCTTTGACGTAGCCGAGAAAATTAGGGATCACCCCCGCATGTGCGGGAAAAACATTGTCAAGCCGTTTATTGGCAGATGCCTTAAAGGATCACCCCCGCATGTGCGGGAAAAACTACCGTGTGAGAATGTTGATGGATAGAGTTGCAGGATCACCCCCGCATGTGCGGGAAAAACTGCGCTCATGTAACTGTCAACGAATTTTTTCAAGGATCACCCCCGCGTGTGCGGGAAAAACCATGGCAACATTACAATTTCGACGAATTATACAGGATCACCCCCGCGTGTGCGGGAAAAACGACTTAACTAAAGTTATTGAAGCAGCGATGACGGGATCACCCCCGCGAGTGCGGGAAAAACTGCGACAGTAGTTCGACAAGTACCTAAAATTAGGGATCACCCCCGCGAGTGCGGGAAAAACAAACCTTCCCAAGTAAAATAGTTCACAATGATAGGATCACCCCCGCGAGTGCGGGAAAAACTTACAAATTATCTTCTAATACCCTCTATGATTGGGATCACCCCCGCGAGTGCGGGAAAAACCATCCCATTGAATAAATTCGGTTGTGAAAGCTGGGATCACCCCCGCGAGTGCGGGAAAAACTGGTTTAACAATGACAGATAACGGGCAGCGTTAGGATCACCCCCGCGAGTGCGGGAAAAACTCGTAGAATTTCAAGAATGCAAAGTAAGGGTTAGGATCACCCCCGCGAGTGCGGGAAAAACTGAGTGATCCAAATACTTGGCTCGGTAAATTCTAGGATCACCCCCGCGAGTGCGGGAAAAACTACTATCATTCAATGGTGCAAATCATGACAAATGGGATCACCCCCGCGAGTGCGGGAAAAACCACAATCATAAAGAAAATATACCTTATCCATTAGGATCACCCCCGCGAGTGCGGGAAAAACTAACTGTCAATCCGTTACGATACTCAAAGGCTGGGATCACCCCCGCGAGTGCGGGAAAAACTGCATTCAATGCAAAAGATACACCTATCATCCGGGATCACCCCCGCGAGTGCGGGAAAAACCAATACATAAATTGGATCATCAGCCTTAGAGTAGGATCACCCCCGCGAGTGCGGGAAAAACATGACAAATATCTTTCTAGCCTTAATAACCAGAGGATCACCCCCGCGAGTGCGGGAAAAACCCAGTAATAGGACTTCTTCTTCCGAAGATCCCAGGATCACCCCCGCGAGTGCGGGAAAAACCCATCTTATTCTCCATTAATTTTAGATAATACTAGGATCACCCCCGCGAGTGCGGGAAAAACCTTCCTCTGTCACGGTTGCATGGTCTACATTCAGGATCACCCCCGCGAGTGCGGGAAAAACGGAATACTTGATGAAACTCAGAGGGATAACTAAGGATCACCCCCGCGAGTGCGGGAAAAACATATCTGTTAAGCCAGCGGAGACAATTCAGCAAGGATCACCCCCGCGAGTGCGGGAAAAACCTAGTCATTTAAAATATGGCACGCGCTCTATCAGGATCACCCCCGCGAGTGCGGGAAAAACTCTCCTTTCTGTCGTTATTGGTTCAATGAGTACAGGATCACCCCCGCGAGTGCGGGAAAAACTTAAACCACCTCTACCTCTTTCACGTTGTGTTGGGATCACCCCCGCGAGTGCGGGAAAAACCAACCCAACCGTCTCCAAAATCGTAAGTAAATGGGATCACCCCCGCGAGTGCGGGAAAAACTGTTACAAAACCAAGGAAAGCATTAGCCACTGAGGGATCACCCCCGCGAGTGCGGGAAAAACGTAGAGGTGGTTTAAAACCATCTTCTACCCTTGGGATCACCCCCGCGAGTGCGGGAAAAACTTCAGCTAACAATGAATTATACCGTCGCTTGCAGGATCACCCCCGCGAGTGCGGGAAAAACTGTTTAGCAATCGGCTTGTCGATTGGGTACCTAGGATCACCCCCGCGAGTGCGGGAAAAACCCTTACGCTACATTAGGCGCATGCAGTGAAACGGGATCACCCCCGCGAGTGCGGGAAAAACCGAGTTTAGGGGTTGCGTATTACCCGGTAATATGGGATCACCCCCGCGAGTGCGGGAAAAACTGTAGCCTCTATTCTACGTCCATTGACTCAGCGGGATCACCCCCGCGAGTGCGGGAAAAACTTTGAGCCAATAATTTTTCAACGGACACATGACGGATCACCCCCGCGAGTGCGGGAAAAACAAAATACTTATAGGGTTCATGCCCTCCACCGTAGGATCACCCCCGCGAGTGCGGGAAAAACTTGGATAATGGAGACGACCTTGACGCATATTTGGGATCACCCCCGCGAGTGCGGGAAAAACTGTATCTAGCTACAGGGAGTGTTGTGCTATCGGGGATCACCCCCGCGAGTGCGGGAAAAACGCTTTGAAGTTATTTCAGGTGGTTCTAAAGCTGGGATCACCCCCGCGAGTGCGGGAAAAACCAGACGAGATTAAACCTGAATGGGTTGATTATAGGATCACCCCCGCGAGTGCGGGAAAAACGATGTCAGCCTTCTTATTGAACCAGTCATCGGCGGATCACCCCCGCGAGTGCGGGAAAAACTCTATTATCAAGGTTCTGTTTACAGCTTTATCAGGATCACCCCCGCGAGTGCGGGAAAAACTACATCTCTTTCATGGGACATACCTACAGATAGGGATCACCCCCGCGAGTGCGGGAAAAACAAGCCTTAGATAGTCAGTACAAGGTCTATATCAGGATCACCCCCGCGAGTGCGGGAAAAACTTAGCGTGTTTTTATGTGTTTTCCCTGCGCGTAGGATCACCCCCGCGAGTGCGGGAAAAACCTCGACAAGCGTGTCGATGTACCCTACGAACTGGGATCACCCCCGCGAGTGCGGGAAAAACCGGTACGTTATCAAGGAAGTAGCGTGCCTCTCGGGATCACCCCCGCGAGTGCGGGAAAAACGAGTAACCTCTCGTGTGTCATATTTATAAGTCAGGATCACCCCCGCGAGTGCGGGAAAAACGTGACAGTGTCATTCTCGCTGTTTAGCACGACAGGATCACCCCCGCGAGTGCGGGAAAAACACTAAAAGATCCCATTGAAATCGCTAATCCCGATTGATTCTATCCAAAAATTTATTCACTTTTGTTGATAACTGATAGATTAACTTAGCGTCCGGTAAAGCTCTATGAGGAACTACCTCTTCAATTCCATATTCCTTAAGAGCTGTCTGTAATTGATAGTTAGCCAGAAATAGTTTTTCACTCTTGACAAATTTCTTTAAATCATGAGTTTTATTTGATAATAAAGGCAAACCCAACTTGTTAAGCTCATTGTTAATAAACTTAACATCAAAATTGATACCATAGCCAACTAAAGCTGATTCACCTATAAAAAGCAAAAAATCGGAAAGTACTTCTTTTAAATTTCGACCATTTTGTTCTAATAGAGCCTGAGAAATTCCCGTTAATTTAGAAATCTTCGTAGGCAAGATTCCGTCATATTTGATAAGAGCATTAAACTCTTCTGTAGTGGATGGAGTAACCTTAAGTGCCCCAATTTCTATAATGGTATGTTCATTCTCATCTAAACCATCCGTCTCAATATCAATCACAATATAGGAACTCTGTGGTTTTGAAGAAACTTCTGAATGACGGCCAAAACGCTTGATCCGTCTAAACTTAGCAGCATCACTGTATCCAAAACTGGATATTTTTCCATTGCTGTCTGTTTGGCTAGGTAATAGAATTAATGGGATTCCATCATAGTCTAGTACACTCCGCTGAGCATTTACGGTATCAAATTGATAGCCAATTTCATTTCTAAAGGCGTAACTAATTGTAGCTTCACCTTTTCCAACGTTCGCCTTAATACGATCCCATAACTTTTCACGAACCCTAGTATTGATATTTCCAACGTAAACCCCTGTGGCAATTTCTTGCATCCACTTGGTTAAATCTCCTTTTAAAGACGGCGGAACATTTTTTAAAGTTAAAACAGTCAGTGGCATATTATTAATTCTCCATATAACTAACTCCATGTTTAACAAGTTTATCCTTATCATCCCACAAAGAAAGCGTATCAATCACTAACTCCTCTTCATCATCTATTTCAAATAAATATTGAATGTCAGTAACTATCCGAGCCATTAACTTGCCATCTACGAAGGAATCTCTTGTTTTCAATCGAGCAAGCTTACCAATATCATCATCCTCAGTATAGTTAGCTGCAATTTCAAAAGCTAAGGGAATAGTCAATTCAGCTTTATATAAGTCTGCAATATCATAAATAAAGGATAAATCATGGCCGGTATGTACAAAACCAAGACCTGGAGAAACACCTAGCGCTACCACTATACTGTACACCAAACCGTAAAGTGCTACATTAGCTGCGGATAGCGCCTGATTCACTACCGTCCCTCCTTCAAAATCATCAGGTCTGTAGTCCCTTTTATCCCAAGGAACCTTGAATTTTTCAGATTGCATCCTATATGCTTTTCTCACCCTAGCTCCTTCACGACCCCGTAGTTGCTGCATTGTTAATGTGGTGACATCTTCACCAGGAAATCGCATTTGATACATTTTACGGGCAACAGCTAAACGCGACCGAGAATTTGAAACCAGCTTAGCCTGTCTCTCTAAGAATTTTGTTGAATGTGCTAAGGATCTTCCATGAGCATACTGACGAGCACCTCGCTCACCAACCCAAACCATACTGGTTCCAGCATCTCCTATCAACTCTACAGCACGATGGCTAATATCAGTACCCGGCCCTAGCAATAATACACCAATCATAGCAACAGGTATTCTAACTGTTCCGTTGCTATCAAGCACTGTAATAGCGCTATCCACACGATTTATCTTTGCGTGTTCTACGTAAATAAAGCTGACACGATCGCTTATTTTAGGAAGTTCTCGCAGAGATGTTTTCTTCGTTCCACTTTTTTTTACCATGATTCGTTTCCCAATGGAATAACGGTCATTAAACCAAAACCGTATGCTTTTTTCTTTCCCATTCCTTCAGTCAAAAGCTTCTTAAAAAGATCTGCATCACTAACTGTTAAGATCCCTTCATAAACAACCTTTATCAATCGGATAGGTTTAACAGCTTTTTTAAACACCTCATAACCACGTTCAACGATTGAAAAATCTTCTTTTATCAGTGAAAATCCATTTTTGTCAGAGCGGTCTATTAGATAATTCATCTGATATTCACTCGTAACATGAGGTTTTACAATACCTCTTTTAAGATTATCTGGTGATACTAAGGAAATAACTGGATTAAGCACCACTCGAAATTTCATTCGGCTACCAGTATAGATATTATCTAAAAATTGTTGATAATCCTTAGTTTGAGCACTACCAGAAACCCCGTATTTTTCTAATCGTTGTAAATCAGGTTTATTTTCACTAACAATAATCAGGTAATCTTTATCTTGGATACGATCTATACGCCATAATTTCCTTGTTCGAATAGATTGTTCCATTTCTTCTGGAAAACTCTCTTCTACCCAAGCATGGTAAGCGCCTATATGTGTTAAGCGCCTAATCTTTCGGCGATTGGTCCGATCAATTTCTACTCTTGAGATATACATACCATCAATCTCCTATACTCTTAAAAACATCATGTGCCGTATTTTTATCTCGAAACGAATTCCGAACTTGAACCAGTTCTCTGGTTTCATACCTATAGCCAAACCTTCTCCCCTTTTGTGAAAAAGACTTGACAACATCTTGTCTCAGTTGATAAATACCTCTATCGGTTAAATGTCTATCAGAATAGATTTCTAAAGTTACGACATCCATAAGCTTTCTCTTCATAAACCATGGTGAAGCTTGCCACTCAAGAGTTCTCAAACTTTCAACTGCTCCAATCTCAGTCTCACCTAAGATAAAATCTGCAGTCAACGGCAGAGCCCTTCTTCCCATAAATGGTTGGAAATAGGGATTTCTCAAAGCTTGTAAAATCATTTCCAAAAACTGCTCATTATTATGAGAAAGAGCCACTACAAAAACAGCATCTTCTAAATAATAACGATTCGTGACATAATTTCGTTCAAACTTTCCTTTTTCTGTATACTTTTGTGCAATATGAAAATCTCTGAGTAAATTTCCTTGTTGATCCACTCGAACTGCAAAATCCAGCTCGTTTAAACGAGTAATTTTTTCATCATCGTCTCGACGATATCCTAGACTTGAAGCAATCAACCCAATAACAGAACTCTTAGAAGGATAAAAATCCGTATGTCTTGTTTCGAAATGTGAACTTGTCCCCCAAGATTGCAAAGGGCCAGCAAATTTCAACAAAATAGTCTTCATGCCATTCACCTATTTTTTGAGGACTTGTCCTAAGGTTTCCGAAAAATCTTTTAATAATTCTGAAACGGAATATTTTTCCTCACCTATTTGTTTTAAACTCTCATTCTCATCCAAAGTCACATAGAAAGTCAAAAGTGGTTTATTCACGAATTTTTCAACTCTTGTATACTCTTTAGACAGTTTTTCAATAGATTTTGCCACATAACCATCTGTTGATTTAACTGGTTCTTCAAAAGCACTGACAAGATTAACAGGACGATCATCACGCAAAGAAACGATTAGAGCCTGCGGTAAAGTTTGATTGGCAAAGGTATTCACTTTTCCTGTCGGGAGTGAATTTGCAAATGCTTCGATGAATAAATTCAAGCTGTTCTTTAAGGATTTCTCATCCTCTAGTTGTTTTGATAATTCATGAATCGCAACATTGGCATAACGATAGAGCGTAGAAGAGTTAAATTCGATAGTTCCCAGCATACCTGCACCTGCATTATCCTCTGGAGCTAAATCATCAATAGCAGTAAAGAAATCAAATTCAGTTTGTACAGCATGTGTTGAAATAGCATGGGCAACTTGAGAGGAAGCATCCTCGTTTAGAACTGGATCTTCAGCTACCATTCGACCGAACATAGCAACATCAATGGCTGGATTTGAGTTAGCTAGTTTTTGAAGTTCTTTTTTATCAGTCAGATTTTCATAGGCCGCTTGAGCTAATTTCTCAGCTTGTCTATCCCCCATAAAGTAAAGCGCCTTGACTTCACCTTTTTTCTTAATTCCAGTAGCTATCAAGACTGTATCTGCTTTGGTTAGTGCATCTTCAAAACTGATAGAATTATCTAGTTCTACAATTTTACCTGCAACATATCTTACAATGTCTTTTGTTCGGACACCGACATTAGACTGTTCTCCATAAGTATTAAAATAGTCTCTTATAGCTCTCTTCCAAGCTTGAGAACTCACGCGCGATCTTTTTACACCCCCGTACTGAGCGGTCTTTGGGCTACCTGTATCATCTCTATTCATATTTGAAGGTGGCAAGGTTTGTATAGCATGAATATCTAAAAATAAGCGTTGGTTAGTTGTCATTGTGTTTTTCTCCTTTGATTTGTTTATAATATGATCTTGCCCAATTTAGGCGAAGATTTTCTTGTACATTTTTTAAAAACCAATACAAGTCCTCAGCTAACTTAGCATAATCAACCTTTGTAGCAGGAGACTTTGTTTTGAGTAACATCATCATGTGGCGTAAATGGTAGATCAACTCTTCAAAAGTTGATGATGTAATCATAACATTGAACCTTCTGTCAATGGCTGTCGTATCATCTCCTTTTCGAAGTTGACTAAGAGCAGAACCGATATTTTGATAAGTATCGGGCTCATCTAACATCACACCAGTTGAAGTTCCTTGTTGATGTAAGGCGTAAAATTGGATAGCTGTATAAATTGCTAACTCCTCATAGCTAGGCTGCTGGTATGAATTGACAAACTCCTCTGGTAAATGCTCAAATAAAATCGGCCAGATATCTGTTGCATCGCTCAAGGGTTTACCCAACGTTTTTCTAATTTTTGCCAGTGCAGCTTTACTCGATGGTGACTCCAACTCATAACTCAATTGTCTAATAATTCTTTTTGTGACAGAACCAACTGTCTGTTTGGATTGTTCCAACACACACACCTCCTATTTTAATTGTTGATGAAGCAAATAATCAAATGAATTATAGGCAGTTGCAATATTTTTTATTCGACCATCTTTTTCAATACCGAGGTAGTCCCTCGTTCCTCCTTGACCTAAGATGCTCTTTGCTTCAGCTTTAACCATTTTTTTCAGTAAGTCTCTCCATTCTTTGATTTTAGGATCCTTTTCATCATCTGGTAGGATACTGGATAACCATTCACGAAAAGGGTGATCGATTTTGAAATAGAGCATTTCAACCATCTGATTAGTATAATTGTTGTTTGAGATATTCCTGATTTCTTTTAGATCCTCTATATAGCGTTTATATACTTTAGAAATGACAGTTTTTGTTTCTTCCACCACCTCATTAATACGTGGTACCCAACCACTCTCATTAAAATCAGCCAAAACTAAATCATTGATAAGTATAGAGTCAATAACTTCATCAGTTGGAAGCCATGAAGTAGCGTTTCCATCGTCCTGCATACTAATGGAAATAATATTAAATAATCTATTTCCTATTGTGTCACCTATATCTCCTAGCCAATCAATAATTCCCGGTCTTCTAAAGTGCCCTGTTCTATCTTCTACTGCTAGCAAACCAAAAGACCGCCACAACGATTGATTCAAGAGATGTTTCTTAGGAGTATAGCTATCTTTATTTTCTCCTGTAGTATTATACTTCCATGTTGTCATTGGCTCTAAAAAATTGTCCTGATGATTGATATCGGGTAATTTTACAATCTCAAAAGAGAAAGGCTTATTTAAATCATATTCTGGATCAATATAAATCCCTCTGCTCCAAATCGTATACAGATTAGCTAAATCTGTACATTCACTACCAAACAAATAGCGATTAATATTATCAGAACTAGCAAATTCCCAACAGGGACATTGAATACTTTCTAAATTACCATAGTCATAGAATGGCAAGATACAATTTAGTAACAGCGTTTCAAATAAAGAAGCTCCCTGTATAAAAACTACACCGATATCAAACAACCAGCCTTTTGACACTTTATATTTTTCTTTTCCAAAAATAACTTTATCGGATAATCCTGAGTACCCTTGAAAAGTTAAAAGCCATCGTGTAAGTTCGGAAGGAGTCAGTTGTTCTTTATTTTTACTATTCTTTGGGGAAAATAAGGCTAACTTATTCCCACTCTCTGAAATCGTTCTATTGATATTTTTCCCAGAAATACTGCTTGCTTTTGCTTTACTGATTCTATCTGCTGCAATATCCTCTTTTCTAACTTGAAAAAATGGATATTCCTCATCAAATAAGTAAAAGCGATCCCGCCATTTTTCTAGGTAATGATTAACAATGTCTGGGAACTTACCACTTTCCCAAAGATCTATCCATGTATCATATAAATCATCCTGATAGTCAGCAATATCAGATTCTTCCACAGGCTCAATTTGTTTAAACCGCTCATCTACTGCCAGATACTCATAGACATTACCATCTGCATCAAAGCGTGAAAAAACAGTATGTAACACAGCCAGCAAAACTCGTAGCACAGCAAAATCTTGCGTTTTTGTATCTCCTGCTAAATCTTTGTACTGATGAGCATTTATAAACAATTCCTGCAAGGAAACTTCTTTTGTTGTTCCTTTTTCATCATAAACGACAGAAATCCAGGGTTCATCTAGCAAATTAAATCGACTCATTCTTATTCAACCTCTCCGTTGTAATTCCATATTTTTTATCATATAAGAGTTTAAACCCATTTAGAATAAACTCATTGTTTTCATCAAAAATAATCCCGAGAGCTCCTTTTAACCACGATGAATTTCGCCATTGACTTAAATAGCTGTTGTTATACCTTTCAAGCTCTTCAATAGTTTGATCGATATTATAGCCCTTGGATAAACTAATTGGAAGTCGTAAAGTATTTTGTGCTACTTTTTTAGCGACCGAAGGATTATCAATATTCTGAGATATATCTTGATTTTCAATAAATAAGCTATAGCCATCAGACATTTTCTTTAAAGCAATCACTTCAATTGTATCTTCAACATCACGAACCTGAGCATTAGATTTTTCTTCACTATCGTTTGGATGCAGGTTCTTCAACCAGCCAATCAGACTATTGTTTCTATGTCTCGATATTTTTAAGACAGGATCATTGATACGGTATGTTCTTGCCTTTGTTTCCTTATTTTTAATCGTGATATCATGCTCCGCCTTAGCATCTAAATATTTTTGCTGAAATTCCTGACTTGAAAACTCAATTGTAAAATCTGGACTATAAACTTTCTGGACTAATGGTGAAATATCATCTGGTAATCTCATGATATCTGGTAAAAAGTGCTGAGTTCTGGCTAATAGATAATCACCATAAACAAAACTACTTCCTTCTTCAAAATCCAACTCTTCGGAAGTTCCTAAAACGTAAAACCTAGCTATTTCATGCTTTTGAGGCCGTTCTATTTGGTGTCGATGAAGTCGTCCAATACGTTGCATTAGCAAGTCCATAGGTGCCAGATCACTTATCATCACATCGAAGTCAATATCCAAGGATTGCTCAATCACCTGAGTTCCAATGATAACTTTCTTATGTGGACGTTCTACATTTTTTCCGATTTGTTGTAATAATTCTTTCTCTTTTTGGATTCTTTCGGTCGCAATAAAACTGGAATGAAGCAATTCCACCATATCATCTCCAAAAATTTCCGAAAAGTTTCTTGCCAACTCTTGGGATCTTCTCACTGTATTGACAATGATTCCAACTACTCCACCGCCCTCAAGGCCATCTTTAACCATACCCAATAACAGCTCTTCTTGTAAACGAATGATGTGAATGTCTTTTATGTTTTGCTTATTGAATGTTGTAACTTGATGAATCTCTGAGCCATCATTATAAGTGATTAAAGGATAAGCATCTGTCTTTAATTGGTCCGCATTTTCAATATCTCGCCATTTGAGCCCCATCCCACACATATAGCTTTTAAGGATATTTTCTCTTTGTTGAGAAGGTAATGTCGCCGACAAAATGACTACTGGAACGCCATAGGCTCCCATCCATTTTATCGCCTCCATCAAATATTGACTCATATAAGCATCATAGGCGTGAACTTCATCAATAATAACAACCTTTTTACTAAAACCTAGATGACGTAAAGCTAAATGTTTTTGTTTCAATGCTAACATTAAGAACTGATCAACAGTCCCCACTACAAAATCATCTAAAGCCGAAGTCTTTCTCCCAGAAAACCATTCATTAATGATAACACTACCATTTTCTACATCGTCAAAATTAAATGTATTAGCTTTAAGTTTTAAAAAATCTTCGTTTAGAGCTGCTTTCCCGTGTACCAACTGAATAGATAGTATGTCTTCAGAATCATCTTTTAAACTTTCAACCCATTTTTCAATACGATTAAAAATTCCATTCGATGTCGCCTGAGTTGGTAAACCAAAAAAAAGACCGCTTCTTCCCGTCTTAGTAGCTAACTGCTCCGCTGTAATCAATGAAGCTTCTGTCTTCCCTAACCCCATTGGTGCTTCTAGAACTACAATCCCAGGTTTAGATATTTGAGTAATAACATGAGATAAGATTGATTGAACATTATTAGGTTCAAATCCAAATCTTTCCTTATAGAGACTATCTGGTTTTGAGATATATTTAGGTTGCCACAAACTAGTTTTTTTCCACCTTTCAAATCCATCTTGAAGGCGTCTTGACTTATCTACCCCCTCTTTTTCATTGACACTCAATAAAGGAAAGTAGTTCTCATTACTAGCAATCCAGTCAGCCATAATCAGCAATCCTGATAAGATAACTTGAGCTGGCTGTTTAATTTTAGGAAGCTCTTTCACAGAGTCAAACCCACACTCCTCTATAGCACAGTTGAAGATTTCTTTTTGAACCAAATCCCAGTTCTTATGGATAGCACACTCCTTACTTTCATTTTGAAAATAGTTTGAAAGATAGCTCCCTTGATTTTTTACATCCTCAATCGTATCAATCGGTCGTCCATGGTGTCCACCAATAATAGTCGAAATATCCTCTTGAACACCATAACTAGATAGCAAATATTGACCTGCAAGGCTATGATGACTCTTTTTCGGTGATGATAGTTGAAGTGAACTAATTTTAGTAAATCCTGACTGCTCCAATTTTTCTAATAGTTGAATATCCAAATCATCTGAATTTGCAAATCCTCTTTGAGTTTGAAAGGCTGGAGTTGCTTTCACGATATCATGAACAGCAGCTAAAAATTGTGCAAGTCGTTTCCCTAAATCTCCATCATATGTTGCTGAATCCAGAGAATCCTCAATCAGTTTTTTTTGCCCTTCACTTAACCAATGCTCCCAGAGAAGTCCAATTATATTTTTTGTATCTTCTAGATGCTGAGACAAGGGTAACCAAAAAAATCTACCATTTTCTTCCTTTTTCTTAGCCCAAAGAGTATCGGACTTTTTCTTAGACATGCTTCATCCCCTCTTCATCCCATTTTATATATTTCCATTTTATACCTAAAAGTTTTAAAATACAACAACAAACATGGAAGGGGTTACAAAAACATGCTGTTTTCTAAAGTAGTGTAAACATAAGAATGGGAAAATCCTTTTTAGAGGAGTTTTAAAACATTACTAGAATGATCTTTATTACTATAAAACCATTCACCATAGAATTGCTTCACTTCCATACCCTAAAGTAAGAAATGGATGATATTTCCCTTAAATTAACTGTAAAGGATTGTATTGTTGAAAATGGGTACATTCTCTGTGATTCAAATATCAAAAAAAGAGAGAATAATGTAATCCTCTCCTGTTCTTCGTTATATGTGAGACTTTTCAATTGACAATGAACTTGTTTTCCTTATGTTTCATTTTTTGAGACTAATACCACGGTTTCAACTGGCTAAGACCGCCAGACTTTTAAATATTGCTGAGCTGTCTCTAGGTTAAAGGTTTTATCTGCGATGAGTCGCTCAACGAGGGGAGCAACTTCGGACTCACTAGCACCAGCTAGGAGAGCTAGGGATTTGGCCTGTAATTTCATGTGGCCTTGCTGGATTCCCGTACTGACCAAGGCTTTCAGGGCCGCAAAGTTTTGGGCAAGACCGATGGACACGATAATCTGAGCTAATTCCTTAGCTGAAGGATTTCCCAGTAGTTCATGGCTGAGTGCTACACGAGGATTGAGACCGATAGAGCCACCCTTGGTCGCTACGGGCATAGGTAAGGTCATCTCACCGACCAATTCTTCTGAGTCCCTATCGAGACTCCATCGGCTGAGGCCTTGATAGCGTCCATCTCGACTGGCAAAGGCATGGGCCCCAGCTTCGATGGCACGCCAGTCATTACCAGTGGCAATCAAAATGGCATCAATACCATTAAAAATCCCTTTATTGTGAGTAGCTGCTCGGTAGGGATCAGCCTGTGCAAACTGGCTAGCCAAAGCTATTTTCTCCGCAATTTCTCGTCCTTGGTCCCTTTGGGGACTCAAGTAGCGAAAGGCGATACGACAGCTTGCAGTCACCAGAGAATCGGTCGCATAGTTGGACAAAATTCCCATAAGACTCTGTCCCTGACTGAGTTCTTCTAAGACTGGTTTCAAGGCTTCCAGCATGGTGTTGAGCATATTGGCTCCCATGGCTTCCTGGGTATCGACATGAAGATAAACAACGAGAAAGTCTGTTTCACCTTTGATCTGTTCTACATGCAAATCACGCGCCCCACCACCACGTTTGACGATAGAAGGATAGGCTTGATTGGCAAGTTCCAAGAGCTCGGCTTTCTTGCTGGCAATCTTCTCTTGCGCTTGTTCAGGATCAGCAACTTGATAAAGGGCTACCTGACCAATCATCTGGCGCTCATGTACTTGAGCAGTAAAGCCGCCTGCTCGCTTGATGATTTTACTAGCATAGCTGGCCGCAGCAACCACTGAGGGTTCTTCTGTCACATAGGGAACTGTGTAGTCCTGACCGTTCACCAAAAGCTCTGGAATGATAGAATAAGGCAGAGAAAAAGTTCCCACTACATTCTCACTCAGCTGATCTGCAACTGCCAAACTGATTTGTTCATCCTGCTCCAGACTGGTTTGCTTTTCAGGACTAAGGAGCGCCTGAGCTTTCAGTAACTCAAGGCGCTCATGGTATGTTTTTTTAGAAAATCCATTCCAACTTATCTTCATTATTTTTCAACCTTGCTATAATGGCGTTGGTGGTCGACAATTTCAACCAAGGCATAGTCTTGATGTTCATAACCTGCAAATTGGGCTGAACCAGACTCATCCAACTGCAAGTCTTCGAAGAAGACTTTTTCATAGTTTGCAACAGACAATGTTGTACGTTGTTTAAGTTTACTCAAGCGATCCTTATCAAGATAAGTTTCATAACCTTCTACCAGCTCTCCACTAAAGAACTCTGAAACCGCTCCACTTCCGTAACTGTAGAGGGCAATTTTATCTCCAGCCTTCAAAGTCTCTGCATTTTCCAAAAGAGAAAGGAGGCCGAGGAAGAGAGAACCTGTGTAGATATTTCCAATCATCTGACTGTAGAGAATGGACTTGTCAAAGTTTTCTTGCAGACTATCCTTTTTCTCTTGAGATAAGTTCTTGTCCATCATCTTGCGCAAGCCTTTTAGGGCCAACTTAGGATAAGGCAAGTGGAAACAGATGGCCGCAAAGTCACCCATTGTCCAATCGTAACGCTTCTTGTATTCATCCCAAGTCGTCGTGAGACTATCCAGATACTGCTGGGTTGAATAGACACCATTGACATAAGGGGTGCTTGAATAGTTTGGTCGCCAGAAATCCATGATGTCACGTGTTTGAGCAACATTATCATTGTTAAAGGCCATAATACGTGGATTTTGCGTGATTAGCATGGCCACACTTCCAGCTCCCTGAGTTGGCTCACCCGGAGTCCCCACACCATACTTGGCAATATCACTGGCAATGACCAAAACCTTGGATGCTGGAGAATTTTCCACATGTAACTTGGCATAATGGAGGGCAGCTGTTGCTCCATAGCAGGCTTCCTTGATTTCAAAGCTACGGGCGAAAGGCTGAATGCCCAACAGACCATGAACAAAGACCGCTGCCGCCTTACTCTGGTCAATTCCTGACTCGGTCGCCACGATGACCATGTCGATTTCTTCTTTTTCTTTATCTGTGA
>ERZ773099.1448-NODE-1448-length-17584-cov-4.695419_pt1 | contig 17584 bp, 17 predicted proteins | sample MGYA00511120_ERZ773099 | MGnify/ENA primary metagenome ERZ773099 (study PRJEB29015, sample SAMEA2738012) | human oral metagenome | biome: human oral; feature: human-associated habitat; material: dental | place: China | collected 2104 ...
AAGTATATATAACCATAAACATTGACATTAGGGCATACATTCTTTGGAAAATCACCAATGTAGTACTTCCAAGAGAAACCCCAAAAACTAGCGCCCAAAGCCAAAAGTTTTTTATTTCCAAATAATCAAAAATTTTCTTCAAAAAATATAATATAACACCAAAAATCGCAACATTAATTATAAATATAATATATTTTGAAAAAACTCCAAAAAAGAATATACTAACCAAATGTACCAACATATAAAACAATGGTGGATGAACATCCATTGCTTGATTAAAATACACCATATCAAATCTTAATACATCCTTTATATCAACAGTCACATAATCTTTAGCATCTTCCCTCGTTTTCCAAATTGGCTTTTGTTTACTCTCAATTTCATTCACTTTAGCTCTCGCCCCATTAATATCTTTAATGAGTGAAATCCAATTATTTTCGAATATTACTCGATTCATACCATTAGCATAATCATATGGTCTAAACATAATATCATACCTATAATTAGATGAACCATATGAAAATACTTCATCAGAAAATAATCCTTTTTTCTGCCCCATCCAATACAAAAAATTAGCCATAATAATAGTTATTACTAAATATTTAAAAACTCTGCTATTAAAAATTTTATTTAGCTTTTCCATAAAAACTCCATTAATATTATTTTCCATTTTAATATACAACATTTTACATACATTTACAAATATTCAACCCTTTTTATAAAATATAAAAAGGATGCTTATTCAAGCACCCTAAAGTAAAATATTTAAAATGTAATCATCCTTTCATACTCAGAAATAGCCTTCCTATCAGTCATTCCAGAAATGTACTCAATTATAGCAAAAACATAGCTTTCACTACTCTGTAAATCAATAAATTTCTTAAAATCATATACATTTCCGTCATCATAGCTATTTATCTCTTCCAAGTCAGTTTTGAAGTTGAAACAATAAATTTTTAGCCACTTAACAAAGTCAAGCACTACATGTCCATATTCCCTCGCTGGGCGGGCAATCTTTAAAACACCATCATCATTTAATCCATAATATAAATCAAATAATGTATTTAAAATTAGTGAAAAATAAGGTTTGCTAATTTTTACTCTCTCTGAAAAGCAAATACGAGAAGTATTAAACGCCTTTATAGCATCCAATCTCTCAGCCCATTCCCCAGAAAATCTAATTCCATCCTCTGGATTTGAGTTTTGAACACAATCATTAATTAACCCACCAACAATTACATCCCTATTATATTCATTAAATTTTAACTTCAATGAATATAACAAATCTCGTTCAATTTCCTCTCTAGTTAAAACATTTAGACGCAAAGCATCTTCAGTATCACGCATTATATAAGAAATTTTGTCTGACAGTTTCACCACACAAGCTTCCCATGTATAAGGATCATATTGGTTCGGCCTTATGTAATCCCTCTCTAGATTAATAAATTCATTTCTAGGCTTAAGGCCATTATCATCCACCTCTCCACAGTGAGAAATTATACCATCCCTCACCGCATAGGTAAGGTTAAGCTGTTGACTCAGTCCCTTACTGCCCACAACAAGCTCAAAGTAATCTGCAAGCACCACTCCATTCTTCTCATGCCAGAATGGTCTATTACAATATTTAAGATCAATCTTGCTTAAAATTGATTCACCTTCATGTCCAAATGGAGCATGACCAATGTCATGTCCAAGTGCAATTGCCTTACACAAGGTTTCATTAAGTCCCAATCTATTAGCAATCGTACTAGCTATAGATGATACATACAACACATGTTCACTCCTGGTACAAACATGGTCGTTCACAGGACTAAAAAATAGTTGAGTCTTATTCCTAAGCCTCTTATATGCATTAGATTCCATGATTCGATAATAATCTAATTCGAATCCCTTTGCATAATTAACATCCGTATCGAAAATCATCTTTCTCCGTCTAGATATTGCATTCTCATATCTATTATTTCCCTTATTCATTGCTACTTCTAAAAATTTTTTCATATTATTCCTTTCTGCCAATCGGCAACAAAAACATTAAACATTATAACATTATGTTACTATATTTATGTAAAATTGTCAATTTTAAGACAAAAAACAAATAACCAATACTTTTTTCAAAGATATATTGAATTTTATTTTCTTAAATTATATAATGTCACTACAAATTACAAACGCCTGGATAGCTCAGTTGGTAGAGTGCAGCCTTGGTAAGGCTGAGGTCGGCAGTTCAATCCTGCTTTCAGGCTCCATTTTATAAAAGCAAAAGAGCAGATCGTGAATTCTCACGATCTGCTCTTACACATTATACTAATTTAGGCAAACCTACTCACATATCAAAATTTCTCTCAAGTGTAAATAAGTTCATACTGACTATTTTTTTATTCCCACTCTTAATACCCCTCCTTGTTAAAGTCCACTTCGCATCATTGACACTGATGCAATCAACCAATCCAGGAAATCTTTTTCCAAAAGAATTAAGCACTTCTTCTTGCTTTCCTATCGAAACAGGATAACCATCCGTCCATAAATTCATATGATACGAATTATCTTCAGATTCGCCATTTCTAAGGAAAAAAATCCTATTGGGTTATTCGTGAAGTACAGCTGTTATACCATACTTACATAAAAACTTTTGAAAACTTTCTTCTCTAAAGAAAGTGTATCGATTATCTATAAAACCATCCGATAAACCTAAAGTCCCGTTTCCAAAAATTTCGCCTTTTTTAACAACAAATCCCATATTTATGACTCTAAGAGGTTCATTCGGCGTCTTAAGGGTTAATTTAGCAAAACCGTTTTGATATAATGTATACCTCATGCTATGGATGCCATCAATGCACAGCTCCTTCGCTGTACATTTTATAACTCCATTGTTCTGAACTTGGCATTCCCAGCCATTTACTAATAAATACTTGGGAATAAATATTTCAAATTTAACTCCCTCGCATTTTTCGAACACCAAATTCTTTATGGTTATCATCGCTGCAGCCACAATCTCCTTTCCCTACCCTATTAGGGTTCGTTTCCAAAATATAAAACTGGCTAAATCTATATTCCTGCTACATTAGCGGGGCTTTTCATTAATATATTACACAAAAAAAAAAGATTCTGGCTGAACCTCAATTAGTATATATGAGGTAACAATTATTATCTTTTTTTCAATGTGCACGTATTATGTTACGTGGCAACTATTATAAACCATTTTACATAAAAATTCAATTAATCCGATTAATTAAATTTTTTCCAACCTCAAATAAAAAAAATATGATATAATATACAAAATACATTAGAAAGAACTTAAAACAATGGCATTCGACGGAATAATTTTAAAAAACATAACAAACGAATTAAAAGAACTTATAAATGGAAAAATAAACAAAATTCAACAAAGTTCCAAAGATAACTTAACTTTATCAATTTATAACCAAAGACCCTATAACTTATACATAGATATTTCAGCAAATAACTATAGAGTACATTTAACAAATCATTCTGAAAAAAACCTTCAAGCGCCTTCAAATTTCTGTATGGTATTAAGAAAATATATTACATCAGCCAAAATAACCAATATCTATTCACTAGGATTAGAAAGAATTCTCTATATTGAATTTGAAACATATAATGAAATGAATGATTTAATAAAAAGGTATCTTGTATGTGAGTTAATGGGTAAATATAGTAATATATTGCTTTTAAATGAACATTTCAATATAATTGACGCCTTAAAGAAATTTGACGGAAATGATATATCAAGAGACATCATGCCAGGTAGGCACTATTCACTACCAAATGATACCAAAAACGACTTTACCAAAATAAATGAATCAGAATTTATCAACATCATAACAAATTCAGAATTCAAAACACTTGAAACAGTCATACCTTCCCTATTTACAGGAATAAGTAAATTATATATTCAATCACTAATAAATGAATTAAAATTAAGTAATACCATTTCAGATAAAGCTTTAAAAGAAATATACAAATCAATTTCAGACTCAATAGCAAATGGAAAAGGGATAAATTTTAAAAATAACTACACAATAATTCCTACATCTAATTCTGATAATTTAAAATTAAATAAATTCTTAGATGACTTTTACTATAACAAAAATAAAATTGATAATTTTAATAATTATAAGTCAATTCTTCTTAAAATCCTTAATAACACACTTGATAAAATAACAAGCAAATTACTCAACATCGACGAAAAAATCAAATCTACAGCAAATATGGACGATTTAAAACTATCTGGAGAGTTAATACTTGCGAACATCCATCAATTCAATGAAAAAGAACTAGAATATAATAAAATTTCTAAACTAAATATTTTAAATTATTACACAAACGAATATATTGAAATAGATATTGATTTCACAAAATCACTATCTAAAAATGCGGACAATTATTTTAAAAAATATAATAAAGCAAAAAATACTTTAAAAATTTGCAAAATCCAACAAGAAGAAACAAATAAAGAATTGGATTATCTGCAATCACTCCTATACCAATTGGATAATGCAACATCAATTATGGATTTGGATGATATCTATAATGAAATAAATGAACAAATACTATTCACAGATTCAGCATTAAAGAAAATCAAAAAACATCAAAATCCAAACCAAAAACCTAAAAAAACAGACTTACCCTCACTTACTAATTACATCAAAACTACAGTTGACGATTACCAAGTGCTAATTGGAAAAAACAATAAACAAAACGACTATTTAACAAAAACAGTAGCAAACAAAGAAGATATATGGATGCATACAAAAGACATTCACGGAAGCCATGTAATCTTAAGAACAAATGGACAAACGCCAAAAATATCAACAATTGAAAAAGTAGCATCACTTGCTGCATATTACAGCAAAGCCCGATTCTCATCGCATGTACCAGTTGATTATACACAAGTAAAATATGTCAAAAAGCCAAATGGTTCAGTTCCCGGATATGTAATCTATACAAACAACAAAAACATACATGTCACACCATCAAGCCTATTAACAACAGAATAAAAAAAGAACGTAGATCAAAAATCTACGTTCTTTTCATATTAAGCCACTTTTGAAAAAAAGAAGCTTTTTATTTTATTAAAAAATCTCTTTACAAAATTTTCTTTATATTTAACTAGTAATTTAGTTTCATCAACCACTTCATCTGTCTTTTCATCATTAACTATCCCACCATCATCCATCACTTCATAAATATTTGGTAAAGTAGCAATTCTATCAATATATTCGGATTTTTTCAATTCATCCAAAATATAATTCTGATAAATAAGTGATAATAATCCAATTGTCATATTTGACAATATATTATTAACATCAAATCTATATTCATTATTTTTAATTTTATTAAAATAGGTAATTAATATATTTGGAATTCTTTTAATAATATTAGAATCCATATTTTTAAATACTCCAGAAATTTCAGCTGCAATATCCTTACACTTATCATCTATTTCATCATCATTCATAATAACTGCATTAGCCAAAATATCATATGCTTCTTTCCTAAAAACATTAATTCCATACGAATTAACTAATTTCTCAATATACTCTAAATCAAACTTTTTAAAATTCTTCACAAAATTGAATTTATCATCCACAAAATATAATCTATCAATTATATCATTGCCAATTATATCAATTGCAATCTTATAATCATCATTATACTCATAATGCCTTGGATCATGACAATCCTTACCAAACAATACTTTAACTGGCATTCCACCACTTTTTAAAGATGCTTCAGATTCTTCTGCAACAATATTCCAAAACTCTTTACAAGGATATTTAATTTGCTGTGAATACTTTTTTCCATTCAATTGTAAAATATAATTTGCACCAATTCTGCCAAGATTAATTTCAAGCGGTATATTAGTCTCAATAGCTTTTTTACAAATCAACCTTGTAATTTGCTCTTCCTTCTCACCAAACTCAGATCTTCTAACCATAAAAATATCTGGATGTGCAATAATATCAGGAATTCCCCTATCTATTGACAAAAGCAAATAACTTAAATAAGTATCCAAATCATTATCAGTAGGTTTCTTTTTTGTATAAATATTTAGACCGACAAAATCTTCTTTTTTATCAAGTACAAAATGTTGTCCCTGAATCATAATATCAGTCTTCTTTTTTAAATCCAATAAATGCTTAATATCCTCGTCAAAAGGAGTATATTCAAATTCAAAACCAACTTTTATATCAATTTTATCTTCATAATCTTTTTTAAGCTTATTAATGGATTCAATATATTCATTAGTAGAACTCAAAGCCATTCTCATATTATCATTAAAATCTAATTTTTCTCTTAATGGAATATGATCCGTAAAAGCCATTGAAGTATAACCAGCTCTTATAGCAGCTTCAACATAGTCCCTATCCATAGCTGTTTTAGAAGCGTGTTTACATCTATAAGTATGAGAATGATAATTAAAATTTTGCTTTTCAATTTTATTCATCATTTACAGCCTCCTTACTATTTAATTCATTTTTTAACTTAAACTCTGTAAAATTAATATCCAATTTATTATAATCATCCGCTTTTAAACCAATTCTGCTTCTCATAAAAGTAAGCATAATCATAATGCCAATTAATGAAATCGCTCCAAACAATGTAAATGCAATAGCCATATCGTTGTTTTTAACAATAACGGTAGCAATCAGTCCCATTAAAAATGACGATGTACCACAAACAATTGCATATGCCGAGTAAATCTTAGATAAAATCTTTTTACCCGCAAAATTAGACATATATTTCTTTATTAAAACATAGTAAAACGACATACATAAATATCTTATCATATATAAAAATACTACAAACAATACAATTAAATAATAATTAATATTAAATTTATAAAGTAAACCTGCAACAAATATTGTTAATCCAAATAAAACTCCAATAATTGTTAAGGTTCTATTCTTAAACTTTCTATGTACTCTTTCAGCATAATTTGATCCAAACGAAGACATAAGCTGTGTTGCACCATATACAATCCCTATCAATTCAGGAGAAACATTTAAGAAATTCAAATATTCTATTTCATAATTATTCATAACTTGAATTGATGAATAAAATATAGCAACAAATCCAAATAATGCAATTAATCTCTTGGAACTAAAAATATATTTAAAACCGATTCCTAATTCTTTAAAATACTTATTTTTCTTTTTAATAAACTCCTCTTCAGTCTCAACTTTCTTCTTATCATCCTGATCAAGTGGATGTAACATAAAAGAAATTCTTAATGATACTGCAAAAGTACTGCAACACAATATTAATGGAATATATGGATTTAATTTAAATAAAAAACCAGACACTGCTGCAGAAATAGTTGCAACAATGAAAAATCTACTAAGTGACTTTCCAAGTGTTTTTGCAAACACTTCTGATTTCTTATCAGTATTTGGAATTGAGTAAAGTAACATACTCTCCTCAGCATTATCCTTAATCGGATATCCCATACCCATAAATAAATAAGCCAAATAAAGTATTATTGGATTAGTTGAAAATATAATCAAAATAATGGACATTACTAAAAGTGAATCACCAATAATAATTGATGCTTTATAGCCTAGTTTTTCAATAATCATTACAGATGGAACTTGACAAATTACTTTAAAAATCCCATATAAAGCACCAGCTAATACAATATTTGACATCTGAAGATTTCTAACATTCAGTAAAAACAAAATATATGTTGTATAGAAAAATAATAAATCAGATGCTAACATTTTATGGATTTTAAGTAATGATATATTATCCCTCTGTTTTTTAGCATATATAATTTCTTTTTTTGTCATTTGTATCCACTCCATTAAACTTGTAACATAATTTTATCAATACTATCAATCTTTTACAATATTTTACAGCTTTTCAAATATTATATTTATATTACAAAAAAACGATGAACTATCAAAATCCATCGTTTTATAAATTCATATTAATCTAAATTAGCTAATAATGGTGGAGCAATTTGTTTCTTTCTTGACATTACTCCTTCTAAGAACATTGAATCATCAGCATCCAACTTTTGATCAAAAGCTTTTTCAACAACGCCTTTTAAACTACCCATTGCAATTATTTTTGAATTAGTATTAACAATATCAGTAATTACTAATAAAAATAATGCCAAGCCTTTATCATTGATTTCTTTTTCCATAGCAAAAGCTAATTCTTCTTTTCTAGAAAACACATCATCAATATCAGCTGTATTAACTTGTGCTACTACAATTTTTTTACCCTTTTCAGTAAATTCCTTAGCATCCAAATTAACAATTTCTGTTGCAGAATATGTACTTAAATCAGTACCCGCTTTAAGCATGTTCATACCATATTCCCTTGCATCAAAACCTGCAATTTTTTCTAATTCATTAAAAACTTCAATATCATATTTAGTACATGTTGGAGATTTTAACAACAATGTATCAGAAATAATTGCACTAATCATCAATGTTGCAATCTTTGAATCAATTTCCACACCATTTGCTTTGTATTCCTCAAATAACAATGTATTTGTGCAACCATATGGTTTAGCATTATAATATAATGGTTCATTAGTATGAAAATTTGAAATTCTATGATGATCTGTAACAGATATAATTTTCAAATTCTCAATATTGTCAGCACTTTGATCAAACTCATTATGATCAACAAGCATAACTTCTGTGCCATTCTCAATATTTGAAACAAACTCAGGTGCTTCAATTCCTAAATAATTTAAAACATATTGTGTTTCCTTATTAACATTACCCAATCTAACTGCTTTTACATTCTTACCTAATTTATTTTCTAAATTCGCCTTAACTAATGCTGAACAAATTGTATCCGTATCTGGGTTCTTGTGTCCAAAAACTAAAATTTCTTCCATAATAATATCCTTTCACTCATTTATACAATACTATTATCATTCATATCATCTAAATTGTCAATATTTTTAATATATTTAATAACCTCAATATTACTATTTTTAGCTCTTTCAACCATTTTTTCATAAATAATATCACGCAATTTATTTTGCGCTTCTTTTTTATTTAAATTATTATCCGGATAAAAGGGCCCATCAATATATGAAATCATCCTAATTTTAGAACTTTTCCCAATTTTTTGATATGTATTTGTCACACAAAAAGCAGGTCTATTAAACTTCACAGGATATGAAAAAGATACTACTTTAAAATTACGTATCCCAGTATAATAAGGCCAAATATGTGCCTCAGGATATATAGTAATTGATTGTTTTTTCCTAACTATTCTATCCTCAATAACATCCATAAATTTTTTTGTAGCACTCACATTTCCGTGGAATTGGGATTGCTCCAAGCAATTCAACAATCCATCCAAAAGGTTTAACCGAAATATTAGCCGGATTCACAATTAAATAATTTCTTTTAGGCATTACAGACATACTTGTAGTAAAAGTATCAGAAAAAGCCTGAGTATGATTACTATAAATAAAAAAACCAGTATCCTTACAAACTTTATATTTTTCACGACCAATAAATTTATGTCTAAATTTGAATTTTAAATAACACCATTTAATAGGTACACTAATAATATTTTGTATTAACGCTGAAAAGCACTCCCAAATAAAAGAGTGCTTATATTTATATTTTTCGTCAATAACTCTTGGCTCAATCACTGCTGTCGAAAATTCATCATTTAATTCATCATTATAATAAATAATTTTATTTTTCTTCATTTTCATCCATTTCATTCAAATACACTAATGGGGTCTTATAAAAATCTTCATAAATCTTTTTCCAGACTTCAAAATTTTTCTCCATCATTATTTTTTCGTTTTCCTTATTAGTTTTAGTAGAATCAAGATAAATAGGCTTTTCAAAATGAATTGTATATTCTTGAATAGGATATCCATCTTCTCCAATAATATCACTATCTTCCATCGTTATAAAAACTGGTAATATAGGTACATTATTTTTAACGGCCATAGAAAATGCCCCAGGCTTCAATGGTTTTGGTTTTCTATAATTCCACCACATACTCTGTTCAGGATAAATTAAAATATAATCCCCCCTAGATAACAATTCTTCACAAGCTTTTAAAAACTTTTTCATCGTCTCTTTAACAGAACTAAGAGGCAAAGTATTACAATGTTTAAAAATAAAACCAAAAAATCCTGGAAAATTAGTATAATTACCTTCTCTAATAACTTTATATAATTTTTTCTTTTTCAATATACCAGCATCTCTCAAAGTCTTCTCAACCGAAAAAGAATCATATGGATTAAAATGATTACATGTAACAATTGCACCACCATCAATTATAGCATTTTCAATACCAATAACATCTTTAATAATAACCTTTTTATCTGCTACCGACTTATCAAAAAATCTAATTGCTTGATAATAGGCAAATCTCTTATACATTTTATCCCTAAATCCATCTTTCAAATAATCAATCATTTCAGGTTCAAGTGGAATTGTTTCAGGATCATCTTCAACATCTTGATCAAAAATTCCAGCTTTCTCAAACTCTATTATTTTTTCCTGTATTCTAACTCTTTCAGGATCTTTTTCTATATTATTTTCCATAATTTCCTCAAAATCTAATTTTTAATTCTGTCATCACCAACACATGATACATCTAATTTTGCATATGCAACAAGCTTTTTATGTGATTCATCACCTTTAATTTTATCTTCTTCTGAAAAATTATTTTTAATTTCATTAATTTGATCAATATATTCTGTTTTATTAGCATATTTCCAAAAATATTCTTGATATGGAATATCATCAAAATGCCATGGTTTAAAAGCTAAATTAAAATGAACTAATTTAAGTGTATCCCTATCATTCACTTTATCTTTATTTACAGGCATTCTATCCCAATCAGTAGTAATAATAGTAACTTTTCCCTTGCAAAATCTATTTAAATAATCCTGATCCTGTGCAACATAATATTTAACAGTATCCAATAAATGCAAAAATTTATTTTCAAAATCAATATTTCTCATTTCTTTTAAATTCATAATTAAAACACCAGCATTAAAATAATGTTTATAACTAGAACAACCAATTACTTTTTCTGCATAATCCCTAAAAATTTGATCAGTAGCAATAACATCATCAGGTGCTGCCCCAACATAATTATTACCAATATCAATATTATATAAATTAGCAATATCATCCAAAACAACAATATCAGAATCCAAATATAATGCTTTATCATATTGTTTAAACATATTTGGTATAAATAATCTAAAATATGTTGAAATAGAATAATAATCCCTTGTATATAATTTATCTTTTATATTATTAGCCAAATCAGTTACATCATAATAAAAAATCTTAATATTATTTCTTTCATATTTATTAATTTTAGCTCTGTTTTTTTCATTCATAGCAGTTGTCATTATATTAATAATATACATATTTTCATCACTTACATGATCAACAATTGATTCTAAAGCAACTGCTAAAAAAGGTGCATATTTATCATCAACTGTGAAAAAAATCGGTATTTCTTTTAAATCATTCATAATAATTCTCCTTAATTTTCTTGTATTCTTCTAAATCCTTATCAAAAACATGACATTTATAAATTTTATGTACTTTATCAATATTCCATTGTTTAATATTCTCAGTATGAGGAAACGGCTTAAAAACCAATCTCTTACAAAAATGACAAAGTACTGTACTTTTTCGATTAAACTTAGATTGTTCATTAAATTTTCTAGGCAATATCAACTTCCTAATTGTATTATAATATAAAGCATCCTGATCTGCAAAAATCAATTTAGATTCCCTAAGTAATTTTCTAGCTTTTTCAAATAATCCAGTTTTCTTAATTAATTTCATATTAAGAAGTAATACACCAGCATTAAAATAATCCGAAGCAATCAGCCATGAACCATATTTTTCTTTAACTGCTGCAAATTCATATTCACTAACATCAATATTATATAATTCTGAAATGTCACTATTAGCCATAACATCAGCATCCAAATATAAAATTTTATCAGGAATTTCATCAACTTTATCAGCTAATAATCTAAGTAAAGTATAAGGTGTACAATAAGCATTTTCATTAACACATTCCTTAAATTCCTGTTCATATAAATCAGTAACATCAAATAATTTAACATTACTTTTTTGATTTCTACTTGTAGCAATTTTTTTCAAAAGTTCAATTTGATTATCAGTTATTTTAACATAATCTTCTTTAATTCTAGTAACATCCATAGTAAAAATATAATAATTAATTGGCTCTTTAGTCCTATTTACTATTGATAATAACTGAGTAATCGCACCATCAAACACTTTTTTGTTACCACAAAGAAGTATATTTATCATTTAACTATCCCCTTAGATTCTTTCTTTTCTTTCTTTTTTACAAAAAATGTTGAAATAAGTACAACAATACTTGATATAGCAGCCATTAAATAAAAACTAATTCCCCTATTTAAAAGCACTGCACCATTTAATAATTTATTTGGAATAATTGATGCAAACAATGTAACAAAAGCTCCTTCTGTAACACCCACCGCTCCAGGTGAAGGAATTCCAGAAACTGTTGCATATAACATAGATTGTAAACAAAGTATCTTAATATAAGAATCACCACTCAATCCCAAAGCCCTATATGTATAATATGGAATTGAATAATAAACTATCATTTGTATAATTGTAATTCCAATTGTTTTTAAAATATACGGAACATTATTTCTAATATATTTTGCACTCACTTGATATTTTTCAAGAGAATCCCTTAATTTTTGAGTTTTTTCATCAAGCTTCGCTAATTTAAATTTAGTCATAATTTTAATTGCAAAGTTAACCAATCCATTTGATAATTTCTTTGAAAAGATTGAAATTAATAACAATGCTAACGCCATTATATTTAATCCAACACCAATTACAAAAAATATTCTTAATCCTATTGATAAATATGAATGATAAAAAATCAAACTAATCAATGCCATTAAAATTGTTGTAATTTGAAAACTCGTTAAATTAATTAGTAAAGCCAAGGAAGAATGGCCTATATCTAAACCATCCTTATGCATATAATACACTTGCATTGGCTGCCCACCACTTGCTGCCGGTGTTATAGCACTAAAAAATACACCAATAAAAGCATATTTTAAACATTTAAAATATGTCGTATCAGTATCCAATCTTTTTAAAGTTCTCATTAAATTCAATGCTTCAAGCATACAATATATTAACATTGCTAAACAACTACATACTAAAAACATTTTATTAGTAGAATGAATAATCATCAGTAATTCATCCATATCTTGGTTAGCAAATAAAATCTTAAACGTAAGCCATATTAAAAAAACAAATAATAGCATATTTAATATATATTTTTTTATCTTATTCATAAACTTTTCCTCTAAAACTTATGACAATATTATACAATATATGAAACACATTTGTAAATACTACCGAACTCTCATTCAAAGTTAATAATATCAAGGAATAAAAAGGAGAGTAGCTAATTAAAAGCTACTCTCCTAAACAATAATATTTAAAATTTTAATTAAACATTAATAACTCCTGAGAAAGCTGCATATTTTCTAGTACTTCCCAATTCAGCTTCAATACCAGCAATAACAACTTTATCACCTTCTTCCAATGTTCCATTTGCTTCAAATTTTGCAATACCATCTTCAATCATATCATTAACAAAATCTTTTGAATCAACTAAAACTGTTTCAACACCTTGAATTAATGACATTTTATTATATGTATTTACATTATCTGTAATAATTAATACAGGAACTTCTGTTCTCATTGAAGAAAGATATCCAGCAGTTCTACCACTACGTGTATAGCATGCAACAGCATCTGCATTTGCATTTAATATAGTTTCAACAGCATCATAAGCTGCTTGATGTCTTGGATCTTCAACTAAATCATGATCAAATCTTGTAGAATCAAATCTCTTTGTATAATTTAAGTCAGCTTCAATTGCTAAAGCAATATTATTCATAACTTCAACACATTCAACAGGATATTTTCCCATTGCACATTCACCTGAAAGCATGATACAGCTTGTTAAATCATAAATAGCATTTGCAACATCAGATGTTTCAGCTCTTGTTGGACGTGGATTAGATTGCATTGATTCCAACATTTGTGTAGCAACTATAACTGGTTTTCCAGCTTCATTACATTTTTTAATTAATTGTTTTTGAACAATTGGAACATTTTCAAGTGGAATTTCAACACCCATATCACCACGAGCAACCATAATTCCATCTGATAATTCAATTATTTCATCCATATTATCGATTCCCTCTTGGCTCTCAATTTTAGAAATAATTTCAATTTCTTGTCCACCATTATCATTTAATAATTGTCTAATTTGTTTTACGTCATCTGCTCTTCTAACAAAAGAAGCAAAGATGTAGTTAAATCCAGCTTTTACACCATTTGTGATATCTTCAACATCTTTTGGTGCTAATGCAGGTAAATTAACTTTAACACCTCTAATGTTCATTGTTTTTCTTGAGCCTAATTTAGCTGTGTTTTTTGCAACAGTAACAATATCTGTTCCAACAACTTCTTTAACTTCAAATTCCAATGCACCATCATCAACTAAAATTATTGTACCTGGTTTAACATCTTTATATAAATCTTTATATGTAATAGTTGTTTTTGTTTCATTTCCAATAATATCATCTTTTACAAAAGTAAATTCTTGTCCTTTATGAATCACAACTTTTTCATCACCTGATTCTAATTTTCCAGTTCTAATTTCTGGTCCTTTTGTATCAAGTGCTAAAGCAATAGGTAAGCCTAATTTTTCTCTAACATTTTTAATTGTTTGAATTTTTACAGCATTATCTTCATATCCACCATGTGAAAAATTAATTCTGCAAACGTTTAATCCAGCTTGAATCAACTTTGTTAACATTTCTTCGCTTTCACTAGCAGGTCCGATAGTACCGATTATTTTAGTTTTTCTAAAATTTTTCATTTTTCTTCCTCCTTAAAATACCCTAAAATTATAACACCATCCTTAATAAATATCAACATTAATATAAAAATAAGCGAAGATAAATTTTCATCCCCACTTATTTCTTTTTTATAAATAATATAGAAAACATTTAATTTTTGCATAATTTCATCGTTTACCACTTTTTCACCACATAATACTAAATTCTAAACCACTTCTTTAATTTATTAACAAACCTTTTAAATAACGTAGGCTTTTTTACAACCATTATTGCAGTTTTTGTCAGTTGCCTATATTTAGGCTCCTCTTCTTTTCTTCTTTCATTTTTATCACATTTTTTAATATCCGCAATTAGGCCCATATCGACATTTGATAGATGTTTTTTAGTTTCATCATCTGCTAAAAATAAACGATAGATAACTGACAAGACATCCTTTGCCTCTTCTGAAACATTTTGTTTATCAAATGGCAAACCAATATTATATTTAAAACCTTCACTTCGATCTGCATTTTCTTCTAAATATTCAATATATTTTATAGGTATCTTATTATATTCAATTCTTGATAATGCTGAAATAATTTCTAAAACTTCTGAATAAGCTTTACTATAATTACTATTAATCATCATAATCCTCCAATCCAGAATCTTCTAAAAGCTTTAATTCTTCCATATTTTCTATATTTTTATAATCAATATCATTTTTTTGCATTTCCAAAACTTTCATTACATTTTTAGCAGATAATTTATCACTAGCCCTTAAATCTTCAGCAACTTCATCCAAAACTTTTATTTTTGAAACATCCAAATTAACACTATCATCGATATCACGAATAAGTGTTGAAACTTTTCCAAAGCCTTTTCTATATTGAACGGGTAAATTATTCACATACTTTTGAAATTGCATAATTGACAAAAAGTCAACATATCCATTACTATAGCACATCTCTTCAATAATTTTATCAGGTTCAACGCCACATAAAACTTTAGTAAACAATTTTGAATTCGTTTCAGGTGAATATTCTTCAAAATAAACTTTAGCGATATTATCACAATATTCACTTTCCTTAATCATTAAACTATCATACATCTTGCTATATAACCTAGTCGGAAAATCAAGCTTACTTAAATCAGGTCTAGTACCAATTTCTTCATATATCAAATCACTCATAATTTTTAAAACATTTTGTTTAAATGAAGAATAAATAAAATTAATAGTTTCTTCAATATTTTCCAACATTTCTTCTTTATTTACATCAACAGTCGAAAATTCTGCAATATAACCAACTTCATCCATAACACTAGATTTTTTACTTAAAATATCTTTAATTCTAGGTGTTAATTCTATTAATATATTTTCATTTTTCTTCTGTAAATTCTTCTCATATAAATCACCAACTTTATAATCCCTACATTCAATCATCATGCCAAGCTGTGAACAATAATAAACATTTCCCTTATTAAAATATCCTTTTCTTCCAGCTCTACCAGACAATTGATCAAATAAATTTTTAGATATTGGTCCTTCATAATATTTAGCAAGCTGAGCAAATACAACATTTTCAATCGGAAAATTAACACCAAGTGCTAATGAATCAGTACCAACAACCGTATCAATAAGACCACTTTCAAAACACTTCTCAATAAATATCTTTTGTTTAGGAAGCATTGCACCATGATACTTTGCAATTCCAAAAAACAAATCTTTTACATTTCTATCCCCACTTACTTTATATTGTTCAGCCAGCTCACGAATTTTCTGAACTTTTTCCGGTGACTGTTCATCCCTTAAACTTCTCAAAAGTTCAACTGCTCTATCAATTCCATCCTTTGAAAAAGCAATTACTAAAGCATTTTCGATGTTGTGCAGTTCAATATCTCCTCCAAAATGCATATCAGTTATTCTTTCATGATTTTCAAAAACATTAAACTCACGACCAGCTATTTTTTCAATATATTTTTTAAATTCATTAATGTTTCCAAAAGTAGCAGAACACAATAGTATATTCTTTGCTTTTGAGTTATGAAGAGCATCAACATAAGCTCTAGCTCTATCAGAATTTTCAAAAATATAATGAAATTCGTCCAAAATAATTGTCACATCTTCTCTATCTACATACTTATTTGTATATATTTCCTGTGTAACACATAAATAGTCATAATCTTCCGGAATGTTCTTAATATCACCAGTTTCTAAAGCAACTTTATAACCCTTATCAACTAATTCCCTATATCTTTGATTTGATAAAGCTTTAATAGGAGATGTAATAATAATAGGTCGCTCCTTCTTATTTTCTGCCCACTCTAAAAACACTTTTGTCTTACCACTTCCAGTAGGTGAACTTAATATAACATTATTTTTATCATTAATTTCATTAATACATTTTTTTTGCCATTTAAAATCACTATCAGCTTTAATATCGTATTTAGAATAATCCTTATCATTAAAATCACTCATCAAATCTTCTTCATCAAATAAATCCCTATATTTCATTACCCCTCCATACTAATTAAGCATTATTATATTTCAATTTTCCAATAATATAAATAGAGCTCATACCATACAAGGTATAAGCTCAAATTTGACACTTTTCTCTTTTGTATACACAAACTTCTTTAGTAACTAAAAACTTTTTCATTTGTACAGTA
>ERZ773099.1450-NODE-1450-length-17577-cov-3.457882_pt1 | contig 17577 bp, 14 predicted proteins | sample MGYA00511120_ERZ773099 | MGnify/ENA primary metagenome ERZ773099 (study PRJEB29015, sample SAMEA2738012) | human oral metagenome | biome: human oral; feature: human-associated habitat; material: dental | place: China | collected 2104 ...
TCGCCAGCCTCAAGCTTTTGGTGTCAAAGAACAAAGACCTGATGGTCTAGAGCCTCCTATTTTTTCCCGCCAGACAGGCAGGCAGGCAGCGGCCCGAACGCGTCCTCATACCGCTGCCGGAATTGGTGCATGTCGTATTCGTGCTCCTGGGTTCCCAGCTTTTCCAGGGCAAAACTGGCGCTGACAGAGCCCAGCCTGGCGGCTTCGGGCAGGGGCAGGCCGTGCACAAGCCCCTTGATCATGCCCGCGCGGTGCGCATCGCCCGCTCCGGTGGGGTCCACCACCTCGCGGGGGGGCACAGCCGGAATGCGCACCTCTGTTCCGTCAGCGCCGCGCACCAGAGCGCCGTCGGCACCGAGCGTGGTCACCAGCCACAGGGTACGCCCCAACAGTTCGTCTTCACTTTTGCCCGTGGCCTTGCAGATCATGTTCAGTTCATAATCGTTGGTAACGCAGGCGAAAGACCCCTCAATGGCCGACAGCAGATCGTCCTTTCCCAGAACAGGCAGTTGCTGGCCGGGATCAAAAATGTAGGGAACGCCCTTTTCGCGGTAAAATGCGGGCAGACGCCGCATGTCGTCCACATTGCCCGGAGAAATGATGGCCATGTCCCTGTCCGCATCGACGGACGGAAAAGCATAGTCTGCGGCAAGGCTCATGGCCCCCGGGTAAAAACCCGTGATCTGGTTGCTGTTGAGGTCCGTGGTGATGTAGCAGAGCGCGGTAAACACCTCCGCATCACGCCGTATGCCCTCCAGCGGCAGCCCCTTTGCCGCCAGGGCTGCCGCATACGGCTCGAAATCGCGGCCTGCGGCCGCCACAATGACCGGTTTTTCGCCCAGCAAGGCCAGAGAATAGGCGATATTGCCCGCGCAGCCTCCGCGCCGCTCGTCCATGCAGTCCACCATGAAGCTGACATTGATCATGTGCAGCTTGTCCATCAGGATATGGTCCTGAAAATTTCCGGGAAAAGTCATGATGCGGTCAAAAGCCAGGGAACCGGAAACATAAATGGCCATGTGCGATCCTCACGACAGTTTTTTTGGCATGCGGCGCGGCCGGTCACGCCCGGCATGCGCCAGAAAATCAGAAATCCCGCGCCCGGCTGTTTTCCGCGATCCAGCGCAGAAAAGGCGCGTGTCCTTCCAGGGGGAGAGCCACAATGCAGGGCAATTCGTAGCTGTGTTCCGCCAGCACAGCCTGCTGAAAGTCCGGCAGGGCTTCTTGGCTTACCTGTGCCAGCAGCAGGCATTCCCCGGCTTCGCATATTTTCCCCTGCCAGCGGTACACAGACCATGCCCCCGGCACAACGTTGACGCCCGCAGCCAGCTTTTTTTCCACCAGCATGCGGGCCAGCCGCCGGGCCTCGTCCATGGACGGGGCGGTGACATATGCCAGATATTCCATGTGCGCCCTCCTGCAAGAGCATGCGGCGCGGGCAAAGTCTACATCTGGAACAGAAAGACCGGCGCGGCCCCGCGCCCGGCCAGCGCGCCCAGACCGTCAAGATCCACTCCCAGCCAGACCTTGAGCGCGCGGGACAGCCAGTCCCCTTCCTTGGGGCGTACAAGCAGCCTGCGGCCTGCGGGCACTCCGCTTTCCCAGTCCAGAGCTGCGGCCTGCCCGCCCATCTCGTCCACCAGCCCGGCCTTGAGCGCCTCGCGCCCGGTGAATATCCTGCCGTCGGCAAGCTGTGCGGCCTGCGCGCGCTCCATCCGGCGTCCTCGGGCAACAATGTCCACAAACTGCTGGTGCATGTCGCCCAGAACCGCCGCAAAATACTCGCGCTGCTCGCGCGTCAGGGGATGCAGCCAGGAACCGGCGTCCTTGTAGGGAGCGGTGGTCAGGGTTTCCTGCCCCACGCCCACCTTGTCCAGCAGGCCCCGCACCTGGGGAATGTCCATGCGCACCCCGATGGAACCGGTGACGGTGGACGGGTTGGCAAACACACGCGTTCCGGCAACGCTGACCATCAGCCCCCCGGAGGCCGCCATCCCTCCCATGCTCACTGCCACGGGCATTTTTTGGGCAAGAGCGGCAATGGCGTCATGGATTTCCTGCGAGGCTGCGGCCCCGCCTCCGGGAGAGTCCACCCGCACCAGCACGCCCTTGACCGCCGGATTGCGCTCCACCTTGCGTATCCAATCAAGCACAGGCTCGGCCTTGAGTATGGGGCCGTTCACACTGACCAGCGCAATGCGCGGGCCGCTCACAAAAGACTCGTCCCCGCTCCCCAGAGCCAGCCCTCCCAGCACGGTCAGGGCCAGAAGCACACCCCCCCAGAACAGCAAAGGCCGACGCTTGCGCAAGGGGGGCCGCAAAAGCCCCTGCCATGCGGAAGCCGGAATATGGGCCAGAGGGCAGCCGGAAGCACCGCGGGCGGCCAAACCGGAATCGGCAGAAAGAGCAGCCGTGTCGCCGCAGAGGGGCCGGTTGTCGGACACTTTCCAAACCTCCCTGTTCCGGGGGTTTACTGCATGGCTTCGGGCCACAGTTCTGCGGCCATCTCGCGCAGTTTGTACTTCTGTATCTTGCCGCTGGCCGTCAACGGAAAACCCGTCACCATATGGACAAAGCGGGGAGTTTTGTACCAGGCGATCTTGCCGCGGCAGAAATGGCGCACGTCTTCAGGAAAAATCTCCATATCCGGGCGGGGGATGACAAAGGCGGCCACTTCCTCACCGTATTTGCGGCTGGGCACGCCCACAACCTGCACATCCAGAAGACCGGGCATGCCCAGGAGAAATTCTTCCACCTCGCGCGGATAAACGTTTTCCCCGCCCCTGATGATCATGTCCTTGATGCGGCCCGTGACCCGCAAATACCCGTTTTCGTCCATGACGCCAAGGTCGCCGGAATGCAGCCAGCCATCGGGAGAGATGGTCTTGGCAGTGTCCTCGGGCATTCTGTAATAGCCCTTCATGACATTGTAGCCCCGGCAGATGATCTCGCCCGCCTGCCCGCGCGGCAGTTCCTCGCAGGTTTCGGGGTCAGCCACGCGCACCTCGATGCCCGGCATGGCACAACCCACGCTTTCGCACCGCAACGGCAGGGGATCGTTGATGTCCGACTGGGTCATGACGGGGGAGGCTTCTGTCAGGCCATAACAGATGGTGATGTCCTTCATGTGCATGTCCTGCACCACGCGACGCATGAGCGGCTCCGGACAAACAGAGCCCGCCATGATGCCCGTGCGCAGGCAGGAAAGGTCGAAACGCTGGAAGAGCTTGTGCTCCAGTTCGGCCAGAAACATGGTGGGCACGCCGTAGAGGGCCGTGCACCGCTCGCTGTCCACAGCGGCAAGCACTTTGAGAGGGTTGAAGGATTCCAGAATGATCATGGCGGCACCGTGGTTCACCGCGGCGGAAACGCCCAGCACACAACCGAAACAGTGGAACAGGGGCACCGGCAGGCAAACGCGGTCGTCAGGGCCGAACTTCTGGTGACGGCCGATCCAGTACCCGTTGAGCCCCACCCCCACATGGGTCAGCATGACCCCGCGCGGAAAGCCCGTTGTCCCCGACGTATACTGCATGTTGATGACATCCCAGGGGTCCAGTGAAGCCTGGCGCGCGGCAAATTCCTCATCGTCCACCATGACCGCGAGAGAAAGAATCTCCGGCACGGAATACATGCCGCGGTATTTCTCCGCCCCGAGAAAACAGACCCTCTTCAGATGCGGCAGGCTTGTGCAGACCAGGGATTTGCGCGACTGCACACGCAGTTCCGGCGCAATGCTGTACAGGGTCTCCAGAAAATCGTGATCGCGCACCCTGTCCACAAGAAAAATGTTTTCACATTCGGAATGGGTGAGCAGGTACCGCACTTCATGCTCGCGGTAATTGGTGTTCACGGTGACCAGAATGGCCCCTATCTTGGCCGTGGCGAATTGCAGGGCCACCCAGTAGGGCACATTGGTCGCCCACACGGCAACCTTTTCTCCTTTCTGGATGCCCATGGCCATCAGCCCCTTGGCAAAACGGTCCACAAGGGCGCCGAATTCCCGCCAGGTCTGCCGGTAATTGCGATCAGCGTAAACAATGGCATCCCTGTCGGGATACTGGGCCACCGTATGATCCAGTATCTGCCCCAGTGTCCATTCGCGCAATCGGAACTGCGCCTGACGCTCACGAACCTTTTCTTCCATGCCGCTCTCCCACACAGGTCACGCGCCGCGTGCGCGCATGCGCCCGCCGCGCCCCGGTATCGCTTGAAGCCGCCGCGTCCCAAACGCGCTTTCCGGCCACCGGCTTTTTTTGTCCCACATTCCCGCCAGAGGCTTGTCAGGGATTGTAGGTTACGGCCAGAATTTCCACCGGCTCTTCCCCCGCAGCGCCCACATAGTGGGGCACAATGGAGTTGTAATAAATGGTTTCGCCGGGCTTGAGCAAAAAATTCTCGCGGCCATAGACCACAAGCAATTCCCCCTTGAGCACAAGCAGAAATTCCTCGCCCTGATGCGATGTTGTCTTGCGCTCGCTGGAATCGGGGTAGATGCGCACATGAAAGGGCTCCATGTTGCGGTCGTTCTTGCCCTTGCCCAGCGCGTGGTAGGTATAGCTGGGGCGCGGAATGCGCCCTGTGTGCAGGGCCTCGTCAGCCTCGTTCTCGTTGGAGATGCGGCTGATGATGGGATCACGGGTAAACTGGTCGTCCAGAAAGGTTCCCAGGCGCACGCCCAGCGCGCGGGCCACCTTCTGGACAGGCCCGATGCTGGGATAAATGGCGTCGGATTCCAGTTTTTCCAGATATTCCAAGGTCAGGCCGGTATTTTTGGACAGACTTTCCAGATCAATGTCACGCTCTTCGCGAAATGTCCGGATGCGGGATCCGATGGTGTGTGCCGGGGACATGCCTGCTCCTCAATAAACAAAATGGTTGGGGCCGACGGCGCATTTCGCGCCGCCGCCAGTTCCGGAGCCTAGCGAAAAGCCCGCCAATCCGCAAGGCGCAAAGCCCGCCCGTTGCCCACTTGCTGCTCACCTGCTGACAGCCGGCCCCCTTTGCGGTACGCTGCCCCATGCCGCAGAAACAGATCATACGCCGGGCCTTTCTGGCCGCCGGGCAGGTACAGGGGGTCGGCTTTCGCCCCTTTGTCTACCGTCTTGCCCACGAATGCGCGCTGACCGGTTCTGTGGGCAATACTGCGGACGGCGTGCGCATGGAGGTGCAGGGACGCGCAAGCGACGTACGCGCCTTTGCCCGGCGGCTGCGCGAAGAACTGCCCCCTCTGGCGCGCCTGGCCGGCCTGACGGAACACCCCCTGCCGCCGCAGGACAACGAGCAGGCCTTTGCCATTGTCCCCAGCCGGGGGCAGACAGGGCACAGTGTGCTGGTCAGCCCGGACATGGGCGTCTGCCAAGCCTGCCTGGACGACATGCGCAACCCGGACAATCCGCGCCACGCCTATCCTTTCACCAACTGCACCGATTGCGGCCCGCGCTATACCATCACCCGCTCCATTCCCTATGACCGGGCCATGACCTCCATGAGCTGCTTTCCCCTTTGCCCGTCGTGCGCCGCGGAATATGCCAACCCTGCGGACAGGCGCTTCCACGCCCAGCCCGTGGCCTGCCCCGCATGCGGCCCCGCCCTCTGGTTTGTGGACAGGCATTCCACAGGCAGCAGCGGCCCCTCGCCCGATAACCGCCGCCGGGCGCTGGAACGGGCGGCGGACATTCTTCTGAACGGCGGCATTCTGGCCCTCAAGGGCTTGGGGGGCTTCCAACTGGCCTGCGATGCGCGCAATCCCGCCGCCCTGCAAGAACTGCGGCGGCGCAAAACACGACCGCACAAGCCTCTGGCGCTCATGACCGGAAGTCTGGAGTCCGCCCGCTCCTTCTGCTGCCTCACGCCGCAGCACGAAGCCCTGCTGCTGTGCCCGGAAAAACCCATTGTCCTCTGCCCTGTACGGGCAGACGCGCATCTGCCGCGCGAAATCGCTCCGGATACGGACCATGTGGGCCTCATGCTGCCGAACACGCCCCTGCATGCCGTTCTTTTTGATCTTCTGGCCGGGCAGACACAACCGCCCGTATTGGTCATGACTTCGGCCAACGCCGCCGGAGAGCCCATCTGCCTGCGCAACCGCGAGGCGCTGGCCCGCCTGGAGCATCTGGCCGATGCCTGGCTGCTGCACGACCGCGACATTCTTGTGCGCATGGACGACAGCGTGGTGGCCCTGCAGCCGCAGCCCGCGCCCTCCCGCAGCCCGCAACCGGCCCAGCCCCTGTTTTTCCGCCGTGCCCGAGGCTATGTGCCGCGTCCGGTTTTTCTGGCAAAAAGCCTCACGTCCAGCGCCCCCGGCGTTCTGGGCGCAGGGGCAGGCCTCAAGGCCACTGTTTGCCTGACTCTCGCCGACAGGGCCTTTGTCAGCCAGCACATCGGCGATCTGGAAAACGCGGCCACGCTGGATTTTTACACCGAGGTCATCACGCATCTGGAGAATCTTCAGAAAATCCGCCCTCACGCTCTGGTCTGCGACCTGCACCCGGACTTTCTCTCCACCCGCTACGCCGAAGATCGCGCCCGGCGCGAAGGCCTCCCCCTGTGGCGCTTGCAGCACCACGCGGCCCACGCCGCCTCCGTGCTGGCGGAAAACGGCCACTGCGCACCGGCTCTGGCTCTCTGCCTGGACGGCACGGGACTGGGCGACGACGGCACCGTCTGGGGGGGAGAACTGCTTCTGGTGGACCTGGATCAACCCTGCTGGCAGCGTCTGGGCCGTCTGTCACCCTTTGCCCTGCCCGGCGGCGATGCGGCCGTGCGCCACCCCTGGCGTACAGCCCTGGCGCTGGCGGCCCGCTGCCCCCGCCCGCCGCTGCCCGATCCCTGGCCGCCGCACGAGGAGCAGGCTGCGCTGGCTGTGGGCCAGATGCTCCGCGCGAACGTCAACTGCCCGCTCACATCCAGTTGCGGGCGCCTGTTCGACGCCGTGGCCGCGCAACTGGGCTTGTGCCACACCACGAGCTACGAAGGGCAGGCCGCCATCCGGCTGGAGCATACCGCCCGACAGGCTGTGGAGGTCGCATCTGACCTGTCTCTGGCCTGGCCCGTGACGCCGGACAGCGTCAACGGCCTGCTGGAAATCGACAGCGCACGGCTGTTTTTTCACGCCGCCGAAGAGCAGGCCCGCAACTATTCCGCGCCGCGCACGGCCGCGCTTTTTCACCTGAGCCTTGCCCAGGCTTTTGCGCTCATGACCAAACAGACCGCCAGACAGACAGGCATTTCTGTTGTGGCCCTTTCGGGCGGGGTGATGCAGAATTCCCTGCTGGGCCTTTTGCTGCCGCAGGCCCTGCACAGGCAGGGGCTGAACGTCCTGACCCACCACGAACTGCCGCCCGGCGACGGCGGGCTGTCTCTGGGGCAGGCCGTCTGGGGCATGCGGATGCTGGCACGGCAAAACGGCTGACTACCGAAAGCGCGCCACAGCGCGCCCCTGCCTGAGGGCGATGCGCCCCAGCGGAAGCCCGCGCCACCACAACCCCGCCACGCGCCCTTTCAGGCCTGTCTGCCTGCTCTGCCCGTTGAGCAGGTGCGTGACTTCGGCAACATCCTCCAGCACCAGATCCCTGGCGGGATCGGGCTGCACCGACATGAGCGCGCGCAGCCTGTCGGCCGCCTCCAGCCTGCCGTCCACCAGCCTGCCCAGCAGACCGCCCTGCCATACGCAATGGGGAGGCAGCAAATCTGCCGCCCGACGGGGCACAAAACGCACCTGCCCGCCAAAAAGCACGGCCCGGCCTCCCTCCGGAAGGCCTGCCTCACAACCGGGAACAGCAAGGGCCTCGGCGGAAAGCGCCTCCCCCGCCGGGCGGCAGCCCCTTTCGCCCGGCCGTACGCCGCATGCGGCGTCTTCCGGCGGCTGCACCGCGCTGTCTCCGCTTTTTCTGCGCAGGCAGGCAAGGTAAAAACCCTGCGCCTGCGAGCGCGCGCCGTCCACGCGCAGCGTGCCTTCCCCGCCCGCCTGTTCCTCCCACGCAAAACCGGAAAACGGCTCCAGGGGGACGCGCTCAAGGCCGAGATGCTCTTCCGCGTACAGAACCTGCTCCTCATTTTCCGCCCTGTTGGTGGTGCATGTGGAGTAGACCAGCCTGCCGCCGCCGGACAGCAGATCAGCCGCGCGCCGCAGCAAAAGCCGTTGCAAACCCACGAGAGTGCCGATCTTGCCGCCCTGCCAGAGTTTGAGCGTCCGGGGATTTTTCAGGGCGGTTCCCCAGCCCGAACAGGGCGGGTCCAGTTGGATAAAATCCCACGATCCCGAACGCAGGGGCAGGCTTTCGCCGCTGTAGGAGCAGGTGGCCGCATGGAGCAGATTCATCTGGTGCAGATTGGCGCGCAGAGTGCCCAGGCGGGAGGGCGACGGTTCGTTGCCCAACACAAATCCCGCGCTGCCCACCAGTTGGGCCAGAAAACCCGTCTTGCTGCCGGGGCTTGCGCACATGTCCAGCACAGCGCCTCCCTGAGGCGGATTCAGGGCCAGAGGCGGCAACATGGAAGAACGGTCCTGAATATAGACATAGCCGAAAAAGGCCGCCAGAGAAGAACCGAGCGGGCGCGGCTCGGCCACAAGCCGGCGGCAGCAGGCCGAAAACGGCTCCGGCTCAAAGTCATAGCCCTGGGCGCGCAGCAGATCTTCGGCCTGCGGCAGGAGCTCCGGAGCGCAGACAAAACGGAACGAACGGGAATATTTTGGGGCCATGGCGCATAGTAGGGGCGGCCCGGACAGCCCGCAAGATTTTTTTCGGGCCGGAGAAACACAAAGGCTTGCGGCTTGCGTGACCACGCAACTACGCGTATACTGCGCCCGTCGTCCGAAACACCCGCGCCGAAAGACAGGCATGCGGCATTCCCGGCCCCGAAAGGCCGGAAAACGGAGCCGCACCCTGCGGATTTTTTCCGCATGTTCTTCCGGTCGTATCTATCGGGCAGGCGTTGCTGCCCCAAGGAGATTCCACAATGAATTTCGCCATGCGACTGACATGTGCGCTCTGCCTGCTGGTGCTTGCCGCCGCAGGAAATGCGCCCCAAGCCCACGCCGCGAAAAGTGCCGTGATTCTGCCGTTTTCCGTCAATGCGCCGCAGAATTACGCCTACCTTTCCAAGGCTGTGCCGGCAACCGTTCAGGGCCGCCTCAACCGCCCCGGTGTTTTGACGGCCAGCCTCGGGAGCGGTAGCGCCGCCTCCAGGGCAGACGCGCAAAAAAAACTTGCCGCCTCCGGTGCGGACAGTGTCGTCTGGGGATCGGTGAGCGTGGTGGGCAGCGAATGCACTGTTGAAATCCACAGTCTGGACAAGGCCGGAAAAACCTGGAGCAAGACAGGCCAGGGGCCTGTCAGTTCCCTTACCGGCACAGTGCAGAACCTGACTGCCGCTCTGGGACAGGAAGTTTTTGGCGTGTCCGTGATGCGTACGCCGGGATCCACAGCCGCAGGCGCTCCCCGTCCCGCTGCCTCCAATGCGGAAATCATCACCAATGACACCGGCCAGCAGCAGGTATACCTGAACCCGCAGTTCCGCTATCAGGGCGCGGGAGCCCATGACGGCTCGCGCCTGCGCAGCCAGCGCCTGAGCCACAATATGGTGGACATGGCCGTGGGCGATTTCAACGGCGACGGCAAAAACGAAGTGGCCCTGCTGGACGACCACACCCTGCGCATCTATGTCTGGCAGCCCGAAGGCAAGCTCAAGCTGCTGGGCGAAACCAGCGTTTCGCGCTCCAACAACGCCTTTTCCATGCGCGCCATCGACCTCAACCGTGACGGGGCCCTGGAGTTGGTCGTTGCCACCTACGAAAGCGAGAGCAACCGCCCCTATACCTATATTTACAGCTTCAAGGGCAATACCTTCAGCCAGTATGCCGACCGCATTCCCTATTTTGTGAGCGTCATGCGCGTGCCCCCCACCTACACCCCCACTCTGGTGGGCCAGGGCTGGGATTCGCTCAAGCTCTTTTCGCCGGGCGTACACACCATGGTCAAAACCGGCAACAAATACACCCTGAGCACACGGATTGACCTGCCTGCCGGCGCCACGGTTTTCAACTGCGCCTGGCTGCCGGGCGGCAGAACCAACAAAACCGACCAACTGGTCATGCTCACCGACGACGAGCGCCTCAAGCTCTTCCAGGGCACGGGCAATACCCTCATCCACACCACCATGGAGCGGTTTTCCGGCTCGGCGACGGGCATGGATCACTACAAGGGCATGCCGGGCCTGGGCGTGGACAAAAACTACCAGTTGCCCAGCAAATACTTTGCGCCCATGCGCCTGATCGCAGCGGACATCGGCAATACCGGAGAATATGTGCTGCTGGTCAACAAGCCCATCTCCACGGCCTCCATCATGTTTGACCGTTACCGCTACTTCCCCCAGGGCGAAATCCATGCCCTGTACTGGGACGGTGTGGGCCTGGGCCTCAAGTGGAAAACCCGGCGCATCCGCGGTTCTGTCGGCGAAGTGGATCTGGCGGACGTGAACAACGACGGCATTCTGGATCTGGTGGTGGGGCTGAACACGTCCCCCGATCTCGGCATAGGCAGCCGCCAGAGCATGGTTGTGGCCTACCCGCTGGACACTTCGGCAACCAATCCCAATGTGCCTGCGGATCTCAGCGATTTTGAAGTGAACCCCAACTAGCAAAGCCACAGGGCTGACGCCGTATGCCGCAAAACGCCTGTTTTTCCGACAGGCGTTTTGCATCAGCCCCTCCGGAGGAAACCATGCGCATTCTTGTCATCGGCTCGGGCGGACGCGAGCACGCCCTTGTCTGGAAGCTGGCGCAAAGCCAGGGAGTCAGCGCCGTTTTTGCCGCACCGGGCAACGGAGGCACGGAGCAGGAAGGCGCGCGCAACGTGGCCGTGAACGTGGACGATCTGGACGGCCTGACCGCTCTGGCGCGGCAGGAAGGCATTGATCTGGTGGTTCCCGGCCCGGAACTGCCCCTGACGCTGGGCATTGTGGACCGCATGCGCGCGGAGGGCATTGCCTGCTTCGGCCCCGATGCGTACGGGGCGCGCCTGGAAGGCAGCAAGGCTTTTGCCAAGAGCATGATGCAGCGCGCCGAGGTGCCCACGGCCCGCAGTGTTGTGTGTTCCAGCCTGGAGGAAGCCAGGCGGGAAATCCGGAACATGGGCGCCCCTCTGGTGGTCAAGGCCGACGGGCTGGCGGCCGGAAAGGGCGTCATCATGGCCCAGACCGAACAGGAAGCCCTGGACGCGGTGGAAGAAATCATGGCCGCGCGCGCCTTCGGGGCAGCCGGTGATCTGGTGCTGCTGGAGGAATGCCTGGAAGGAGAAGAAGCCTCCTTCCTCTGCCTCTGCGACGGCACGCGGGCGCTGCCCCTGCCTTCGGCCCAGGACCACAAACGGGCTTTTGACCATGACCTCGGCCCCAATACCGGAGGCATGGGGGCCTATTCTCCGGCGCCGGTTCTGCCCGATGACAGGCTGGAAGAAATGGCGGACATCACCGTACGCCCGATCCTGCGAGAAATGGCCAAAGACGGCCATCCCTTTGTGGGCGTGCTCTATGCCGGGCTCATGATGACCGCCCAGGGCCCCAAGGTTCTGGAATACAACGTGCGCTTTGGCGATCCCGAATGCCAGCCCCTGCTCATGCGCCTGCAAGGCAATCTGGCCGCCATCATGCTGGACGCTGTGCACGGGCGTCTGAACCCTGCCAACCTGCGGCAGGACGCCAGCACGGCACTGGGCGTGGTACTGGCCGCACAGGGATATCCGGGCAGCTACGCCAAAGGTATGTCCATTGACGGCATTGCCGCAGCCGAGGCCGTAAGCGGCGTCAAGGTTTTCCACAGCGGCACAGCGGTCAAAAGCAACGGCCTTGTTTCCTCCGGCGGACGCGTGCTCTGCGTCACGGCGCTGGGCAACGGGCTGGCCGAAGCCCAGGCGGCGGCCTACAACGCCATGCAGCACATCCGCATGCCCGACAGTTTTTACCGCAAGGACATCGGCGCAAAAGGCATACAGCGCCTGGCGGCCCGAAAATCCGGCGGCCGCTAGACGGTATTTTTCCGCAACCCCAAAATGTCCGGCCCTTTTTCCGGACAAGGAGGCCCTCCGTGGCACAAGTGGTTGTTCTGATGGGCTCGGCGTCCGATGAGGACAGGGTCAGCCCCTGTGTGGATGTTTTGAAAAGCCTGGGCGTGAGCTGCGCCATCACCGTCAGTTCCGCGCACCGCACCCCGGAGCGCACGGAAGAACTGGTGCGTACCCATGAAGCGCAGGGGGCGCGGGTCTTCATTTGCGCGGCGGGCATGGCGGCCCATCTGGCCGGAGCCGTGGCGGCGCGCACCACGCTCCCGGTCATCGGCATTCCTGTTTCGGGCACAGCCCTGGGCGGCATGGACGCCCTGCTTTCCACCGTGCAGATGCCTCCGGGATTTCCTGTGGCCACTGTGGCTCTGGACACGGCGGGCGCGCGCAATGCCGCATGGCTGGCCGCACAGATCCTCGCCCTCTCCGATCCGGAACTGGGCAGAAAAATCGCTGCCGCACGCGCCGCCATGCGCGCGGATGTGGAAAAAACCGGTGAAGCCCTGACCCGCAAATACGCCTGAGGCAGCTTGTTACCCGCTCTTGCGGGTCCATGCCTCAAGAAAAGAGGCTGCCTCTCCCCCGGCGTCAATGTGCTGCAAAAGGGCGCTCCCGAAGACAAAGGCGTCCGGCCGCACATCACGGGGAAGCGCCTCCACCTGTGCCGGGCTGCGCAGCCCGAACCCCAGAGCCAGCGGAAGATCAAAAGCCCTGCGCGCCCGGCGCAGGGCTTCTCCGGTTTGCGGGGGCAATGCGTCCCGCGCTCCGGTGGTGCCCAAAACGGACGCGACATAGACGTACCCTCTGGAAACCGCTGCATAGGCGCGCATGCGCTCCTCTGACGTATTCTGGCCGACCAGGGCGATGAGGTCCACACCCTCCGCATGCAGCGCACAGCGGAAAAACGCGCTCTCCTCCAGCGGCAGATCCGGCACAATGCAGCCGCTGACCTTTGCCGCCGCAGCCTCACGGGCAAAACGCTCCAGGCCGTATTGCAGAAAGGGGTTGAAGTATCCCATGAGCACAATCCCGGCCCTGACGCTCCCGGCATGTTTGCGCAATCCCTCCATAATCCAGCCCAGCGTGACGCCCTGTTCCAGAGCCCGCCGCGAGGCCGCCTCCACCACAGGCCCGTCGGCCACAGGATCAGAAAAAGGCACGCCGATTTCGATCACGTCCGCCCCGGCATCGTCCAGTTGCCGGACAATATCCCAGAACGCGCCGGGCGTGGGAAAACCCGCAGTGACAAAAGGAATGAGGGCCGGTCTTCCGCATTGCTGCGCATGGCGTATTTTTTGTTCAAGAAGCGACATTGTTTTCTCCCCACCGGCGCGCGGCTGCCCGGATGCGCCGGAAATTCCGCGCATTCACACGGCAAGATATTTTTCCACAATATCCATGTCCTTGTCGCCGCGTCCCGACAGGTTGACGACCACATGGCTGCCCGCAGAAATTTCCGCACAGTGCCCGAGCACCCAGGCCAGAGCGTGCGAGGATTCCAGAGCAGGCAAAATGCCCTCTGTGCGGCACAACACCTGAAAAGCATCAAGAGCTTCGGCGTCATTGGCAAGCCCGTACCGGACACGCCCTGTGGAGTGCAGCCAGGCGTGTTCCGGCCCCACACCCGGATAGTCCAGACCGGCGGAGATGGAATACGACTCCATGATCTGCCCGTCTTCCGTCTGGAGCAGCATGGTTCTCTCGCCGTGCAAAACCCCCGGACGGCCAAAATTGATGGGGGCGGAATTGCCGCAGCCCGGCTCTCCCGTGCCCGCGGCCTCCACGCCCACAATACGCACGCTGGTATCGTCCAGAAAGGCCGAAAACATGCCGATGGCGTTGGAGCCACCGCCCACGGCCGCCACGACCAGATCCGGCAGACGTCCTGTTTTTTCCAGAAAACGGATGCGCGTTTCCCTGCCGATCACGCTCTGGAATGCGCGCACAAGAGAAGGGAAAGGGTGCGGCCCGGCCGCCGTGCCGAAGCAGTAGTGCGTTGTTTTCTGGCAGGCAATCCAGTGCCGCAGCGCCTCGTTGATGGCGTCCTTGAGCGTTTGGCTGCCGCTTTCCACGGCGTGTACCCTGGCACCGAGCAGACGCATGCGCCTGACGTTGGCGGACTGACGGGCAATATCCTCCGCGCCCATGAAAATCGTGCATTCCAGCCCCAGGCGGGCCGCTGCCGCCGCAGTGGCAACGCCGTGCTGCCCGGCTCCGGTTTCCGCAATCAGCGAGGTTTTCCCCATGCGCCGGGCAAGCAGTGCCTGGCCCAGGGTATTGTTCACCTTGTGCGCGCCGGTGTGCAGCAAGTCCTCCCGCTTCAGCCACAGGGAAAACCCCAGTCGGGCGGAAAGCCGCCCGCAATATGTCAGGGGGGTTTCCCGCCCCGCATAGGTGCGCAAAAGGTCATCCAGTTCCGCCGCAAACGACGGCTCCGGCATGATGTCCCGCATGGCTTCTTCCAACTCCGTCAGCGGCGGCAACAAAATTTCGGGTACAAAACATCCGCCGAATTCTCCGAAGTATCCTTTTTTCATCGGTATTCCCTCACGGCCGCCACAGCGGCCCGTATGCGTTGCGCGCTCTTTCGCCCCGGCGCGCTTTCAAGCCCGGAGTTGAAGTCCACCCCGTCAGGTTCACAGTCTTTTATGGCCGCGCCGACGTTTTCCGGGTTCAGGCCTCCGGCCAGAATCCACGGCCGGGGCGCTCTCAGCCCCCGCAGGGGCACGTCCATGCGCCGCCCGCTGCCGCCTCCCTCTGTACCGGCTTCCAACAGAAACATGCCCGCACAGGCGGCATGCCGTCGCATGTCTTCCGCCAGATCCTCCAGCCCCGCATGGCGCGCGGGCCAGAGCGTTCTGATGATCCGCCGCGCGCCGATGATTTCTGCAAGCTGCCCGGCGCATTCTGCCGGTTGGGATCCGTGCAGCTGGACAAAATCCAGGCGGGCCTCCGCAACAGCCTCTGCCACGGCCCGCGCATCGCTTGTGACAAAAACCCCCACACGGAGCATGCCGCGACTGTCCAGCGCGGCGGCCTGTTCGGGCGTCAGCGCGCGGGGACTTTGCCTGGCGAAAACAAAGCCGCACATGTCAACTCCCGCAGTTGCAGCGCAATCCAGGTCTTCCTGATTCCGCATCCCGCAGATTTTCACAATCAGGTCAGGCACAAGTCCTCCATTTTTCTGCTCCCCAAAGGCATTACTCCCCCAAAAGCCGCCGCAGGGCCTTGCCGGGCGTACCGCCTTCCATGAGTTTTGTTCCCACAAGCACGGCCTGAAAGCCCGCATCCCCGGCCTCCCGCACATGTTCTGGCCCGGAAATGCCGCTGGCGGCAATCCAGACCTCGCCATCGGCACGCCTGTGCCGCGCCGCCATCTTCAGGCACAGCGAACGGTCCACAGCCAACGTGTCCAGGTTGCGCGCGTTGACCTGAATCAGCCTTGCGCCCGAATCTCTGGCGAGCGCAAGATCTTTTTCGTCAAAGACCTCCACCACAGCGTCCATTCCGTATTTTTCCGCCTGTTCCCGCAACGCGCGCAGCCGCAAAACATCCGGCGTCAGCCGCACAATGAGCAAAAGGGCGGAAGCCGGTGTGGCCGCCGTGGCCGTCACCTGAAGCGGGTCAAAAAGGAAATCCTTGCGCAGCAAAGGCAGGCCGGAAAATTCCATGCGGTGCAGAAAGTCCAAAAATCCCTTGAAAAAATGCTCCTCCGTCAGCACGGAAAGGCAGGATGCGCCTGCCCCGGCATACTGCCGGGCGGCTTCTTCCGGCTCCATGCTCGTCAGGATGTCGCCCCGCGAGGGGGAAGCCCGCTTGAACTCCGCAATGACATGCGGCCGGGGCAGGGGACTTTGCAGAGCCTCCAGAAAAGAAGCTCTGAATCCGGCACAGGGGCGCGGCAGCATGTCTGCCTTTTCCAGTTGGCGCAGACGGCAGATTTCTGCCGTCTTGGCCTTTCTGAAGCGTTCAAGCCGCATGGAGCACCTTCCCGCCCACACCGGAGGCAAGGGCTTCACGGGCTTTGGCCATGCAGGTTTTCAGCGGCATCTTTTCCTCCAGCACATGCAGGGCCATGCCCACATTGAGCGCCAGCATGTCCCGCATGGCTTGCGGGCCACCCCCGGCAAGAAGTTCCCGCAGCACGGCCAGTGCCTCTTCCCGATCAGCCACGGCAAGTTCTTCGGGAGTGCAGGACGCCATGCCGTAGTCCGCCGGATCAAGGGTCAGGGAACTGCATGCCCCACGGGAAAGCAGAACGATCTCGTTGGGGCCGAGGGGCGTTATCTCGTCGTATCCTCCCGCCCCGCAGACCACTGCGGCCCTGTGCACGCCTGACTGGACCAGAGTTTCGGCCATCAGTCTGACCATGCCGGGACGCGCCACGCCGAGCAGCATGTGCGAGGGGCGGGCCGGATTGATGAGCGGCCCCAGCAGGTTGAACAGCGTGCGGATGCCCAGTTCATTCCTGATGGGCGCGATGGTGCGGAAACAGGGATGGAAGCGCTGCGCAAACAGAAAGACAAAATTCTTCTCCCGCAGAATGTCGCCCGCATCCGCGGGATCCATGTCAAGATCCACCCCCAGGCCTTCCAGGGCATCAGCGCTGCCGGACTTGGAGGAAACAGCGCGGTTGCCGTGCTTGACCACCCTAAATCCCATACCGGCCAGCGTGAGGGCCGTGGCCGTGGAGCAGTTGAAGGACGAACGCCCGTCCCCGCCTGTACCCACCACCTCCATGCACGGGCCTTCGATGCCGCCCACGGGCACAGCCCTGGCCAGGGCCGCGCGGGTGGCGTGCGCCAGTTCCAGCGCGCTTTCCCCCTTCATGCGCAACCCCATCAAAAAGCTTCCCGCCTGCACAGGCGTCATGTCTCCGTCCATAAGCGCGGAAAACGCGGCAGAAGCCATATCGGCCGTCAGATCCTGCCCTCTGGCCAGACTTTCCAGAATGCGGCTGATGGACGCGGCATCCCGGCCTTCAGGCAGAACTGTCTGGGGGAAATTGCCCAGCAAACGCAAGCCCTCCGGCGTCAGAATGGACTCCGGGTGAAACTGGACGCCGACCCACGGGCGATCCTTGTACCGCAACGCCATGACCTCACCTTCCGGGCCGTGAGCCGTAACGGAAAATTTTGCGCGCCCTTCTTCCGGCAGGCGCACGACCAGAGAGTGGTACCGGCCCACACGCATGGGGTTGGCAATGCCCGCAAACAGGCCCGTTCCGTCATGCACGATTTCCGAAACCTTGCCGTGCATGACACACGGCCCGGCAACAACTTTTCCTCCACCGGCCAGACCCAGCGCCTGATGACCAAGACAGACGCCGAGCACCGGAACCTCCGGTTTGAGCAGGCGCAGCACCTCCATGCAGTATCCGGCATCTTCCGGCCGCCCTGGCCCCGGAGAAAGGCAAACCATTTCCAGGGCAGGGTCCTGCGCCATCTCCGGCAGGCGCGGATCGTCATTTTTGACGACAACAGGGGTGCGCCCCAGCGCGTAAAAAGCCTGCACCAGA
>ERZ773099.1451-NODE-1451-length-17576-cov-73.267450_pt1 | contig 17576 bp, 18 predicted proteins | sample MGYA00511120_ERZ773099 | MGnify/ENA primary metagenome ERZ773099 (study PRJEB29015, sample SAMEA2738012) | human oral metagenome | biome: human oral; feature: human-associated habitat; material: dental | place: China | collected 2104 ...
CTACAGGATGGTCCAAAGATAATGTCTATTTTTAACCATGAGCGTCAACTTTTGGGTTGGAGGATAAGTGCTTAAGTTTGCGCTCGTAGCGGTTTGTCGTTACAATGATAAGCGTAATGAGACGAACTAAGATACCTTTTGGTGCCATCGCTTTAGTCATATTGATCGCTATGGTGATGATCGGAGGGATAGTCTTTCTGGCGCAGACCATCTTTGGTGGCAAGAACGAGCCGAAGAAGCCGGAGCAACAGGTGACTCATAGCATCTTAGAGCCGACCGACTCGACGGTGGTGCGCATGGAGGTGCGAGGGCCGGTACTGGCCAAAGAGCGTCATTATGAGATCAGCGCCAGCATCACTCCGAACCAGCGCAAGCTAGTGATATATAAAGGCTATGGGCGAGAGGACGTTCTCAAGACGATGGAGCTGGGTAATACCAAGGAGGCATTTGCTAACTTCCTGGCCGCCTTAGGCGATAACGGCTTTATCAAGGCTAACGAAAAGAGCGCCCAGAAGAGCAGCGGTCTCTGCGCCTCCGGTCAGCTGATTGACTTCATCCTGGATAACGGGAGCTATGGCAAGTCTGAGCTATGGACTACCTCTTGCGGTGATATCGAGGGTAGCTTTAACGGCAACGGTGCCGCTGTCACCAATCTGATCTTGGGTCAATTGCCCGGCAGCAAGGCCGCCATTGACGAAGTCCAGCGCTCGCTGTAACGCCGAGGCTCTATATTTCACCTCTGGTGGTTGACGCTATGACGTCAATGATGATAAACTTAACAACATAATGACTGGAACGAAGACCACGATCTACCTGCCGGAGGAGCTACGCAAGACTGTCAAGAAGCATCTGATCGACACCGGTGAGACATTGTCAAAGTATGTCGAGATCGCCCTGACCCGCCAGCTGGCCTTTGATAAAACTCGGGCAGGCAAGAAACGCCTCAAGGAGAAGCAAAAGGCCGTCGAGCTAAATAACGTCATCAAAGAGTTCATCAGAGGCGAGCAGTAGTGCCGGAGCTACCCGAGGTCGAGACGGTACGTCGTGGCTTGGCGGGATTGATACTTCACCGGCAGATCACTAAGGTGACTGGCTTGTGTGATAAGTCACTTCAGATTGCTCCGGCAGACATCAGCCGGCTGGTGACCGGGGCGACCGTTGCCGGTGTCAGGCGTCGGGCTAAGATGCTGATGATTGATCTGACCAGCGGCTACACCTTGCTGATCCATCTCAAGATGACCGGTCAGCTAGTTTACTGGGGTGATCAGGCGTGGGCGGCAGGTCATCCGAATGATTCAATGATCGGTGAGCTGCCGGATAAGTCGACCAGGACGATCTTTGAGCTATCCGGCGGCGGCAAGCTATTCTTTAATGATCAGCGTAAGTTCGGCTGGATCAAGCTATATCCGACTAGTGAAGTGATGCAGCTGGCTAGCATAGTTAAGCTCGGGCCGGAGCCTCTGTCGGGCGACCCGTGGCGGGAGTTTTTATCACGGTTGCGTCGGCATCAGAAATCACGGATCAAGACAGCCATCCTGGATCAGACGGTACTGGCTGGTGTCGGTAATATCTACGCCGACGAGAGCTTGTGGCTAGCCCGGATCAACCCGATGACCAGAGTCGAGCGGCTGTCAGATGATGATCTGCATCGCTTGCTTGATAGTATCATTGAGATCATGAATCAGTCGCTCCGGGCGGGTGGTTCGACGGCCCGCAACTATGTCAAAGCGGATGGTAGTAGGGGTGACTATCTGGATAAGTTTGCCCGAGTGTATCACCGAGAGGGTCAGCCTTGCGTCCGTTGCGGGCACGAGATCAGGAAGATCAAGCTGGCGGGACGAGGCACTCACTACTGCCCAGACTGCCAGCCACTACTAGATAAATAGCGGTGCCCCCTCCTAAATTGACATGACCCGGCTTGGATGATAGTATACTACGTATAGGAGAGTGTTCACCTCTCCGCCGTAGGGGATGGTTGCTTCGGCGCCATTCTCATGAGATAGCACCGTGTAGACGGTGCTATGCTCGATTTTAGAGGGGGCGGCTTTTGATTTTATCCTCGATATTAGCAATAGAATCTAATAAATAGCTGCGGTGATCTAGCTGGTGAGAAAGATCGAACAATCTAGTCGATAAGTAATTATTTCTTCTTGTCTTGGGTGTAGCAAGTACTGTTACTTGAGCTCTTCGACCTATGCGAAGTAGCGTACATATCGCTTCAGAATAATCTCCGTCGCAGGATAGCAGTACTATATGAAGTCTCTTATTTCTATTGGTGGCGACGCATTCAAGCATATCTGAGGTGAGATAGACATCTACATTCGACTTAAGCTTTATCTTTCTGGGTAAGACTTGGACTATATTCTTGTAGCCACATTTTTTGCAGACAACTTCTTTATGACGAGCCTGGTCAATATATTCTTTGCGAACCAGAGTACATATCTTATACCCGGTACTCCTTAAGTGATCAAAATACTTGTCTTTTTTACTGTCGCCTCGTGATATTCCTTCGTAGTATCTGACTTCGGCTAGCTTAGGATATTTGTTTTTTAGATAGTTATACAATCTAACAAAGTCAATCTTGAACCCGCAGCTCCGCTCGCAGGCACTACGAATATTGCTCACGTCTATATAGACGTGAGTCTCGAGATCGGTGCGTTTGATAGTGTTGGTTAGAGAGCGTTTTGTGTTCTTAGCTTGCTTCATTGACATTAGTTTAGCACACTACGACAGCTGCTCTCTGTCGCTTAGCGTCAGGTGGGCGTTGAGGGTAGCTATGGTTTATGGGCTAACGGCTAGCAAATGGGTAACCATATTTATGAGATAATGCGGTGGCCTGTCCAGCACTCAGCAGGATGCATAACGCTAAGCTACCTAAGCAAAAAGATACGCAATCCACGCTTTGTCATAACTAGCTAGTCTAGCTAACGCATCAGCTGGGCTGCTGGGTCTGTCCAGCTGATACTTGGGTAAACTACTTACCGGGAGGACATAATTGCTCATCTATTCAACCTTAGGCAAGGAAAGGGCGATGTATCATGCTGGGGGCTTTGCAATCAGCCCGACTATGCTATAATCAATTATAGTTATGGTTAAAAGTGGGGACAACATAAACAAAGAGGTGGCGCTAGCCGGTGCGGTGCAGTCGGGTGACTCACCGTTGGCTGAGCCTGCTAAGAAGTCGTCCGGCGGACGCCTGCTCAAGGTCGGGCAAGTCGTCATGGGGGTAGTCTTAGTCCTGACGCTGGTCGCCATCGGCATCTGCGCCTTTACCGATCTGGACGACCAGCTGGGGAACTACTTGGCGTATAGCAAGTATAATATCAAGTCGGAGTCTGATGCCGGTAAGCTAATCTACGAGGGTAAAGAGAAGCCGGCTATTTGGTGGTATGAGGGTCAGATCAAACAAACCAAGGATAAACAGAAGCAGGCGAAGATGTATTTAGAACTGGCGACGCTTCTATCTGTCTTTAGCGATAAAAAGGAGATGAAGCTTGATACGTCGCTCGTCTATGCTAAGAAGGCCGAGGATATGCTCCATAGCACAGACACAGCTCGTGTGTTATCGGAGATTTATACCAAGAGACATGAGCAGGATAAAGCCAATAAATACAGAGAGCTTAATGTCCAACGATCGGGGGAGAAGGGTAAAGAGTCGATAGGCTAGTTAATTATTATGATGGAAGCAAAGATTATTGATCGTAAGAGCTGGCTTGTCTGGCTAAATAGAGTGTTCCTAGCTGTGGCAGTTACAATGATTATATCTATAGCACGTGGGTCGGTCACCATGGCACTATCCAGCGTTGGTCCTAGTAGTTGGGGTGATAGATATAATTTAACTAGTCATTCAACTCACCCATACACAGAACTTGAAGTGCCGGTGTATTTTAAGGATAAACCCGATAGTGACGTAGGGGTGAAAGTTTTTGACATACACAGAAGTCCCGGTGATTGGAGCTCTGGTGCTGTATTTAATGGTGGAGCTCGTATTTACGGTGATGGTCATTTTACTGTCAACACTGGAGATTTTTGGTATGATAGTTCAACTGGCTACTGGAAGGCTAGGATACGTGCCTCCTTAATAGGCAGTTTGTTTCAGTTTAAGCTGCAATTAGATAGGAGTGACGGTATTATTGCCTATGCGACCGGTAGGGCGTCGCAGGCTAGCATTCGGTATAACGACAGAATGGGGGATATTATCGGGCATGAGCGGAAGGAAATGCAGATGGCATTACCTTGTAGCTTTACCGAGCCGACCCATCTCGGAGGACCGGGTTCGCCTTATCACTTGAGACTTTATGATCTGGATACCTGGTATCCCTGGTGGGGCACCAATAATGGTAAGCAGCCTCTTAGTGTTAGTGTATATGATGAGTCAGATAATGGCAGGAGAGTAGCTTACTATGATGGAAACGACCCTAAGTACCAGTGCGGTCAGCTCGGTGCAGGTGATGATGGTGTGTACGGTAGTCATGGCTGCATGGGTGAAAACGGGGTCTTATACGTGGAAATGATGATGTATCCAGATCATAAATATAAGATTGTCATCGACAATGTCTGGAAAAATAACTTGATTGAGTATGAGCTGCCTTTTGACAACATCTTTTACAACATTACCTGCGAGCCAAAAGTTGATATGCGCACCACCGTTGATTTCACAAAGAAGCCCACTGGCGATTCTAAAAAACCGAGGACCGGCTACAAGTGGCTTTCTTCGTATGGCAAGTATAACAGCAAAGAAAATGACAAAAGTATAGCTGAGGTCATGGGCTATCTTGGTGCTAATAAACCTAATACACCTAATACACTCTGGACTTGGACGGGCAACTATCCACACGTTAAAGGAAGCCTTCCGAAAGCTGTCATGGATAATAACCACCATAAAGCTGAACTCTACCCGGGTGATGAGCTGACTTGGTGGTTCCGAGCTTATAACTCTAGCGGTTATATAGTCCCCGAAGAAATGAAAATGGACTTTACTAACCTTCGTGAAGGTTGGATAGACCCTCGCCCACTTGGTCAGAGCTGGAATCAGACTGAGCCGAAGCCGGAGGAGGGATCCAATTGGTTTCGACCTGCCGATCGAGGCGGTCCACTTAACGGTAGCGACCATCGGCAAATAATGTGGGGGTGCTATGACTGGGGTGGAGAGTGTTATGATAATGTTTTATCGTTTAATCGGCGGATATCAAAAGAAGAGGCGGTAACCAGACATTATCGCTATGTGGTTAAGCCGGGTGATGCGGGACAGACTCTCTGTCAGTGGTTGCGGATGAGCTGGGAATACAACGGCTGGAAACAACGCTTAACTCCTAAGGCTTGTGTCTATATTCCTTATCACTATCCTCCGCCGCCGGATGATGGACCCAAAGATAAGAGTAGTGGCGTCGTACCGACAGCTTGGGAGAAGAATGGTAAGTCTAAAGTTCAGGCAGGCGACGACGTACAGTTTAGCTATAGTCTAACTAACACTAGCGGTCCTACTGTCTCTAGACAAATAGAGTACAGATCCTATACTTTCATTCTCAGGAGAGGGGCTAAGTTGCCGAAAAATTCCGGGCAGAAGCCCTACCATTATGACAAGAAATGGAAATGGGGAGGCGGTAAAGGTGTTGGTTGTGGTGGTCGTGACATCGCCCCCGGGGCACAAAGCCGGTGTGAACAGGGCGTCGGTGGCACAAGCGAGAAGATTTATCCGGGTCAAACCTGGCCTGTGCCGGTAGAACCGAAGTATAATGTATCTGATAAATGGCTGGCTCAGCCCGGCGATAAGATCTGCTCCTACATCGCCATTGATGATAACTGGAGTGTGAAGAATGATCAATCAGCTGATACCTTCCGAGCTAGCAACATTGCCTGCGTCGTGGTGACGAAGAGCCCCAACCTTAACTTGTCCGGCTCTGATAGCTATGCTAATAAAGGCTTCCAGGGTGCTAGTGTCAGTGAGAACAAGGTTCCTGGCACGGATAAGCGAGGCTCCTACTCACAGTATGGACTACTGACCGACAAGGTCGGTGTAACCAATTTTGGCTCAGCCGGCTATACCACGGCTAGACAAGCCAACTATAAATTTGCTTGTAAGCTTAGCTATGCTAATACGGACAATGCTCAAGTCAATTGCAATGATCTGAACGGGCTTAAGCCGGCCAACTTATTTAAGAACCCTCTGTCCACACCCAGCCCAACTAATGCCAAGCAACTGCCGGGTGGATCTAGCGTTAATCTGAGTATTTTACCTAGCGGTAGCTACAAGACGACCAGTAGCGGGTCGCTAAATATAAGTGGCTATCTGGGTACAGACAAACACATTACTATCTTTGCTGAGCAGGCTGATGTCACTATTACCGGTGATATTGATGCTGATGCCGGTCCTTACCACAAGCTGTCTGACATTCCCAGCTTCACCATCAAGGCAAGGAACATTAAGGTCGAGCCGCAGGTAAAGCGGATCGCCGGTACCTATGTAGCGGCCGGTAAGTTTGAGAGTTGCAAGAATGCTCAGAATAAATCAGCTGACTTAGGTATGCGACCGGATAGCAGATGTCAGAACAAGCTTAAGGTTAATGGTGCCATCGTCTCGGTTGACTCGCCGGCTTTTCTTCGTACCTTCGGTGCGGGTAATATGTCGGATGACAATCAGTGGATCTCCAACAATATTTCCTCGACTGCTGAGTGGATCAATTACACGCCTAACCTCTGGCTGACCACCTCTAACGGCTCGTCCGGTAATCAGCTGGAAGGTTTGACTACGACGCAAGTAACTAATCTGCCGGTGAGGTATTGATGAAGCGAGAGGGTGGATATACCGTACTTGAGACCGGTCTAGCTATCGCCATGTCGACGACACTGGTCTTGCTGACCTTTGGCTTAGCGGCTATGGTCGGGCGAGGTCGCTTCCGAGATTCACTAGTCTCGGCTCAGACCTTCGTCAAGCAACAGTACAGCGAGGTGCGCTCCAGTATCAATTCTCGCTTAGTCGATGGCAATAGTAGTAATCAAGCTCTCGTATCTAGTTGTAATAACGCTACTGTCCCGGGCAACAGTGCTCAGTGTTATGTCATGGGACGGTTGATTGAGTTTTATAATGACAGTGATACTGGTCAGATCAAGTCTAGTTATGTAGTTGCCACCATGGATGAGGTGACTGCTAAGGCTTGGCCTGACCGCAATAAGTCAGCCCTGGACAACTTAAAGAATGGGAACGTCAAGCTGTATGCTCTGACTAACGATAACGGAAACGACGCCGGGCTCAATCCCAGTATTAAATCTATTGGTGCTGATAATAAAATCGTGAGGTCTTGGCAGCTTGATGTCAGTAGTAATCAAGCTACTAATATTCAGCCAAATATCTCTAGGGCAAATATGATTATCTTGCGTAGCCCGCTAGATGGTTCACTTGTCGTAGCACCGATGGTGGGTTTGATTAACAACAATAACCTACCCAAAGGCGTTATAAAAGTGGATCTAAGCTCGGTAAACGGGGGGATGTCGATCAACACCAAGTTGGCGCTAGCTATCCGTAATGGCGGTCTGGGCTATCCGGGTGGCACACTGTGCATCTCCGGTGGTGATAGCTCTAGTGGCATCTCGAATAACTTCAATGTAGCGGGTGGTAACTGGGCCTGGGATAATGGATTAAAGAGCGTAGTGGCTAGTGACGTGATAGATGCGTGTAAGAATTGGGAGCAATAATGATAGTGAGGACAAGGATGAGGAAAAGTCGAGCAGAACGAGGTGATACATTAGTCGAGGTGACTGTCGCTATGGCGGTGTTGGGGCTGATGTTGGCCGCCAGTCTGGCGATTATTAACCGTAGTCTGATGGGCGTATCAAATGCAGTGGAGCGAACTAGCGCTCGGGCTAGTCTCAATACCGAGGTAGAGCTGCTTAGGTACATCTTTGACGACCAAGTCACCAATAAGAAGCTGGTTGATGACATTGTGGAGAATCATACCGGGACTGACACTAAAATCAAGGATCGGGGCTGCGAGATCGGTCAGCAGGGAGGTTTTACGCTATACAGCACGATCGACCCTACTGCACCGGTAGGAAAGAACGATCTTAGCCCGGATGACAAAGTTGCCGAGAAGGTTAATGGCAAGCCGGGGCTTAGTAACGGTATCTGGATTGAGGGCTATAAGCACCCCGGAGGAGAAAATAATACTATGCCGGGCTATATTGATTTCTATGTTCGAGCTTGCTGGACACCGCATGCGGCACAACAGCTAGGCTCGGGACGGATGGAAGCTAATGTTAGGGTGTATTATAAAGGTAAGTAGGGCGAGAAAGGATAAAACATGACTAGATCTTTAGACAGACAGAGCGGTTTTACCTTGATCGAGGTATCAACGGCGCTAATCTTCGTTGGCTTCATCATCTTCATCTTGGCTGCTACTACGGTCAATATCGTTCGCTCGTATAACAAGGGTATCTGGCTGGCTCAGATCAACCAGGCCGGTCAGCAGATGAATAGCGACATCGGTGATAAGGCTCGCTACAGTGGAGTGGCGGTTGTTCAGGCTGATAAGCGTCGGATGTGCATCAACGGCGTGTCTTACCTGTGGAATACCCAGAAAGAGATTGATAACGGTCAATGGGGGCATAATGTCTATTCCGATGGAACTCCGATCCGGCTGGCTCGGATTGAGGATAAGAACGGCGAGTACTGTACGAAGGATCAACAACCCGGTGCGCCCGGGGGAAACTCCAATGTGCGTGCTTTGCTGGGGCGTGGCGTAGCTATCCAGGAGTTTAAGGTCAGTCAGGCGACCGGTGTGCCGCTACTGACTGTCAGCATGGTGGTCTCGACCGAGGGGGCGAACCGACCGATCAAGGCTTATACCGATCACACCGGAATTCATATTGATGTCAGTCAGAATAATTCCAACTCTTCTTGGCAATGTGGCGAGTGGATAGATAAAAATAATGACGGGAAAGTCGACTCGAAAGATACATTCACCCCGGCTAAGAACCAGTATTGCTCTTTTGCTGAATATACCTTCACTGTCTATGAAAGGAGTAAGATATGATTTCCCGCTTAGTATCTCGGTGTCGACCGAGTGATCGTGAGTCCGGTCAAGCCTCAATGGTAACTGTCGCTATGTTTATGATGCTTTTCTCGGTGATTACTGTCGGTTTTACTTATGTGATGATCTCGGCGTCCCGTCAGGCGGTCAATGACTCTCTCCAGTCGTCAGCTAAGGCGGCGGCTGAGTCGGGTGTCGAGGATGCTAAGCGCTTGATCGTCTACTGCTATAACCACAGAAATAACGATGGTACATACACCAATCAGCAAGATGCTAATCTGTGTAAAAATATCATAGGCAAAAGAGCCGATCAGCTAGAGGGAACTGACTGTGACGATATTCTTGGGGCTGTAGATAGCTCTCCTCAGAAAGTTAACTTTGGTTTGGAAGGAGTCAAGAACGAGCATCGAGTTAAGGTTGGTAACGGCAGTGCCGGCAATAATTCCAGCAATGAGTACTACCAGTGTCTAAAAATTGCCACCAGGACAGATAACTACGAAGGAATCGTTAGTAATCTGGGCAAATCGACAGTAATCCCTCTGCGGCTTGTTGACGGTAAGGGCAATCCCGCTACTCGGATTACAGAGATAGAGATCCAGTGGCATCGTAATGTTGACGGTGCCGACGGGGATGGTGTCGCTAACCTAAAGAATACTAAGGGCACCGGTTTACCACCGGTCGGTGTATGGAAGAACAATAGCTACAATCGCCCGGCGGTTCTGCGAGTAGAGCGAGTCGGTGCTAAGAAGGGAGGGTTCTCGATCAACGATCTAGTGGCCAGCGATACGGCAGTGACTCTCCGACCGTCAACCGGAGGAAGTAAGAGCGTGATTATGGACAATTATCATCCGCTGTATAATGACCGACCGAACTATCAGTACCCCAACGGTGTGCCGATTATTGAAACGCAGTGTAAAAGTGGCGGTGGTACCGGTAATAATTATGCTTGTACGATGAGTGCTACTGACACTCTAGACGCCAAGAATAATGATTATTACCTACGGCTCAGTGCTATTTACAAAGACTCTCATTTCTCAATTCGTGCCTATAAGGACAGTGAGATACTCTACTTCGACGGCGTTCAGCCACTGGTTGATGTGACCGGCAGTTCATCCGACTCGTTTAGTCGAATCCAGGCTCGGCTCAAGCCTACTTATGACAATAGTACCAATAGTAGCAACTGGTGGCCGGAGTATGTCATCGATACTAACGGTAAAGTCTGTAAAGACATAGAAGTACAGTACGACACGGGTGAAGACAGGTGTAAGTAAGTACTAGTTCGCTGTGGGCGTCGCAGTTTCAGGCTGCGGTCTTGATGGCGGTAGTGACCTTGCGCTAGCCCGGTAGCAGTGCTTTACAGATTGCTCTGAAATTTGTCGTGCACTTCCTTGAGATGAGGGTCGGTCACGTGGGTGTAGATCTGGGTGGTGGCGATATTGCTATGCCCCAGCATTGACTGAACCGAGCGCAGGTCGGCGCCATTCATCAGTAGATCGGTAGCGAAAGAGTGGCGCAAGGTGTGAGGAGTGACGTGCTTCGTGATGCCGGCTGCCTGAGCATATTTACTGACGATTCGCTGGATCGAGCGGGGGGTCAGACGACGAGCTTCGCTGAGGTCGATGCCATCGCTCTCGACGATGTTGCGAGAATTATTGAGAAAGAGCGGCTTGAGTCCGTCCGACCTGGTCTGCAGATATTGCTCGATCGTATCGGCAGCTGATTGGCTGATGAAGATGGGGCGGTCTTTACCACCCTTACCCCTGATGGTGAATTCTCGCCGATCCAGGTTGAGCTGGTCGCAATTGATGCTACATAGCTCGCTGACTCGCATGCCACCCGAGAAGAGCAGCTCGATGATGGCTCGGTCTCGCAGTCCGCTAGGCTGGTCAAGCGGAATGGCGTCGAATAGCCGAGCCACTTCTTCCGCCAGTAGGAAGGAGACCTGTTTCTTCTGAGTACGGGGTAGGTTGACTCGGCTGGCATCCAGAGTGGGGATGTCTCGCTGCGAGCAATATTTGAGAAAGCTCCTCAGAGCGATCAGATGATAACTCTGGGTGATGAGCGAGAGTTCACGCCCTTGTTCGTCGACGAAGCGGTTCAGCCACAGACGATATTTTCTGACCAGCTCGTCGGTGATTTGGCTGACGGGGATGTTGCCGGCAAATTCGACCAGTCGGTCCATGTATAGGTTGTAGTTCTCGGCGGTGCGGATGGATCGGCCTCGCTCTATTTCGATGTACTCGACGAAGTCCATGATTAGGTCGGCGAGGTAAAATTCATTATTTTTAATGTCTTTGTCATGGGTCATTAGGCGTATTTTAGCATTTTGCTTAATGTCGCACAAGATGAAGAATGTAGGGACTTTTAGTGATGGGCTGGAGTAGTTTGAAGCAGATTCTGTAATTTCCCCTTCGCACATAACTTGAGTTTGTGCGAGTAGTACAGGTGGTCTCCTCAGGCCTGGCGACGTAGCTAGTACCACTGGCAATTGCTAGCTTACTGCTATATCAACAGCCTTCGTCAACCACACTGCACTACTCGTACTAACTCAAGCTATACGTGGAGGGAAAATTGCAGTATGGGTGGGTGAGTCATAAAGTTCCTTACAAAAAGTGTAGTGATAGCGTCAAAGTTCGTCACAAAAAGTGTAGTAAATCACCAAAAGTTCCTTACAAAAAATGTAAAAACATGGCATAATTAGCAGTAGAAGAGAGGAAGTTGTCATTATGTACATGTATCGTCAAAAGATTGAAGACCTGAAGGCTTGGCAGAAGAGCCTACACCGTAAACCACTGATCGTTCGAGGTGCTCGCCAAGTAGGCAAGACAGAGCTGATCAAAGAGTTCGGCAGGACTCAGTATCAGCAGACGGCATACGTCAGCCTGGATAATAACTCTCGCATGGCGGCACTCTTTGATGGAGACTTTGATGTTAACCGATTAATCCAAGGCTTGAAAGCTGAGACGAACGTGGATATCGAGCCCGATAACACCTTGATCGTGCTGGATGAGATCCAGGAAGTACCTAAGGCGCTCACGTCGCTAAAGTACTTTTGCGAAAATGCCTCTCAGTACCATATTGTTGTAGCTGGTAGTCTACTGGGTGTAGCCACTCATCAAGGTGCGTCCTTCCCGGTCGGCAAAGTGGACTACCTAGAGCTGGCACCTTTGTCGTTTCGGGAGTTTCTGCTAGCCTTAGGCGAGAAGCATCTGGTCGAGATGATCACGTCTCCGTCGGTGGATCAAGAATTGCTGGCGTCTTTTCATGATAGACTGATCGATTATATTAAGACCTATTGTTATGTCGGCGGAATGCCTGAGGTGGTGGCCAGCTATGTTGAGCAGAGATCGTGGAATGAAGTGCGACGGATCCAGAATAATATCTTATTTGATTATGCCAATGACTTTAGCAAGCACACGCCCGAAGAGTCTTTTGCGAGAAGGATCGAGCAGGTCTGGCGTATCATCCCAAGTCAGCTAGCCAAGGAAAATGCTAAATTCGTCTTTGGCATGATTCGTGCGGGAGCGAGGGCAAAGGAATATGAATTGGCACTGGCATGGTTGGAAGAAGCGGGGCTGGTGCGTCGGATAAATAGGCTGGAAGCTCCACGGACACCGATCGTGTCGTATGCTAATGCGAGCGCCTTTAAGCTATACCATCTAGACGTCGGGCTGTTAGCAGCTATGGTACGTCTAGACGTGCAAGTCTTGCTGGAAGGCAACCAAGTCTTTACTGAGTTTCGGGGATCGTTGGCCGAGCAGTTAGCTCTGCAAGAATTGCAAGTCGATGGTGGTCTGGATGTCTGCTATTGGGCGATGGATGGGCAATCACGAGCCGAAGTCGAGTTCATCGTCCAGACTGGCAGTCAGATCGTGCCGGTCGAGGTCAAGAGCGGCACGAATCTACGAGCTAAGAGCTTGGCGGTGTATATGAATAAGTATCAACCACGCCTGGCAGTCCGCTCATCGGTAGCGAATTACAAGAAAACGGACAATCTATATGACGTACCCTTCTATCTACTGAACAATTTCTTTCACAGTATCCAAAAGCACTGAGTAAACGTAGTGTTCAGTCACTACTGTTAGACGGAGTCGCCACGACTATGCTATAATCTAGCTGTGGCTCAGTAGCTCAATGGATAGAGCAGCTCCGTCCTAAGGAGAAGGTTGTACGTTCGACTCGTATCTGGGCTACCAGGTATTATTGGGTATATGCGTACTTACACCGGGGCAGCTGGTGTAGCTGGCATGCTACCTCCATGGCTTTTATGGTGCGGCGTGTCGATGGCCATTCAGGTAGAAGTAACGTCATTTTGCTATAATATAGGCATGGTAAAGCAGAGCTTCGTTGGGCAGCAGGCAGGCGAGCAGGTTGACTTCGTCTTTCGCCGGCATTATTCGGTGATGCTGGAGTCGAGCTGGCCGGGTATAGCCTTGCTGGCAGTCGGTGGAGGCGTATTGACGCAGTGGAGTCAATATTCGTGGAGCTGGTATGTAGCGCTTGGCTTGGTCGTAGTCGGACTACTCAAGATCTTTGGCGCCTGGCTGAGCTGGTACTATAGCGTCAATATCGTGACCAGTCAGCGGATCCGTCAGCAGATTCAGCGAGGGCTATTCCACAAGACCACTACCGATATCCATTTGGCTAAAGTAGAGAATATCCAGTATAATATCGACGGGCTACGAGGTAGCATGGCGGGCTATGGTACGATCATCCTCCAGACTATGGCTGGTGATATGGTCATGACTAAGATTGCTAGCTGTGAACAAATTTGCGGTAGGCTTAATCGGGCGGTGCAACGTAGTCACCGGGGAGCATCTGCCCAGGAAGAGAATTGATGAGTAAGAGCAATGAACAAATAAATGATTCGCCAGGTAAGGAGCGACGCTTGGGCGGCAAGCTAAGAGCGAAGCTGTTCCGCCGCCGAGCTAGCTTGTCGCCGGTGCGCATTACCAGTGACAATATCGATGAGCATCGGCAGAGTATCTTAGCTCGGGGCCGCCGGCTCAAATATCCGGTACAGTACTCTAAGAAGCGTCTGCTGGTCGTCACTGTGATACTGGTCATCGTCGCCGCTACCAGCTTCGGGCTTTGGCTCCAAAATGCACTCTATCGGCAGCAGCAAACTAGCAACTTTTACTACAATGTCACCAAGGTCTTGCCACTAAGTGTCGCTTCGGTCGATGGCCGCCCGGTGCGCTACCAAGACTACTTGCGCCGTCTGCGAGCAGACATTTCTTATTACATTAATCGAGAGCGACGTTCATTCAATAGCAAGGAGGGTAGTAAGGAGCTAGCTTATCTCAAGCGGAAGGACCTACAGGTGACTGAGAAAGCTGCCTATGTGGAGTGGTTGGCCGGGCAATCCGGCGTGAGCGTATCGGACAGTGAGGTCAATGCTAAGATCAAGTCGATGCGAGAGGCTGACGGAGCAACCAAAGATGACCTGACTAACACACTCCAGAGCTTCTACGGCTGGACGCTGGATGATTATCGGGCGACGATCAAAGACCAGATGCTCAGCCAAAAGCTGTCGTATCTGATAGACCAACAAGCCAAGTCTAAGATCGATAAGGCTAAGCGTCTGATCGAATCGGGGGTGGATTTCGCCCAAGTGGCTAAGGATATGAGCGACGATGATGCGGCGGGGGCAAACGTCAACCGGACGGTTAGTCTAGCCGGTCGAGATCCGACCGGTATGGTCAAGCTAATCCAGCGGCTGGAGCCGGGTCAGACGACCAGTGTGCAGAAAGTCTGCCTGGATAGCTCGGACTACTACTACATTGCCAAGCTGATAAATAAGAACAAGAAAGAAATGACCTACCAGCTGGTCATGGTCAAGCTGACCAAGCTGGATCAGGACTTCGCTAAGCTACGACAGCGAGGGGTGATCAAAGAATATATCAATGTGCCGAGCGACAGTAGCTTTGCCAGCAAAGAAAATTAGTCGGTCACAAAGCGTAACCGACTAACCATACTCTAGAGTAACCTTAGGTTGATGAGATCTATTTAGGGTCTTACTCATGGCGCGCCCGACCGGATTCGAACCGGCGATCTCCTCCGTGACAGGGAGGCGTGATGGACCAGCTTCACTACAGGCGCAAAACTCTAGGCGTATAGTAGCAAAACCCATCGGCTTTTGCAACTCACATGGTATAATGTACTAAGGCGTGCCACCTTGGCTCAGTTGGCTAGAGCATCGCTTTCGTAAAGCGGGGGTCCGGAGTTCGAATCTCCGAGGTGGCTCCAGTACTTTGGACTCTAATATGCGGGTGTCGTATAGCGGTAATACATAACCTTCCCAAGGTTGAAACCAGAGTTCGACTCTCTGCACCCGCACCATAAAGGAAATAAGATGAGCAAGCAAATCAAAGAGGCTGTAGCAGATGCGATCAAGAGTCGCTTTTTTGTCGTACTGAGCATAGTCTGTTTACTGGAGATGCTGGTGATGATCGTTATCGCTCTGACGCATGCTCGGGCAGGACTAACTATCAAGACCCATTGTGAGATTATCGGCAAAGCAGCCATCAATTGTACCTCCAGCGACGCTCCCTGGTATTATATTTTTAATTTTGCTGTCTTTCCGGCGGTAGTCTTCGTGGCTAATCTACTGGTTTCGCTCAAACTATTAGCCGTCAAGGGTCGTCAGCTGGCTCTTTGTTGGCTATGGCTGACTGCTCTAGCTGGCTTGGTGATCGGAGTACTTGGTTCTGCTATGGTCGTCCACGTGATCTAAGCGAGGAATCTATGACAGATATTGAGATACCCCTAGGCAAGCGGACTCGACGGTACCGCTTGCTTGAGATATTGCCGGGGGCAATCTCGATAGGAGCGGTGATCCTGCTGATCTTGCTGAGCTTTCTTAGCCCGCTGATCGCCTCGCTATACATACTTTCACTAGTCTTACTGACCTTCGTCCGAGCGGTCACTACGGCATATCGGACTGTCCAGGGGCGTTTGGCGATGCAACGCACCTCGGCGCTTGATTGGGCGGGGCGACTGGATGACCTAAGGCACCCGGCTAAAGCGTTAGCCCGCTACCGGCAGATGCCGAGTAAAAAAGTTGCTCAGGAGTATACACTGACCGACCATATAGCTAAGCTAAGCTACTTAGCTGAACACAAAAATATGTGTATCGACCCAAAGCAGATCATTAATGTGGTTATCGTTGCCTTATATAACGAGAGCTACCAGGTGCTTGGTCCGACCATGCAAAACTTGGCTGAGCTGGATTATGACATCAAGCATAATCTAGTGGTCTTCGTCGCTTACGAAGAACGGGGCGGTCAAAATGCCCTAGATACCGTAGCTCAGATCAAGGAGCATTGGTCGGGAGTATTTCGTGATCTGGTTTTTGTGCAACATCCGGCTGATCTACCTGACGAGGTGATAGGCAAAGGACCGAACCTGACCTATGCTGGTCCTCAGGTATCAGCCTGGGTTAAGCGTCACCGGATTGACCCTAGTAATGTCATCGTGACTACTCTAGACTCTGATAACAAGCCGGATAAGCAGTATTTCTCCTATCTGACATACCGGTGGATTACGACCGAGAATAGACAACAATGTTCCTTCCAGCCGATATGTCTGTTTAACAACAACATCTGGGATGCGCCGGCTCCGATGCGAGTGGTAGCGCTGTCTAATTCTTTCTGGAATGTCATCTCGTCAATGCGCCCTAATACCCTAAAGAACTTTGCTTCACACTCGCAAGGGCTGTGGGCGCTGGAACAGATGAACTATTGGAGCAAGCGGACGATCGTCGAAGACGGACATCAATACTGGCGCAGTTATTTCTTCTTTGATGGTAACTACGAGGTGATCCCGCTGCGGCTAAGTATCGGGCAGGATGCGGTGCTGTCGAGCACTTATCGGCGAACGCTCAAGGCGCAGTTTATTCAGATGCGGCGCTGGGCATACGGTGCTTCGGACGACGCCTATATCGCCACTCGACTGATGAGCGGCAAGTTTCGGGGGAGCTTATTGGACGGTTGGGCTCGTTTCTTTCGTTCGCTTGAGGGACACGTCTCACTGGCTTGTATGGCGCCGATCGTCGGCTTCGGCGCTTTCGCTCCTCTCTACATCAATCCAATTGCCGCCCATAATAGCATCCTGGTCAATGATTTGCCACTGATCGTCTCTCGAGTACAACAGATAGCAGTGGTTGGACTGCTGATCACAGTAATTACTTCACTCTCTATGCTACCGGCTCGTCCGAAGCGTTATCGCAAAGGTAGAAGCTTGCTGATGGTGCTACAGTGGGCGCTAATGCCGATCAATGCCATCGTCTATAGCAGTGCTTCGGCTTATGCTGCTCAGTGGCGACTACTGACGGGCAACTACATGGAGAAGTTTGATGTGACCGAAAAGGCGATCAAGCAGGTCAAGCCCAAAGCCACCAAACCTAGACGCTAGGAAACGTAGAGCACCCGGCGCATACGTCGTTATTTTTCCTGTTACCTCCTGACTAATCAATCACTCGTTACTCCAGCCCCCATTCTTCACTCTATTATCATTTCCTTCAGACCCGCCTGGCTGGCTCGTGCACTG
>ERZ773099.1453-NODE-1453-length-17565-cov-17.378355_pt1 | contig 17565 bp, 15 predicted proteins | sample MGYA00511120_ERZ773099 | MGnify/ENA primary metagenome ERZ773099 (study PRJEB29015, sample SAMEA2738012) | human oral metagenome | biome: human oral; feature: human-associated habitat; material: dental | place: China | collected 2104 ...
GGGGCATGCCCTGGGAGGAGGCGAAGGGGTTATTGCCCGGGCGCGGCGCACTGGGCCGCGGCCCGCCACCGGAGCGGCCCCCGCCCTGCCCGGAGCGACCACCGCGGCCCCCCGAGCGGGGCATGCCCTGGGAGGAGGCGAAGGGGTTATTGCCCGGGCGCGGCGCACTGGGCCGCGGCCCGCCACCGGAGCGGCCCCCGCCCTGCCCGGAGCGACCACCGCGGCCCCCCGAGCGGGGCATGCCCTGGGAGGAGGCGAAGGGGTTATTGCCCGGGCGCGGCGCACTGGGTCGCGGCCCCGGAGTGGGGGCGTTGCGGCGCGGGCCCGGAACCGGGGCCGCCGGAGACGCCGGGGGCTCAGGTTTGCGAGCGGCCGGTGCCGCCGAGGTCGGGCGCGCCGGTGTGGGCGCCTGGGGCACCGGGCGCCCCTGGGTGGGCTTGGGGGTCGGCGGCGCCGCGGGGGCGGGCTTGGGACCGGGCTTGGGGGCGCTGGGCCTGGGACCGGGGCGGGCGCCGGGCTTCGGGGTGGGCTTGGCGGCCTTCTCCCCGCCCTTCTTCTCCCCGCCTTTGGCCTTGGGCGCGGAGGCCTGGGAACCGAAGTGCTCGCGAACGCGACGGGCGACGGGGGGCTCAACAGCCGAGGAGGCCGCCTTGACGAACTCCCCCTGGTCCTTGAGCCAGGCCAGGATCATCCTGGAGGTAATCTTCTTGCCAGTAGGGTCGAGCTCTTTCGCGAGCTCATGAACGCGTGGTTTTGCCACTTTTCTCCTGTCCGGTTGCCCACCCCGGACAGGGTGGGCGCTAGTAGAGGCAGCTCATCGCTGGGTACTCATCGGGTGCCCATCGGCTTCCTACCCGCCTTTGCTATCGGTCGTCCCGGCCCCGGTGGGGCCGGCGTACTCGCCCGGCCGCCGGCTGGTGAGCCAGCTCCGAACGGGGGTCGCATCTGGCGACCCACTGGTGCGCAGAGCTCGCCGGAAGGCGCGCCTGCGCTCGGCGAGGTCGAGGCACGCCGGATCCGGGTGGATCCAGGCGCCGCGCCCGGGCGCTGTGGCGCGGGCGTCAACGGCGAGCTCGCCGCTCGTCGTCATGGTCAGGCGCAGGAGCTGCGCCCGGGGGGCCTTGCCACGGCAGCCAATGCACGTGCGCTCAGGCTGGTGGGTGGTGCGTGCCACCGGTCACCGTGTCCTTCCGCTCAGCCTCAACCGCCGTCGCGGAGGCACAATTCGCCGTTGGGCGGCAGCCTGTACCCCCGGTAGGGCCCGCGAGGAGTCTACCGGTCCAGCGGCTCAGGCTTCCTCGGCCAAAGTTGAGGGACCTGTCACGTCGTCCGCCTGGGACTCAGCGCCAGGAGTGATCTCCCCGGACTCGGCGTCGGCGTGGATGTCGATCTTCCAGCCGGTCAGGCGCGCGGCCAGGCGCGCGTTCTGCCCCTCCTTGCCAATGGCCAAGGAGAGCTGGAAGTCAGGGACGACCACGCGCGCGGTGCGCTCGGATTCGGAGACTACCCGCACGGAGGACACCCGTGCCGGAGACAGGGCGTTGGCCACGAATCGTGCCGGATCCTCAGAGTAGTCGACAATGTCGATCTTCTCCCCGCCGAGTTCGGCCATGACGGCCCGCACGCGCTGCCCCATGGGGCCAATGCAGGCGCCCTTGGCGTTGACGCCGCGCACGCGTGAGCGCACCGCCATCTTGGTGCGGTGCCCGGCTTCACGGGCCACCGAGACGATCTCGACGTCGCCCTTGCCCAGTTCGGGGACCTCGCGCTCAAAGAGCTTGCGCACCAGGCCGGGATGGGTGCGCGAGAGAATGATCTGGGCCCCCTTCAGGCCCCGGGAGACCTCCGTGACGTAGACGCGCAGGCGATCGCCGTGGCGGTAGCGCTCACCGGGGACCTGCTCGTGCGGGGGCATGAAACCCTCATGCTCCTCGTCGAGGCGCACGTAGACAATGCGCGGGTCACGGCCCTGCTCGACAGTGCCGGAGATGAGCTCGCCGGTCTTATCCTTGAAGGTGCCCAGAACCTCGAAGTCACGGCGGTCCTGGATGCGCTGGACGATCACCGAACGGGCCGTGGCCTGGGCGATGCGACCGAAGTCGTCGGGGGTGTCGTCGAAGTACTCGCCGGTGGGCTGGTCATCCTCGTCGACCTCAGGGGCCAGCACCGACATGTGCCCGGTCCTGCGATCGATCTCAACATGGGCGCCGCGGATGGCCCCGGGCACCTTGGAGTAGGCGCCCAGAATGGCGTCCTCAATGGCGGGCAGGAGGTTGTCGAGATCGATGCCGAGCTCGTCGGCGGCGCCTCGCAGCTCGGGCATATTGATGTCCATGGTTCCTCTTCGTCGTTAGCTGGTGGCCCGGCTCCGGGACGGCCGGCGGGGCGGGCGCGGGCCCGCATGTCGAGCATGTCGATGGATGGCGGCGTGCATGGCTGGCTCCTTATAGGACAACCACCATGCGAGCACCGGTGATCTCGGCTAAGGGGATGGTCAGGTCTTGGCCGTCGACCTTGAGCGTCAGCTCCTGATCGTCAGCAGCGAGCACGGTTCCGGTGCGCACGCCTGCGGCGGTCGTGACCTCGGCGTCGTGGCCCACGGCGCGGCGGAAGTGGCGCGGCGTGCTCAAGGCCCGCTCAGCACCGGGGGTGGAGACCTCAAGGGTGTAGCTCCCCTTGACGGGGTCGGCCTCATCGAGGGCCTGGGAAACAGCGGCGGTGACGGCACCGAGCCCGTCAATGCTGAGATCGCCGGGGCCATCGGGCAGGTCCACCAGGACGCGGACCACGGAGTACTTGCCGGCCCGGGTGGTCTCGACGGCCTCCAGGAATAGGCCGGTGCCCTCCACCACGGGGGCCAGCAGTGCGGTCAGGCTCTGGGCGAGCGTGTCTGCCATGTGGGGTTCCTCCCGTTGTTTGGCGTGGCCGGTGCGGTGACATGCTACCCGGCGTGGGAGGATCGGGGGGTGATGAGCCCTCACGTCCACCGCGCCCCGTCCGCCGACGACGCCTGTCTCCCTCCTGCCGTGCGCCCAATCCGCTTTTTGCGCCGGGGCGCCGGCGTGGTCCTCCTGGTGGCGGCGTTGGCGGCCTCTACCGGCTGCGGGCTGCGGCTGGGCGAGGGCTCCGCCGCCTCCCTGCCCACCGCCTCCCAGGCCGAGGCCACGCGTGACTCCCTGGCACGGCGCACCACTCTTATTCTCTCCACGGCGCAGGTGGTCGCCCAGTCCCCCGATGCGGGGGCCGTGGCGACGGCCCAAACGGTCGCGGCTGACGCCCAGGTCCAGCTCGACGCCCTCGGGGGGGTGTGGCAGCCGTGGGCGACGACGGTGCCCACCACCTACCCGACTGCCTCACCCGTGGAGACCGCTGACCCGGGCGCCACCACCGAAACCCTCGTTACCGAGCTCACTGAGGGGGTGGCCCAGGCCCGTCAGGCCGCGCTGGGCGCCCAGGACACCGCCGCAGCCCAGCTCTACGCCTCATTGTTCGTCTCCTGGTCGGTGTCCCTCTACACCTTGAACTCTGGCGCCGTGACCCCGGCGCCGCGCGAGGCCACTGCCGTGAGCGAGCCGCTGCCCGGGGAGGTGCTGGTGGCTTATGACGCGGCCCGGTACGCCATGGAGGAGGTGGCCGCCCGCTCCGAGGGGAGCCAGCGCGACCATGCGGTCACTGACGCCGGGTACGCCGGCGGCCTGGTCAACGCTTCGGTGGCCGCCGGCAGTCAAGACGTCTGCCCGGCGGCCTACGCGCCCCCCACCGAGGCGGCCGATGCCGCGACGAGCCTCGACGTGACCTGGGCCCGTGAGGCGTGGAGTGAGGTCATGGCCGCTGAGGTCATTGGTGTCGGTTCAGCCAGTGGCGCGGCCCGTGAGGCGGGGCTGGACGCGGCCCTCGACGCCGCCCTGCGGGCGCAGGCCTGGGGTGCCGCCATCCCGGCCCTGCCCTGACCCGCAAGCCGGTATCCCTCATCTCCCTCATCGCTACCGCCGCGGGTCCGCCCGGCGGCCCCTGGACGCGGGTTTCGCCAGCTCCGGCTGCCCGGTAGCGGCCCCCTTGCGGGTGCGCCGCCCCACGAGTACGGGGGCCGCTCCAGGGCTCCTTCCATCAGGTCGAGCCGCCGTGCGCCGCCCCCGCGAGTACGGGGGCCGCGCACCCGGGCCGGGTCAGGCTAGGGCGGAGCGCACCAGGTCGACTATGCCGGTGGCGGCAGCCGCCACCGGCACCTGGGTGCGCCTGCCACTGCGGCGGTCACGGATCTCCACGGTGCCCCTCGTAGCCAGGTCCCGGCCCACCACGACGGTGAAGGGCATGCCCAGCAACTCGGCGTCGGCGAATTTCACCCCGGCACTGGCCCTGCGACGGTCGTCGTAAAGGACCTCAATGCCGGAGGCGTCCAGGGCCTCAGCCAGGTCAGCGGCGGTCTCGGAGATAGCGGAGTCCTTGCCGGTGGCGAGCACCTGGACGTGGAAGGGGGCCACCTGCGCCGGCCAGGCCAGGCCGTGCTCATCATGGTGGGCCTCGGCCAGGGCGGCCATGACGCGTGAGACGCCAATGCCGTAGGAGCCCATGGTGACCACTTGGGCTTTGCCGTTCTCGTCCAAAACACTCAACCCCAGGGCCCGGGAGTACTTGCGGCCCAGGGCGAAGATGTGACCGATCTCTATGCCGCGGGCCAGCTGTAGGGGGCCGGAGCCGTCGGGGGCCGGGTCGCCCGGAAGGATCTCGGCGGCCTCAATGGTGCCATCGGCGGTGAAGTCGCGCCCCATAACGAGGTCCAGGACGTGACGCTGGACGGCATTGGCCCCGGTGACCCAGCTGGTTCCCTCCACCACGCGCGGGTCCACCAGGTAGCGCACCGAGCCGGTGGGAACCTCCTGGCCGTTTTCGTTGCGCCTCATGCGGCGCAGGGGCGAGTTCGGGCCCACGGCGGCCGGCCCGATGTAGCCGCGCACCAGTTCGGGGTGGGCCTCGAAGTCGGAGTCGGTGGCGATCTCCACCTGGGCCGGCGATACTGCGGCCTCCAGGCGCTTCATATCGATGTCGCGGTTGCCGGGGACGCCGATCACAAGGAGCTCGCGCTCACCCCCGGGGTGGGTCAGGGCGACGACGACGTTCTTCAGGGTGTCGGCGGCCCGCCAGGAGCGCCCGTCACTGCGTGGATGATCCGCATTGACGAAGTCGACAAGGGTGTCAATGGTCGGGCAGTCGGGGGTGTCCACGACGCGGGCGGGCCCCACGCCGGAGGCGTCCGCATCCGGCGGCACGGGGGTGGTGACGGCCTCGGCGTTAGCGGCGTATCCGCCCTCGGAACGCACGAAAGTGTCCTCCCCGACGGGTGAGGGGTGAAGGAACTCCTCAGAGTGGGAACCACCCATGGCGCCGGCCATGGCGTTGACAATGACGTACTCCAGGCCCAGGCGGGCGAAGATCCGCTGGTAGGTGGCGCGGTGCGCCTGGTAGGAGGCCTCCAGGCCCTCCTCGTCCATGTCGAAGGAGTAGGAGTCCTTCATAATGAACTCCCGCCCGCGGATAAGGCCGGCCCGGGGACGGGCCTCGTCACGGTACTTGGTCTGGATCTGGTAGAGGCTCAGCGGCAGGTCCTTATAGGAGGAGTACAAGTCCTTGACCGCCAGAGTGAACATCTCCTCATGGGTGGGCGCCAGCAGGTAGTCCCCGCCCCGACGGTCCTGGAGGGTGAACAGGGTGGGCCCGTAGTCCTCCCAACGGCCGGTGGCCTGGTAGGGCTCGGCGGGAAGCAGTGCCGGGAAGTGGACCTCCTGACCCCCCATGGCGTCCATCTCCTCGCGCACGATCCGTTCGACCTTGCGCAGTGTGCGCAGCCCCAAAGGCAACCAGGTGTAGACCCCGGGGGCGGCGCGGCGGATGTACCCGGCGCGCACCAGGAGCTTGTGGCTGGCGACCTCGGCGTCGGCGGGGTCGTCGCGCAGGGTGCGGATAAAGGCGGTGGACATTCTCTGGAGCACGGGCCCATGCTACGTGCTGCCCGGCGGCGCAACGCACGACCGCGCCCGGCCCCCGCCCGGCGCTCCTAGAGCAGGATGGTGGCGTAGGTGCCGGCTTGGGTAAAGCCCAGGGAGGAGTACAGGCCCAGGGCGGGGGCGTTGAAGTCGTTGACGTACAGGCTCACCACCCCCTGGAGTCCCACATGCTCGCGGCGCACCGCGTCGACCGTGGCCGCCAGCGCCACCGAGCCAATCCCGTGGCCGCGCAGGTCGGGGCGGGTCCACACCCCGGTGAGCTGGGCGACCGAGCCTCGTGGGGAGTGCCACAGGGAGCCGACATCGGCTTTGAAGGCCACAGCGCGCGGTGAGCCGCGGCGCACTGGGCCGCCGGCGCCGTCGTCCAGGACAATGTAGGTGCGCCCGGCGGCTATGAGCCAGGACACGTGCCGGGCGTAGGAGCCGCCCGAGATGCCGGGATCGTAGCCGACCTCCTCAATGAACATGGCCACCGAGGCGGGCAGGACCAGCTCCTGATGTTCGGGGCGGGCGGCCCGCAGGCAGACCGACACCCACTCCAGGCCGGGGCGGCGGCGCACGGCGGAGGACGCCAGGTTCCCCGCGTCCGGGGCGTGGGGGGCGACTAGTACCGGCTGGTTCCAGCGCGTCTCCCGAGCCAGCATGCCCTGGGCCTCCAGTGGGCCCCAAATGGCTGCAACATCAGGAGCGGGGCCGGAGACCGAGCCGCGGCGGGTCAAGCGCCGCCCGGCATGGTCCGCCAGAGCCCGTAGCTCGGCGGAGCCCGCGCCGCCGGTGCCCAGGTGCGGGTCGGGCGCCAGGCCCAGGACCATGAGAGAGCCGGTGGCCCAAGCAGCCCCTCGGGGCCGGCCGGGACGCCCCAGGAGGACCACGTCGCCCGTCCCCCAATGGTCCCAGCGCAGGACCTGGTGGGCCAGGGCCACGCCCAAGACCGGGTTGACGGCGCACAACTCGAGCAGCCCGTCGCGTTGACGTGGGCTGATGGGAGTCAGGCGCCGTTGGAAGATGCTCACACGGCGGCCCTGGGGACAGTGGCGCCCCGAATCGGCCGGTCCGGGCCTAATGGCGCCACGAGGGTCAGATCGCCGAAACCATCGGCGCGGTACCCTCCAGGGCCTCCTCGCCGAGCTCGGCGCGCATCTGCTCAGCCATGTCCTCGGCGTGTTGGAGAAGCGTCTCCACAACACGGTCCTCGGGCACGGTCTGGACGACCTTGCCGCGCACGAAGATCTGGCCCTTACCGTTTCCCGAGGCGCAGCCCAGATCCGCCTCACGGGCCTCCCCCGGGCCGTTGACCACGCAGCCCATGACGGCGACCCGCAGTGGGGCGGTCACGTCCTTAAGCCCCTCCTCGACCTGCTCCGCCAACGTCCACACGTCCACCTGGGCGCGCCCGCAGGAGGGACAGGAGACGATTTCCAACTTGCGTTCCCGCAGCCCCATGAACTCCAGGAGCTTGGTACCGACTTTGACCTCCTCCACCGGCGGGGCGGACAGAGACACCCGGATGGTGTCTCCAATGCCCTCGGCGAGAAGCGTGCCGAAGGCGGCACAGGACTTAATGGTGCCCTGGAAGGCGGGGCCGGCCTCGGTGACCCCCAAGTGAAGAGGCCAGTCGCCCTGGGCGGACAGGAGCCGGTAGGCCTGGACCATGGTGACCACGTCGTGGTGCTTCACCGAGATCTTGAAGTCGTGGAAGCCGCAGTCCTCGAATAGGCCGGCCTCCCAGACGGCGGACTCCACAAGCGCCTCGGGGGTGGCGCGCCCGTGCTTCTTGAGCAGGCGCGGATCCAGAGAGCCGGCGTTAACGCCAATGCGCAGGCTGACCCCGTGATCCGAGGCCGCCCGGCAGATCTCGGCGACCTTGTCATCGAACTTGCGGATGTTCCCAGGGTTGACGCGCACCGCGCCGCAGCCCGCCTTAATGGCGGCGAAAACATATTTGGGGTTGAAGTGGATATCCGCGATCACCGGGATGCGGGACTGCGTGGCAATGACGGGCAAGGCCTCGGCGTCCTTGTCCGTGGGGCAGGCCACGCGCACTATGTCGCAGCCGGCAGCCGTCAACTCGGCAATCTGCTGGAGGGTGGCGCCAATGTCGTGGGTCTTGGTGGTGGTCATGGACTGCACCGTGATGGAGGCGTCGCCGCCGACCTCACGGTCACCGACCTTAATGGTGCGGGTGGGTTTGCGTGGTGCCAGCACAGGGCGCTCCTCGCGCACGGAGGGGATGCCAAGAGCGATCGGTTCGGTCACGTCGCCCAGTATGGCACCGGGCCGCGCACCTCCACCTCCCCGGCAGCCGGCCGGCGGTGTGGGATGCCTCCCCTCCGCGGTGACTCCCCGCCGCCCCGGGCCGGCTCGGCTCAGACGGGGGCGACCACATCCACCCAGACCAGCACCAGCGCCATGGCAATGAGCAGGTAGAACACGACCTGCCCCACCGGAAGCATCCGGGCGGTGTCCACCGGACCGGGATCCGGCCGGCCGCGCGCGCTGGCCCACCGGCGTCGCGCCCCCTCCCACAGCGCCCCGGCCACGTGCCCGCCGTCCAATGGGAGAAGAGGCACCAGGTTGAAGGCGAAAAGGGCCAGGTTGAGCGACCCCAGCAGGCTGAGCATGGAGTACAGGCGGATGGAGAAGGGGATGGCCCCTGTCCCCGCTCCCGCGCTGGAAACCTCCCCGGCCATCCGCCCCACGCCCACGAGGCCCACGACGCCAGTCGCGTCACGGGCCTGGAGGCCCAGGCCCGCGGCCACCGCACGGTAGAGGCCCACCGGGAGGGTGGCGATGGCCCCCAGGGTCTGGGAGACCGCCTGACCGACGAACGCCGGCACACTGCTCAGCGGGGCGCGCACGGTTCCCAGGGTCGGGGAGACCCCCACGTAAGGGCGCACCTGCGTGACCACCTCCCCGGACTCGTCGGTCACGGGCACCCCCTGGGCGTCGTAGACGGTGCGTTCAACCTCCACGGCGGTAACCGACACGGTGCGCTCCTGGCCGTCGCGCTCCACGACGACCGGGACGGTTCCGGTCCCCGCGTCGGCGATAGCGGTCTGCACGTCCACCCAGGAGCTCACGGGGGTGCTGTTCCAGCTAATGATCCTGTCGCCGGCGGCCAGCCCCGCCTCGGTGGCGGGGCTAACGGGGTCGGCCTGGGTGCAGGCGGCACCGGCATCGATACTGGAGGAGACGCAGGGGGCGACAGTGGCCAAGGTGGAGGTGTAGGCCGGCACCCCGACACCGGCCATGGCCACGGTCAGCAGCACCACGCCCAGGACCAGGTTGGTCAGGATGCCGCCGGCCATGACCACGAGCTTCTTGGGCACGCTCAGACGGTAGAAGGCCCGGTGCTCCTGGCCGGGCGCAATCTCCTCCAGCGCCTCGGCGCGGGCCTCCCCCACCATTCCGACAGAGCCGTCCTTGCGGCGTCGGTCGGGGCGCTGCGGGTTCTCCGGGGGCAGCATGCCCACGAGCTTGACGTACCCCCCCAGCCAGATGGCCTTAATGCCGTACTCGGTTTCCCCACGTTTGACGGACCACAGGCGCGGCCCAAAACCGATGAAGTACTCGGGGACCTTCACCCCGAAGCACTTGGCGGGGATCATGTGCCCCAGCTCATGGAGGGCGACGGACACGCCAATACCGGCCACCAGGATGAGAATCCCCAGAATATAGGCGATGGTCTGGCTCATGGGCGACCCCCTCGGCGGGCGATGAGCTCGTCGGCACGGGTGCGGGCCCAGGCCTCAGCGGCCAGGATCGACTCCAAGCCGGAGGCCGGCGCGCCTTGGTGCTCCTCGACGACAGTGCTCACCACCCCCAGGATGTCAAGCCACTCCAGGCCCCCGCGCAGGAAGGCGGCCACCGCCTGCTCATTGGCCGCATTGAGTACGGCCGGGTGCGTGGCGGAGGCGGCCACCGCCTGGCGTGCCAGGTCGACGGCCGGGAAGGTCTGGGAGTCGAGGGGCTCGAAGGTCCAGGCGATGGCCCCCTCCCAGGAGTTGGGGGCCACCAAGTCGGACAGGTCGGGCCGGTCGGGCCAGGTCAGGCCCAGGGCGATGGGCAGGCGCATGTCAGGGGGCGAGGCCTGGGCGATGGTCGCGCCATCGATGAACTCGACCATGGAGTGGACGATCGACTGGGGGTGGACCACGACGGTGATGTCGGCCGGATCGACGTCGAACAGCACGTGGGCCTCAATGAGTTCCAAGCCCTTGTTGACCAGGGTTGAGGAGTTGACGGTGACCACCGGCCCCATTGCCCAGGTGGGATGAGCCAGGGCGGCGGCGGCGGTGACACCGGCCAGCTCGGTGCGGCTGCGCCCGCGGAAGGGCCCGCCGGAGGCGGTGAGCACCAGACGGCGCACCTCGGAGCGGCCAGTGATCACCGGGCTGGTCAGCCCCTTTTCGTGACGGCCACTGGCCAGGGCCTGAGCAATAGCACTGTGCTCGGAGTCCACCGGCACCACCTGGCCGGGGTAGCCCAGGGCGTCGCGGACCAGGGCGCCGCCCACCACCAGGGACTCCTTGTTGGCCAGCGCCAGGCGCGCCCCGCTGGCCAGGGCGGCCAGGGTGGGCAGGAGCCCCACCGACCCGGTAATGCCGTTCAGAATGGTGTCGCCTCGGCCCACGCCGGTGGCCTCGATGAGGTCGGTGGCCGCAGACGGGCCGGTGAGAATGTCGCGCACGGGGTTGGGGCGCCCCAGGGCGGCGCAAGCGCGGGCCAGGGCGGCGCGCAGATCCTCCTCGGCCCGCGTCCCGGCCGCGGATACGCCCACCACGGGCACCTCGAAACGGATGGCCTGCTCAGCCAGGAGTTCCAGGCGGGCGCCGCCCGCAACCAGGCCCGCCACCCGTGGAGCCCGCCCATCCCGGTCGAGGCGCTCAATGACCTCCAGGGCCTGGGTGCCAATGGAGCCGGTGGACCCGAGCAGGACCACGGCGGCGGGCGCGAGACTCGTCTGGCTCATCGTTCTCGTTCACTCCTAGTTCACTCCACGGACAGGAGGACCTCGACCACGCGGGCCAGGTAGCGGTCCACACTCGACTCCTCGTAGGCCTTGGAGCCGCGGGCCGCGGAGAAGGTGACGGTGCGGACTTCGGCGGAGGAGATGGCGGAGTCGGAGTCGAAGTAGGCGGCCACGCGGTCCATGAGTTGATCGACCTCGACCTTGGAGTAGCCGCGCTTGCGCGCCGGGGCGAAGCGCTCGCCGGCGGGCCGCAGCAGGCGCGGGTAGAGGGTGGTGGCGAGTTTGGCGACATGGTCCATCCACGCCTTGCGGCCGTTGGCGGCCACGAACTCCGAACGCCGGCGCTGGAGGAAAGCCGCCTCCAGCCGGTCCAGGGCGGCGTCCACGGCGGCCGGCTTGTAGCCACCGCGCACAATGTCGAAGGCGACGGTGCGCACGCCCTCGGAGTCCATCTCATCAATCTCGCCGGCGTCGTAGATCTCGTGGGCGGCCTCGAAAAAGCCGTCGACCTGCTCTCGGTGGTACCCCGGCCGCATGATCGAGGTCCTGGGGAAGGTCTTGCTCATCGAGTCCTCCTCGCCTTGTCCTGGTTGAGCACCTCAGTGGCCAGCTGGCCGCAGGCGCCGTCGATGTCGCTACCACGAGTGTCCCTCACTGTGGTGGTAATACCCGCACGGCGCAGTGTGTCCACGAAACGATCCTGCACGTGAACCTCTGAACAAGTCCAGATAGAACCGGGGGTGGGGTTGAGTGGGATTGGGTTGACGTGGGCCCAGCCACTGCCCCGGCGGGTCAGCTCCTCGGCGAGGAGCTGAGCGCGCCAGGCATGATCGTTCATATCTTTAATCAGGGCGTACTCGATTGAGACGCGCCGACCGGTGGCCAGGAAATAGTCATGGGCGGCGTCAAGTAGCTCTGCGACCTTCCACCGGGAGTTGACCGGGATGAGTTCGTCGCGCAGCTCGTCGTCAGGGGCGTGGAGGGACACGGCCAGGGTCACCGGCATCCCTTCACCGGCGAGCTTGCGGATCAGTGGGACCAGGCCGACGGTTGAGACGGTGATGGCGCGCGCCGATAGGCCGAATCCCTCGGGGGCCGGGTCAATGAGGCGGTGAAGGGCGGCGACGACGTTCTTGTAGTTGATCATGGGCTCCCCCATCCCCATGAACACGACGTTGGACAGGCGGGCCGGGCCACCGGTCAGCGCGCCGTGCGCCGAAAGTCGGGCCGCGCAGCGGACCTGCTCGACGATCTCGGCGGTGGACAGGTTGCGCGTTAACCCCATCTGGCCGGTGGCGCAGAAAGGGCAGGCCATACCGCAGCCGACCTGGCTGGACACGCACAGGGTGGTGCGGTCCTGGTAGCGCATGAGGACCGACTCCACGCGCACACCGTCGTGGAGCTCCCACAAGTGCTTCATGGTGCGTCCGCCGTCGGCGCGCAGGGTTCGCACCGGGGTGATGAGCTCGGGCAGGAGCTCATGGCACAGTTGCTCGCGCTGCCCGGCCGGCAGATCGGTCATCTCCTGGCCCCGGCGGGTGAGGCGGGTGAAGTAGTGCCGGGAGAGCTGGTCGGCGCGGAAAGCGGGCAGGCCCGCCTCACGCAAGGCCGCCCTGCGCCCCGCCAGGTCGAGATCGGCCAGATGCCGGGGGGCCTTGCCGCGCGCCGGAGGCACTGCGAAGGACAGGCGGGGGCGGGCGTCGGGGCTGGTGGCCCCCTCGGGCGGCTGGTCGGTGGGCAGGACCTGGGCCTGACCGGCGGCGGACCGGGCCGGGGCGCGCATGATGGGGACCGGCTCGCGGCGCCGACGGCGGTGGGGGTCACTGGCGGGGCTCACGGAATGAGCCTCCTCTCAGTTGCGGGCATGGCGGGCGGCACCGGGGTCACCAAGCCACAAGGGTGAAGACGTAGATCAGGGGGGCGGCTACCAGGATGGAGTCGAGCCGGTCCATGAGCCCGCCATGACCGGGCAGGAGCGTGCCCATGTCCTTCAGGCCCAGGTCCCGTTTAAGAAGAGACTCCCCTAAGTCCCCCAGGGTGGAGACGACCACGGCGCAGGCCCCCAGCACCGCCCCGGCCGGCACGGGGCCGCCCAGGGCCCACAGGCACAGCGCACCCGCGCCTATGGTCGCAACCAGGGAGCCGACGAAGCCCTCCCAGGATTTCTTGGGCGACACTGAGGGCGCCATGGGGTGCCTGCCCAGGGTGATGCCGGCCAACCAGCCGCCGGTGTCACTGGCCACCGGCAGGGCGATGAGCATAATGGCCTTGCCGACCCCTTGATCCTGGGCCGTTATGAGCACGGCGAAGCCGGCCAGGAAGGGCAGATAGGTGGCGGCGAACACCGCGGCGGCCGCATCCACCGAGCGGGAGCGGCGCACCTCGTCGTGGGCGTCGGTGCGGGGGACGTCGTGGGCGCTGGCCTCCAGCGGGGTGCCCGTCTCGGCTTCGGCCTGGTCCATAAAGGCCCACAGAACACAGGCCCCCACGGTGGCAATGTAGGCGCCCAGAGCGGCCTCGGCGCCAACCATCCAGGCCGATACCGCTATGCCGAGCGTGCCCAGCCACAGGGGGGGCAGCGGCAGGCGAATGCCCTTGCGGGCGAAGGCACCGGCGAGCTCCCACAGGGCGCCGCATACGGCCACTACCACGACGCCAACGAAGACGGTCTTGTAGAACAGCAGTGAGGCGAGGATGCCGCCAATGAGCAGCACCGCCACCCCGAGCGCGGCCGGCAGGTTGCGCCCAGCCCGGCCGGTGGCCGGCAGTGGGGCGTGGTTGCGCGTCGGGGGCGGTGTCAGCAGCGTGCTGAGAGGCGACATCTGGGGTGCTCGGGTTGGGTGAGGATCGTCGATAAGGTCGATAAAGGGTGTCTCAGACCTCGAGGAGCTCGGATTCCTTGGCGGCCAGGGCGGCGTCGATCTTCTCCACGAAGCGCCTGGTGAGGGCATCGAGTTCGTTCTCGGCGCGCTTGACCTCATCCTCGCCGGCGCCGCCGTCCTTCTTAATGGCCTCCAGCTCCTTCTTGGACTTGCCGCGGATGCCGCGCACCTGGATACGGGATTCCTCAGCGCGGTTGCGGGCGAGTTTGACGTAGTCGCGCCGGCGCTCCTCGGTGAGGGCGGGCAGGGTCACGCGGATAATGGTGCCGTCGTCGGTGGGGTTGACACCCAGGTCGGACTCGCGGATCGCCGTTGTAATGGCCTTCATGGCGCTGCGGTCGAAGGGGCTGACAATAACGGTGCGGGCCTCGGGGATGGTCAGGGAGGCGAGCTGCTGCAGGGGGGTGGGGGCCCCGTAGTAGTCCACGAGGATTTGATTGAACATGGCGGGGTTGGCGCGGCCGGTGCGGATGGCGGCGAGTTCGTGCTTGGCGGCCTCCAGGGCGCGCTCCATCTTGTCCTCGGCCTCGAGCATGACGTCGTCAATCATGAAGGTTCCTTCTGTGCGGTGGGATCTGGGGCTGATGCTGTGGGTGTGCTCAGGCGGATTTGCTGGACACCAGGGTTCCGATCTTCTCCCCCAGGAGCGCCCGGGTAATGTTCCCGCCCTCGCCCATGCCGAAGACGCGCATGGTCAGGCCGTTGTCACGGCACAGGGAGAAGGCCGCGGCGTCGACAACCTGAAGGCCCTCGGCCAGGGCCCGCCCATAGGTCAGGTGGTCCAGCAGTTTCGCGGAGGGGTCTTTACGGGGGTCGGCGGTGTAGACGCCGTCGACGCCGTTCTTGCCCACGAGCAGTTCGTCGCAGTGGGTCTCCAGGGCTCTTTGCGCGGCGACGGTGTCAGTGGAGAAGTAGGGCAGGCCCGCCCCGGCGCCGAAGACGACCACCCGGCCCTTCTCCAGGTGCCGGATGGCGCGCAGGGGCACGTAGCTCTCAGCGACCTGCCCCATAGTGATGGCGGTCTGGACGCGAGCGGGGACGCCGGCCTTCTCAATGAAGTCCTGCAGGGCCAGCGCGTTCATGACTGTGCCCAGCATGCCCATGTAGTCGGCGCGGGCCCGATCCATGCCGCGGGCCGAGAGCTCGGCGCCGCGGAAGAAGTTGCCCCCGCCCACGACGACCGCGACCTGTACGCCGGCCTGGACGGCCTTAGTGATCTGCTGGGCGGCGTCAGAGACGACGTCGGGGTCCAGCCCCACTGAGCCTCCGCCGAAAACCTCCCCGGAGAGTTTGAGCAGGACGCGCCGAGGGTGGGGCCCGTGAGCAACGCGGTCATCTCGCGGAGTGGTCTCGGTCATGGATGGATCCCTCCTGGTTGCGGGTGGGCGCTCAGCCGCCGGCTAGAGCGTACCTGTTCAGGGCTCTGGTCACCGCTTCGAGCACTCGTGGGGTACCCGGGACGCCATGGGCCCCGGCCAGCGCCCCCCACTGGGAGGACGGTTCCATCCACCCATAGAGCCGTGAACAGGGGCTCGTGGGCCTATCCTGGGCCAAGGCGCCCATAGCCGCGCGCCATCCCCTGCCCAGGAGAGCCTTATGCCCACCGCCCCGCTTCTACTCCCAGTCGCCTCCGAGACTCTGCTCGAGGCGCGCTGGTACGACTACTTCCCCATTATCATCTACTTCGGCTTCGTCATCGCCGTGGGATTCATGGCCAAGATGAAGACCTCATCCTCCGACGAATTCCTCACCTCGGGCCGCTCCCTACCGGCCTGGGTGACTGGAATCGCCTTCGTCTCGGCGAACCTCGGTGCTGTGGAGATTATGGGCATGTCGGCCACCGGCGCCCAGTACGGTCTGCCGACTTTCCACTACTTCTGGATTGGCGCCATTCCCGCCATGCTCTTCCTGGGCTTGGTCATGATGCCCTTCTACTACGGCTCCAAGGTCCGCTCCGTGCCGGAGTTCATGCTCAAGCGCTACGGCAGTACGGCGCACCTGATCAATGCAATCTCCTTTGCGCTGGCCCAGTTGCTCATCGCGGGAGTCAACCTCTTCCTGCTCGGCTCGATCGTTAACCGCCTCCTGGGGTGGCCGCTGTGGGTGGCGCTTATCCTGGCCGCGGTCATCGTCTTCTCCTACATTAGCCTGGGAGGGCTTTCCGCAGCCATCTACAACGAGGTGCTCCAGTTCTTCATTATTGTGGTCGCACTGCTGCCGCTAACCCTGCTGGGACTGCACCGAGTGGGCTGGTGGTCGGGTCTAAAAGAAAAGATCACTGATGCTGCGCTGGCGTACGGCACCGGCCACTACGCGGAACCCGCCGCCCAGCTGCACTCCTGGCCCGGCCAGCTCCTGTCCGGATTCGAATCCCCCGTTCTGTCGGTGGTCGGCATTGTCTTCGGCCTGGGCTTCGTGCTCTCCTTCGGCTACTGGACCACGAACTTCGTGGAGGTCCAGCGGGCCATGGCCGCGGACTCGATCTCATCGGCCCGCTCGGCCCCGATCATTGGCACCTTCGCCAAGATGGTGGTTCCCTTCCTGGTCATTATCCCCGGCATGGTGGCGGCCGTCTTCGTTGAGGAGATCATCGAAATTAAACAGGCCTCGTTGGCCGGCGCAGCCGCGGGGACCGAAGGCGTCACCTACAATGACGCCGTCCTGCTGCTCATGCGCGACGTGCTGCCCAATGGCTTGCTCGGCCTGGCCATCACGGGATTGCTGGCCTCCTTCATGGCCGGTATGGCGGCGAATATCTCCGCCTTCAACACGGTGCTCACCGTCGACCTCTACGAGGGCTACATCAACAAGAAGGCCGACGACGCCACCTATCTCAAGATGGGGCATCGGGCGACCGCCTTCGCCACCATTGTGGCGATCTTCACGGCACTCATCGCCTCGCAGTTCCAGAACCTCATGGACTACCTCCAGCAGCTCTTCTCCATGTTCAACGCCCCGTTGTTCGCAACCTTCATCGTGGGTATGTTCTGGAAGCGGGCCACGGCCCAAGCCGGTTGGATCGGTCTTGTTTCCGGCACGTTGACGGCGCTGACCCTCAATATCCTGCACTGGGTGGGCCTGTTGAACCTGCCGGGTCAGGGCCTGGCCTTCGTGGCCGCTGGTGCGGCCTTCACCATGGACATTGTCGTCACCGTCCTGGTGTCGCTGGCCACGGAGCCCAAGCCCGAGCCCGAACTCAAGGGTTTCGTCTACTCCCTGACCCCCAAGGAGCAGCGCACCGATCCTCGGGCCGGCGAGTTGGCGTGGTTCCGCCGTCCGGTGCCGCTGGCCATCTGCTCGGCCATCCTTGTTATTCTTCTGAACTCGATCTTCCACTGAGCGGAGAGTCCACCATGAACATATTCCTCAAGGTCCTCGCGGACATCCGCACGGTGATCGCCGCGGTCCTGGGCATTATCGGCGTCTACCTGCTCGTCTGCTCGGCTTTCCTCAACGGGCCCGACGAAATGGCGAAGACCGGCGATATCAACGCCAACCTGTGGGCGGGCCTGGCCCTGCTCGTCATTGCGGGCTTCATGGCCACCTGGTGGATCATCTCCTCTACGGCCGAGAGCGCCAAGAGCACCGAGAGCGCTGAGAACAAGGACAAGAGCACCACCGGCGTGGATTGAGATGATCATTATGGCGAGCGTCCGCAACGAGGTGTAAGACCTCCACCATGCAGATGCGAAGGCCGGCTGCCCCGCCA
>ERZ773099.1456-NODE-1456-length-17535-cov-22.073627_pt1 | contig 17535 bp, 29 predicted proteins | sample MGYA00511120_ERZ773099 | MGnify/ENA primary metagenome ERZ773099 (study PRJEB29015, sample SAMEA2738012) | human oral metagenome | biome: human oral; feature: human-associated habitat; material: dental | place: China | collected 2104 ...
TCATTGTAACTCTCCTTTCCTCGCTACCAATAAAGTCGCCTAAATATTATATCACTGAGGGTTATATTAGGCAAGTTGTTTTTACTTATCACGCCAGATTATTCTGCCCTTTGACAAATCATATGGTGATAACTCTATTGTAACTTTATCTCCCGGCAATATACGTATGTAATTCATACGCAATTTACCACTTATATGTGCAAGTACCTGATGTCCGTTTTCAAGCTCTACCTGAAACATAGCATTAGGTAATTTTTCTTTAACTACACCTTCAATCTCTATAACGTCCGATTTAGACATTCTTACCTCCAAACGTCTTTAGGAAATGTTTTACTTCTTCATCCTTCATAGTCCCGAGAGCTATTGCCTGCTTTATCTTGACCTGCTTCTCACTTTCAACATATACTATTTGGATGTGTTTCTTATTCTTTTTCTTAGTTTTGGCAAGGGTTTTCTTATCACCGTCTGCCAAATACAGTATATCTTCTTTAATTCCTACAATCAGATATCTTGACTCTTTGTCATGCCCTGCCAGCGATATGGCTACATGCCCTACATCATATGTAAGCATAGCTTACCTCCGCTATTACTTTAATAATGAAAGTATATCCGGACCTTCATCAGTAATAAGTACCGTATTCTCGTAATGTGCTGAAAGTGTCCTGTCAGACGTCTTTACAGTCCATCCGTCATCTAAAAAGTCAACATCACCTCTGCCTATGTTAACCATAGGCTCTATAGCAAGTGTCATACCCGCTCTTAAACGTACACCCTTGTGGTCCATCTTAAAATTAGGTACTTCAGGACTTTCATGTAGGTCTGAACCAACACCGTGTCCTACAAGATCTCTTACTATTCCATATCCTCTGCTGCTCAAGTACTCATCTATGGCACTACAGATGTCATTAAGAAAATTACCGCTTTTTGCGTACTTTATACCCTCAAAAAAAGATTCTTCCGTAACCTTTATAAGATCCAGAGCTTCTTTAGAGGCAGCAGGCATGGCATAGGTTCTTGCAGCATCCGAATGATATCCCTTCCATATAACTCCCGCATCTATACTTACTATATCGGTATCTTTTATTATATTCTTTTTAGACGGTATACCGTGTACCACTTCTTCATTTACAGAAATGCACACTGATGCCGGATAACCCGAATAGTTTAAAAATGAAGGTATGCAAGAGTAGGATCGGATAATCTCGTCCGCTATCTTGTTGATATGCCAGGTAGTTGTACCCGGCTTTATATGCTCTGCCAATTCCTGATGAGTCTTTGCCAACACCTCGCCGGCATGCCTCATAAGCTCTATTTCTCTTTCTGATTTTATCGAAATTGCCATTTAATCTTACTCCCTAAGCATGGCTATAATATCTGAAAATACCTCTTCCGGAAGCTTGGTTCCGTCTACTTTTTTCAATATACCGTGCTTATCATAATAATCTACTAATGGGCTTGTAAGTTCATGATATACTTCTAATCTTTTCTTCACAGTTTCAGGCTTATCATCATCCCTTATAACCAAATCATGTTCACAACTGTCGCAAACATTTTCCTTGGTCGGAGGAGTAAATTCAATATGATAAGTTGCACCGCAGCTTAGACAAACCCTTCTGCCCGACATACGACTTAAAATAGCACTGTCCGGAACATCTACTTCCACCGCATAGTCTATTTTTTCTCCTAATTTGTCCAATGCCTCGCCTAAACTTACAGCCTGTGCTATAGTTCTTGGAAATCCATCTAATACAAAACCTTTTTTACAATCATCCTGATGTATCCTGTCTAAAAGCATGGCTATAGTTATTTCATCCGGAACCAGATTCCCGCTGTCTATATAACTTTTTGCCTTAACCCCAAGCTCTGTACCTTCTTTTATATTTGCACGGAAGATATCGCCTGTTGATACATGAGGTATTGAATATTCTGCAGCTATTTTCTTAGCCTGTGTTCCTTTTCCTGCACCAGGTGCACCAAGCATAATTATCTTCATTACACAATTTCGCTACTAAAATGTATTTAGCAGCATCTCCTTTTTCTATAATATGAAAATATACACTAAACTATAACCTTATACATTTTATTACTGTGATTTTATATTACTTAAAGCTCATTATTATATTAAATCAGGTAATACCCCTTAAATCTTTTAAGAAGTATTACCCTTTTATTTTAATCCATTAAAAAGCCCTTATAATTTCTCTCAAGCATCTGAGATTCAACGGCACTTAATGTTTCAAGTACAACACCTACAATAATGATAAGTGAAGTTCCTGTAAAAGATAACCTACTTACTGAAAATAATCCTGACGCTATTATAGGAATTATACATACTATAGTAAGTCCAACGGCTCCTATGAAGATTATGTAATTTAATATCTTACTTAAGTAGTCGCTGGTCGGCTTACCCGGTCTTATACCCGGAATAAATCCGCCTTGTTTTTTCAAGTTATCTGCTACTTCCAACGGATTGAAAACTATTGACGTATAGAAGTAAGCAAATAATATAACAAGTGTTACATATATTAATGCACCTATGCTTGCCCATGGCTTGTCAACAACAAACCAGTTTGAAGAACTTAACACTGCAAGTATCTTGCCTCCGACAGAAGCCGGATCGACTTTTAAAAACTGGCTTATAACAACCGGAAATGACATAAGTGATGAGGCAAAAATAACCGGAATTACACCTGCGGTATTTACCTTAAGAGGTATACTTGAGTTTTGATTTTGAGCACCTACCAGTCTCCTGCCCTGAGTTTTTGCAGAATACTGTACCGGTATCTTTCTGGTCGCATCCTGTAATACAATAACAAATACTACCATTACAAAGATTAAAGCCAGTATAATCGCACCTACAAGCACCTGTAAAGCTATTGATGACTTCCCTGCTATGAACTTTGTATACAATATACCTAAATCTGATGGAAGTGAAGAAATTATGTTAAACAAAAGCACCATGGATATACCGTTACCCACTCCGCTTTCTGTAATTCTCTCACCTATCCACATCAGGAAAGCACTTCCTGCTGTCATCGTACATACCACAACTATTACACTCTTAATTCCTTTTTGTATAAGCAGACCTTGACTACCGAAACCTACCGCCATAGCGATAGCCTGTAATAAAGCAAGACCTACTGTGAGATAACGTGTATACTCCAATATCTTCTTTCTGCCGTCCTCACCCTCACGCTGCATTTCTTCAAGCTTAGGAATAGCTATGGTCATAAGCTGCATTATAATAGAACTTGTAATATAAGGTGTAATACCAAGTGCCAATATACTCATCTGCTCGAAGGAGCCTCCGGTTATTGCCCTGATAAATCCTAATGCACCATCATTCTGTTGGAAAAATTCCTGAACAACTTGAGGATCCACACCCGGTATCCTTAAGTTGCTTCCTATACGTATGACAATAAGCATCATAAATGTATATAGAATTTTTGTCCTGATATCCTTAATCTTAAATGCGTTACGGAGTGTTTTTAGCATATTAGATCACCTCACAAGTTCCGCCGGCTGCTTCTATCTTAGCCTTAGCACCTTCGCTGAATGCATTAACCTTAACGGTTAACTTCTTGCTCAGTTCACCATTGCCTAAAATCTTCACACCATCACGCTCGTTCTTTATAACACCTAAGCTTAAAAGTGCAGCAATATCAACTTCACTTCCACTTTCAAATCTTTCAAGAGCGGATACATTAATCGCAACTATATCCTTTGTATTACGGTTTGTAAATCCTCTCTTAGGTATACGTCTGTATAAAGGCATCTGACCACCTTCAAATCCCGGTCTTGTTGCACCTGAACGAGCCTTTTGACCTTTATGACCCTTACCTGCTGTTTTACCGTTGCCTGAAGCATGTCCACGGCCACGTCTGAAATCGTTATGCTTAGATCCTGCAGCAGGTCTTAGATTAGATAACTCCATGTTTGCACCTCCACTCTTCTTTATACTTCTTCAACTTTCACAAGATGCTTTACATGCCATATCATACCTCTGACTGCTGCATTATCAGGCATCTCTACTGTCTTATTTAGTTTTCTTAGTCCCAGTGCCTGTACAGTTGCCCTGTGTTTTGGAACGGCACCTATAGGGGATTTTACTAATGTGATTTTTAATTTCTCTGCCATTTTCTTCCTCCTAAACCTATCCAAGTATTTCCGCAACTGACTTGCCACGAAGTCTAGCAACTTCTTCAGGAGTCTTTAGTGATGTAAGACCGTCAAGTGTAGCTAAAACTACATTGGTCTTATTGTTTGATCCTAATGACTTTGTACGAATATTCTTAATTCCCGCAAGCTCCACCACTGCACGGGCAGGTCCTCCGGCTATGATACCGGTACCTTCCGGAGCTCTCTTAAGAAGCACGTTTGCACTTCCGAATTTTCCAGTGTAATCATGAGGTATACTTCTGTTCTCATCTAAAGAAACTGTTACTAAAGACTTAGTAGCTGCCTCTTTACCTTTTCTTATAGCCTCAGGAACTTCTGTTGCCTTGCCTGTACCTACTCCTACGTGTCCGTTACCGTCTCCTACAACTACTAGAGCAGAAAATCTCATGGTACGTCCACCTTTTACAGTCTTAGATACACGCTTAATAGCTACGACTCTGTCATTTAACTCCAATTTACTTGGATCTATGATTGTACGCTTCATGTATGTCATTCTCCTCCTATTAGAATTGTAAGCCGGCTTCACGTGCAGCATCTGCAAGTGCCTGAATCTTACCCTTATAGAGGAATCCACCTCTATCAAATACTACTTTATCTATACCCTTTTCCAAGGCTCTTTTTGCAACCAATGTGCCTACATAAGATGCTGCATTAATATCATTAAGCTTTTCAAGCTCTGATTTTACAGTTTTTTCAACTGTGGATGCACTTACTAAAGTATGCCCAACTGTATCGTCAATAATCTGAGCGTACATATGGTTGTTACTTCTGAATACTGCAAGTCTTGGTCTTGTTGCAGTACCTTCAAAGCGATTACGTAATCTTTGATGCTTCTTTATGCGAACTTCGCTTTTAGATTTCTTGCTAACCATTATCCTACCCCCTTAATTATTTCTTGCCGGTCTTACCGACTTTACGTCTTATAGTCTCTGTAGCATACTTGATTCCCTTGCCCTTATATGGCTCAGGTCTTCTCTTATCTCTTATCTCGGCTGCGTACTGACCTACTTTTTCCTTGTCAATACCCTGGACTTTTACTATATTCTGTCCTTCAACTACTGAAGTAAGTCCTTCAGGGTCTGTAAGCTCTACCGGATGTGAATATCCAAGTGAAAGTACAAGCTTGTTGCCCTGCTTTGCTGCTTTGTATCCTACACCGTTAACTTCAAGAACTTTTTCATATCCATTGGTTACACCTACTACCATGTTGTGGATAAGTGTTCTGCTTAAACCGTGGAGTGCTTTGTTTCTCTTTAAGTCATTCGGTCTTTTTACTATTATTTCTTCGCCTTCCTGAGTTATACTAAGCTCAGGAGCTAACTGTCTCTCTAAACTGCCCTTCGGTCCTTTTACAGTTACATGGTTATCCTTAGATATTGTTACTGTAACTCCTGCCGGTACAGCTATAGGTAATTTTCCTATACGGGACATTTCTTTACCTCCTTAAATTGTTCGCGGTTTTATCCGTGTTTTCAGGTTATTTTTATGCGGTTTGTTGGCTAATTCTAAGTTTGTTTGTCTTAGGATTTCGATTGCCATACTCTCTGGCTCGCCGTCTTCTAAACTCGAACTTCGTCTTACGACTCGTTTTCGTTAAGGACGACGAAGCCTTGACTAAGCTCAAGCTGCGCCTTACGGCTTGCTTTCGCTAAGTTCTCTGGCTACCACACAAATGCCAATACTTCTCCGCCTATGCCCATTTTACGAGCCTTGCTGTCTGTTACTACACCTTGATTGGTTGATATTATTGCAATTCCGAGTCCGCCAAGTACCTTTGGAAGGTCTTCGTGGTTTGCATATATACGTAATCCCGGTTTTGATATTCTCTTGATACCTGATATGATTTTCTCTTTCTTATCAGCACCGTACTTTAATGTTATTCTTATATCCTTAAAGTTACCGTTATCAACGAGTTCATATTTCTTTATATATCCCTCATCCAAAAGTATGTCGGCTATAGCTACTTTCATCTTGGAAGAAGGTATATCAACTGTATCATGCTTTGCAGTATTTGCATTTCTTATTCTTGTAAGCATATCTGCAATTGGATCGCTCATTGTCATGAAAGGTTGCCTCCTTATTAATTCATCAGTTTATTATTATATCCTGCTTAAGCTTTTCGCTTACCAAGATGCTTTCTTTACACCCGGTATTTGACCTTTATATGCTAACTCACGGAAGCAAATTCTACAAATACCATACTTTCTCAGATAAGCATGAGGACGACCGCAGATTCTGCATCTGTTATAGCTCCTTGTAGAAAACTTTGCCGGACGTGCTTGCTTGATCTTCATTGAAGTCTTTGCCATTGTATTTACCTCCTAAATTATTTGAAAAATGGCATATTAAAATGTGTCAAAAGTTCACGAGCTTCTTCATCAGTGTTAGCTGTGGTTACAAATATTATATCCATACCACGAACCTTGTCCACCTTATCATACTCAATCTCAGGGAATATGAGTTGTTCCTTGATACCAAGTGCATAGTTACCTCTTCCGTCAAATGCGTTAGGATTAACTCCTCTAAAGTCCCTTACTCTCGGAAGAGCAAGATTGATAAGACGGTCAACAAACTCATACATCTTCTCGCCTCTTAAAGTAACTTTGCAGCCTATAGGCATACCTTCTCTTAACTTGAAGTTCGCAATTGACTTCTTAGACTTAGTGATAACCGCCTTCTGTCCGGAGATAATCTCTAAGTCTCTTACAGCAGAATCAAGTATTTTTACATTGTCCTTAGCTTCTCCTATAGCCATGTTAATAACTACCTTGTGAAGCTTTGGCACCTGCATACGATTCTTATAAGCGAATTTCTCTGTCATCTTTCCAACGATTTCATTCTCATACAATTCTCTTAATCTTGCCAACTTATTGTCCTCCTTTCTGATTAGTCGATTACCTTACCTGTCTTCTTTGCTACACGCACTTTTTTGCCGTCTCTTATTTCAAATCCAACTCTTGTAGGCTTGCCGTCTGACATAAGCATTACATTTGAGATATCAAGAGGGCTTTCCTGATGTAAGATGCCTCCGTTTTGGTTGGTTCTGCTAGGCTTAGCGTGTTTGGTGTGCATATTGCAACCTTCTACTATAACAGTGTTCTTCTTTGCGTCTACACTTAAGACCTTACCTGATTTACCTCTGTCTTTACCTGTTATGATTTGTACTAAATCATCCTTTTTTATCTTACGCACAGCAGCTACCTCCTTATAATACTTCCGGAGCAAGTGATACTATCTTCATAAATTGTTTCTCACGAAGTTCTCTTGCTACCGGTCCAAAGATACGAGTTCCCCTTGGAGTTTTATCTTCCTTAATTATTACTGCTGCATTTTCATCAAATCTTATATATGAACCGTCTCTACGACGTGTACTATTAACAGTACGCACTACAACTGCCTTTACCACATCGCCTTTTTTTACAACGCCGCCCGGTGTTGCATCTTTGACGGTAGCAACGATTACATCGCCGATATGGGCATATCTTCTGGTGGAACCGCCCATAACACGGATACAAAGCAGCTCTTTAGCACCTGTGTTATCAGCTACTCTAAGTCGTGTTTCTTGCTGAATCATGCCAAGTACTCCTTCCTTGTCTTATTTAGCTTTTTCTATGATTTCTACCAATCTCCATCTCTTGTCCTTAGACAGAGGTCTAGTTTCCATAATTTTCACTGTATCGCCTTCGCCGCAAGCATTGTTCTCATCATGAGCCTTGAACTTAACAGTCTTCTTCACAATCTTGCCATATAAAGGATGCTTTACATGATCTTCGATTGCTACTGTAATGGTCTTATCCATCTTGTTGCTGACAACCTTACCGATACGTGTTTTTCTAAGATTTCTCTTTTCCACGGTTTATCTCCTTTCGACTTAGCTAAGCTTAGAATTCTCAGTTATAATAGTCTGTATTCTTGCTATGTTCTTACGAACCTCTGCAATTCTAGAAGTGTTGTCTAACTGACTGGTTGCGTTTTGGAATCTTAAATTGAAAAGTTCCTTTTTAGCGGAAACTAATTCTTCTTTTAACTCTTGATTGCTCTTAGCCCTTAATTCATTAACATACTTATTAGTTTTCACTTCTCTCACCACCTTCTAAATCCGCTTTAGATGCAATCTTACATCTGCAAGGCAGTTTGTGCATTGCAAGACGAAGAGCTTCCCTAGCCACTTCTTCAGGTACTCCCGCTATCTCAAACATAACTCTACCCGGTTTTACTACTGCTACCCAATATTCTGTAGATCCTTTACCGGAACCCATACGAGTCTCTGCCGGCTTTGCTGTAACCGGCTTATCCGGAAATATCTTTATCCATACCTTACCGCCACGCTTGATATAACGAGTCATAGCAACACGGGCAGCCTCTATTTGATTTGATTTGATCCAACATGGATCCTGTGCAACTAAACCAAACTCTCCGTGTGAGATAACATTACCCCTTAAAGCCTTACCGGCCATTGAACCACGGAATTGCTTTCTACGTTTAACTCTTTTAGGCATTAACATAATTATCTCTCACTCCCTTCCTTGTTTGCTTTAGTAGGAAGAACTTCTCCGATATATATCCATACCTTAACACCTACCTTACCATAGGTTGTATCTGCTTCTGCAAATCCATACTCTATATCCGCACGTAAGGTCTGTAGTGGTATAGTTCCTTCAGAATAGAACTCTGTACGTGCCATATCCGCACCTCCGAGTCTTCCTGAACAGCTCGCCTTGATTCCCAATACTCCCGCCTTCATACTTCTGCTCATAGTAGACTTCATAGCTCTACGGAATGAAATACGACTTTCAAGCTGTGCAGCTATAGACTCCGCTACCAATTGAGCATCTCTGTCAGGTCTCTTAATTTCTTTAATATCTACAAGTACCTTCTTTGTAGTAAGCTTTGCTATTTCCAATTTTAATTTCTCTATCTCAGCTCCCTGCTTACCTATAACAAATCCCGGCTTTGCAGTGTGGATGATAATCTTAACTATTTCAGGTGAACGCTCTATCTCTATATTTGATATTCCTGCGCTGTATAATCTCTTCTTTAAGAATTTCCTGATCTTATAGTCCTCAACTAAATAATCAGCAAAATCAGCTTCAGCGTACCATCTAGAACCCCAGTCTTTGATTACACCGACTCTTAAGCCGTGTGGATTAACTTTCTGTCCCATTAACTTGCCTCCTTATTTTCTTTCGTCAAGCACTATAGTTATGTGGCTCATTCTCTTTTCTATACGATATGCTCTACCCTGTGCTCTTGGTTTTACTCTCTTCATTATAGGACCTGTTCCTGCATAGCACTCCGCTATGTAAAGATTGTCCGCTGCCAAATTGTTATTGTTCTCAGCATTTGCTACGGCTGACTTTAGCAGTTTTTCGATAAGACTTGAAGCATATCTGGGATTATACATAAGTATACCGAGTGCTTGTTCAACACTCTTACCTCTTATAGCATCCAATACAAAACATGCCTTCTGAACAGATACTCTCGCATAAGAAAGCTTTGCTGATGGTCTCTTATCCTTTACTGCATTTCTTTCTCTTTTAATTTGGGATCTATGACCCTTTGCCATGAGTGAAACCTCCTTTCAAACCTTTCTTATTATCTTGATGCCTTCTTGTCATCTGATTTGTGGCCCCTATATGTTCTGGTAGCTACAAATTCGCCTAATTTATGTCCTACCATATCCTCTGTAACATATACAGGAATATGCTTTCTTCCGTCATGTACCGCCATGGTATGCCCTACCATGCTAGGGAAAATAGTTGAACGACGAGACCAAGTCTTGATAACACTTTTCTGACCTGACTTGTTCAACTCATCAATCTTTTTAAGTAAGCTCGCATCTGCGAATGGTCCTTTTTTAAGTGAACGTGACATCTGTCTCCCCCTTATTTACTTCCCTTACCGTCTCTTCTTCTTACGATAAGTTTATTTGAATGTTTCTTCTTATTTCTTGTCTTAAGTCCAAGTGCAGGCTTGCCCCATGGAGTACATGGTGCAGGACGACCTATACCTGTCTTACCTTCACCACCACCGTGCGGATGGTCGTTAGGGTTCATAACAGAACCACGAACTGTAGGTCTGATACCCATATGACGCTTTCTACCCGCCTTACCGATCTTGATAAGTGAATGTTCTCCGTTACCTACAACTCCTATTGTAGCTCTACAGCCTATAGGAACCATACGCATCTCTGTTGAAGGAAGACGAAGTGTTGCATACTTACCTTCCTTAGCCATAAGCTGAGCTGAGTTTCCTGCTGAACGAACAAGCTGTCCGCCCTTACCCGGAATAAGCTCTATATTATGTACCTGTGTACCTACCGGTATAGCAGATAATGGAAGGCAGTTACCTACCTTAGCTTCTGCATGCTCACCGTTATTAACAACATTACCTACCTTAAGACCTTCAGGTGCTATGATATAAGCCTTAACTCCGTCGGCATATGCTATAAGAGCTATATTAGCCGATCTGTTAGGATCATACTCTATTGATAAAACCTTTGCAGGTATTCCGTCTTTTGAATTTCTCTTGAAATCTATAATTCTGTATTTTCTCTTAGCACCGCCGCCACGATGTCTAACTGTTATCTTTCCTTGATTGTTACGTCCTGCGTTCTTCTTAAGTGAAACCACTAAAGATTTCTCAGGCTTGCTCTTTGTGATCTCCACAAAGTCTGAACCTGTCATATTACGTCTGGACGGAGTATATGGTTTATATTTTTTAATTCCCATTATGTTCTCCTTTTCTTTATCACGGTTTCAAACCGTATAATTGATGCAGATTAGTATTTTACTTCTGCATTAAAGCCTACAGTCCCTGGAACAACTCTATTTCCTTGCTGTCCTCTTTAAGTTGTACTATAGCCTTCTTTCTCTTAGCTGTTTTACCGAATGTCATACCACGTCTCTTGGTCTTACCGTCCAAGTTCATGGTATTAACTTTCTCAACCTTGGTTCCGGGGAACATCTTTTCTACAGCTTCCTTTATCATGGTCTTGTTAGACTCCGGATGTACTAAGAAAGTATACTTCTTAGATGACATAGCTGCCATGCTTTTTTCTGTAATCACCGGCTTTAGGATTACATCATAGTATTGTATGTTTGCCATTATACATATACCTCCTCGATAGTATTCACTGCTGCCTTAGAAGCAACTACTGTATTGTACTTTAATATATCATAAACATTTATAGTATTAGGAGAAGCCGCCTTAACTCCTCTTAAGTTTCTTACAGAAAGAACTGTGTTGGTTTCACCGTTGGAAGCTACTACCAATGCCTTTGAAACCTTTAAGTTGTCAAGAGTCTGACGCATCTTCTTGGTCTTGATCTCATCCATAGCAAAATCATCTACTACTATAAACTTGTTTTCCTTAACTCTGCTGCTAAGTGCTGACTTAAGTGCAAGTCTCTTTTCTTTCTTATTAAGATTGATTGTATAATCTCTTGGTGTCGGAGCAAATACTACTCCACCGCCCTTCCACTGCGGTGCACGGATAGAACCTTGTCTTGCATGACCTGTTCCCTTTTGTTTCCAAGGCTTTCTGCCTCCTCCGCTCACTTCAGAGCGTGTCTTTGCCTTTTGTGTACCCTGTCTTTTATTGGCAAGCTGTGCTACAACCGCCATATGTACAAGATGTTCATTTATTTCAACACCGAATATAGCATCATTTAATTCTATATCTCCAACTTCTTTACCTTCAATATTGTATACAGATACTTTAGCCATTGTGCAATCCTCCTTTCTGTAAAGATTAGGCCTTAGCCTTCACTGATTCTTTTAATGTAACTAATGCTTTCTTAGAACCCGGTACTGCACCTTTTACCAAGATTAAGTTCTTCTCTACATCTACCTGCACTACTTCAAGATTTAATGTGCTTACCTTCTTTGCACCCATCTGTCCCGGCATTCCCTTGCCCTTAAATACACGGCTCGGTGATGATGTTGAACCGTTAGATCCTTGATGACGATGGAACTTTGAACCGTGTGCCATAGGTCCTCTGTGCTGACCGTGTCTTTTAATAGCACCTTGAAATCCCTTACCTTTTGATATTGCACTTGCATCAACCTTATCTCCCACCTGGAAGATATCAGCCTTAATCTCATCCTTTACTGAGTACTCACTTGCATTATCAAACTTGAACTCTCTTACAAATCTTCCTACCGGATAATACTCTCTTTTGCCTTCATTCTTCTTAACAACCAACTTTTCAATGCCTGCTTTTTCCAAATGACCTTTTCTAGCCTTATTTACCAATTTTGTACGTATCTGTCCATAAGCTACCTGTACTGCCTGATAGCCGTCATTTTCCTCGGTCTTAACCTGTGTAACCACACAAGGACCTGCAGAAAGTACTGTTACCGGTACAAGCACTCCGGCTTCATTAAACACCTGAGTCATGCCAACTTTTCTTGTAAGTATAGCCTTTTTCATTTTTATTCCTCCATTTTTCTACAGCGGAGCATATCAATGCTCATCCTAGAGCAGGATTATCTACTCTTCATTTTTAATTCTATATGTACTCCTACCGGTGCCTCAAGACGTGATAAAGCATCAACCGTCTTTTGGTTAGGTGTAAGCACATCAATCAGTCTCTTATGAGTTCTTTGCTCAAACTGCTCACGTGAGTCCTTATATTTGTGAACTGCACGCAGTATCGTAACTACCTCTTTCTTGGTAGGCAGCGGCACCGGACCTGAAACCTTAGCACCTGCCTTCTTAACTGTGTCAACTATCTTAAGAGCACAGCTATCAAGCAGTTGGTGGTCGTACGCCTTTAGTATAATTCTCATAACTTGACTTGCCATAAAAAAAGTCGCCTCCTTTTCGTACTTTTATACAAAGTTCGACAAGCGGTGACTGTACACATCTCCGTGTGTGTCATATTAACTACACACGAAAATACCACATAGTGGTATCCTTTGCTGTTGTTTGTACAGTGACTTGTCGCCAGTTTTTGTAACATGACCTTCGCTCCACACAAAACCTATGCCCTATTATTCGGTATAGCAACCTGTGTTTCATAGCTATCAATGTCACAGCTCGAATATATTATCATAGATTTTAAGCTAACGCAAGAGGAGTTTAAAATTTTTTTTGTTTTTTACTTTTATTAATGAACTGTCTAAACTGTATCGATGCATAAATCAATTATCCCAAGAATACAATCCACGGTGTTGGAATAGACCAAACTTTTTATACTTTAAAATAAAAGAGCAACCTCCTTTCGGCTGCTCTTTTCGTTTTCCTCAGATTATAAATATATGTATCAACATCTGTTGCAGTCTATGAAACATTTTCAGACATATCCTCAGCCTTATCAAAAAAACCTACAAAACCTATAAACTCTTCACCGGAGTTAAATATGCTGTTGTCTTTGATCACTATCCTGTCACCCTCATAAACAAACTTAACATAATCATCATTACTTCCATATGCAATATATTCATTACCGTTCTTGGACTTTACTACTCCGGTAAATCTACCTGAATAGTATGGGTCGATAGGGGTTGTGATCTCTAAATCTATATAATCCTCACCGTTTCCGCTATACCAGCCCACTGTAAGCTCTGTAGTTATACCATTGTCATCATGACGTTTATATGTACCGTATATCTAATTTTGCCTGAATTCACCGATCCTTCTTGCACGACCTGCAAGGTCAGCTCCTTCCGGCAAATATACTTCATTTACATCTTGAATAAAACAATTAGTACCGTCTCCGGACATTATGTTGATCTTTCTTGTCCGTTCGAAATGAAAAAGCACCAGATAACCTGATTGATATGTACGATACTCTGCCGGCACTTTATCCCTATTTTGCATATCCTCATAAGTTAAAGCCTCTAAAGTTCCGCTGATATTAACACGTCCCGAATTATTGATATGATCTATCATATCACCCACATACACCCTAGGCACCTGACCGTTCTCCACCCACATACCGTCGCTGTTTAATCTGTAACCGTCTACGAAATCATTTAGGATACAATACCCATTTTCATTAAAATAGTAACACTCCGCATAGCCGTCACCGTTACTGTCTATCCATTGCCATGCATTAACAGGCCATTTACCGTCTCCTCTAAGATACCACTAACCTACATTATCACGTACCCATAAGCCTCCGGCAAATGCAGTCCCGGTTGTCAAAACGGTAAATACAAAAACACAAAAAAAATCTTAAAACTTTTCATAATACATCCTTTCTTATTGAATGCTGTTACGATTTTAATAAACATAAAACAAAGATCTTCAATATTAAGATTCCGAATAAAATTCCTCGCTTTATCTTTACTTAAGTCTAAGGTATACTCTTTCGGCATAGAAATCTATTACCCAATGAATAATCTTCTTTGAAAAATCCTAATGGTATTCAATGAATAAGAACAACTTGCACAAAAAGGTCAGTGTGCTTTTATGCAAATTGTATAGGAAGATTCCTGATCACAGTATTAATATTAATTGTAGCAGCTACCGTGAAATATATTATCCAATTCCGGTTTTAGGGGTTAATTTTGTTTTTCTTTTAATCATATTTGAAATATTATACACAAATGTAGCATAATTATATATAAACGGTGATTTTTTATTAGTTTTTTTGTAAGAAATATTCAAATCTATTTTATACTATTCTTTATTGAACCCCTTACTTTGGGGTGTTATAATTTCCCGGTAACTAATTATTGTTTTCTTTTTATCAAGTAAGAATAAAGTTTGTGATATTATTTCTTACTTTATAAAATCGGAAAGGAGTACTATGAAAAAGATTCTATTAACTGCGGCATTCTCTGTTATTATGTGTTTTGAGGCTCTGGCTTTTACTTCCAATAATCCGGAAGTCACAATTAAAAGCGGTGATACAGGAAGAACATACACATGGACTTCTCCGCTCGGAACCGAGATCACCATGCCTGTTATTACCAAGGATGCGATTATAAGTATAGCTAAGGAAGATGATGAAAAATATGCCGAATCATATTTTTATGATCCTTCGGGTGCGATTACACAAAGTAAAAATAAGATTATGTTCGGTTACAAAAATTCCGCCTTTGCCATCGCTTCTTTATCCTTGTACAAGCAGACGGATTATTCACCTATAAATATGAGCCATTATAATTACGACGATAAGATATTAACACTTAACAGAAGAGGATACCAAGGGCAGGATGTTATTATAGGTTTCTATAAAAATATATTGCCACGCAATAAGGTTAAAGGATGGGACTTTGAAGGTGCTCAATTTACAGAAGAAAATGCAGACAGAGTAGGATACTTCTATGTTGACATGAGCGGCTCGGCTCCTGCACAGTCTGCACAGTCACAAGGCTGGGAAAGCAGTAACAGAGGCTGGAAATACAAAGACAGCAACGGAAGTTTTATATCTGACAACTGGAAACAAATAGACGGTATCTGGTATTTCTTTGATGGCGAAGGATATATGGTCACAAGCTGGAGACAGATAAACGGAACTTGGTACTTCTTTAATGATAAAGGCGCTATGACCACAGGCTGGGTTCAAGTCGGCAATGATTGGTACTTCATGAACACTTCAGGAGCTATGTTGAGCAATACCACCACTGCTGACGGCTATAGGCTTGATGCCTCAGGAAAATGGTTAAAATAGTCATTTGATCTAAAATAAAAAAGCAACTTGAAATGTAACTTTCGAGTCTCGAATGATCGAGGATAATGTGTTACATTGAAAGTTGCTTTTTCGTGTCTTTATAAGAGTCAGATCAAAAAACTTATCAATCACTTTATTTAAAAGCCTTTTTGATTTTTATAAAATACATTTTGATCTCATTAAATATTCTAATTATAATAAGTGATATACCTATAATAAATAAACTTTCTATAGCATTTACAAAGCAATTATTGAATCGGGATAATTTTATATACGGGTCTTTGATAAAAAAATAGCTTCTAAGCCTTATATATACGCTATTTATAAGATGAAATATTTCGTTTTATAGTATAGTATCTTATAGTATTATATCTATAATAAGCTTTGGAGGTGTTTTTATGAAGGTTACTACATCAAAATCCAAGAATTCAGAATCTTTTTATATAGCAAAAAGTTTTATCAATAACAAGGGTAAGAGTACTTCGGTAAATGTAAGAAAACTTGGAACTTTAAATGAATTACTTAAAGAGCATGGTCCTACCCGTGATGATGTCATGTGTTGGGCAAAGGAAGAGGCTAAAATCGAAACAAAGAAATATAAAGAGGGACAAAAAAATAAAGCCGTACAACTTATATTTCATTCTGACAGACAACTAGATTATGATAAGTAGGTTTTTTATCGTGGCGGTTACCTTTTCTTACAAAAAATTTATTACATGCTTAATCTTGATAAAACATGCAGAAAACTTAGGGATAAGTATAAGTTTCAGTATGATATAAATGCAATTCTTTCAGATATCATTTATGCACGCATACTTGAGCCTTCCAGTAAACTCTCATCCTTTAATGTCGCTTGCGAATTTTTAGAAAAACCGTCTTATGAACTGCATGATATTTATCGTGCTTTGGATGTACTTGGAAATGAATGTGACTTTGTTCAGTCTGAATTATATAAAAACAGCCATTTATTGGGCAAAAGAAATGATAAGATAATTTACTATGATTGTAGTAACTATTACTTTGAAATTGAACAGGAATCAGGAAATAAGAAATACGGAAAGAGTAAAGAACATCGCCCAAATCCCATTATTCAAAAGGGGCTTTTTATGGATGGAGACGGTATACCTTTGGCTTTTTCACTTTTTGCAGGCAATGCAAATGAACAAACATCTCTAAAGCCTTTAGAAGAAAAAGTTTTATCAGAGTTTGGATGTCAAAAATTTATATATTGCTCCGATGCAGGTCTTGGATGTGAAAAAATACGAACTTATAATCATATGAGACAAAGAGCATTTATTGTCACACAATCTATAAAAAAACTTAATGGGCAAGATAAAGCTTGGGCTCTTGATACCAAGGGATTTAGGAGAGTTTCAGATAATAAAAGTGTTGACATAAAAATGCTTTCACCGGATGATACCGGACTTTACTATAAGGAAGAGCCTTATACCCCCAAAATAACAGATCAAAGGTTGATCGTAACTTATTCTCCTAAATATGCACGCTATCAAAAAACTATTCGTAATAAGCAACTTGATCGTGCCTTTAAGATGCTTGAATCGGTAAGTATAAAAAAAGAAAGAAAAAAACCTAATGATCCGGCTAGGTTTATTGCAAAAACCGCAACAACAGATACCAAAGAAGTTGCAAAGATCAACTACTACCTTGATGAAGGAAAAATAGAAACAGAATCTCTGTATGATGGAATGTATGCGGTTGCAACAGATCTG
>ERZ773099.1457-NODE-1457-length-17526-cov-3.819358_pt1 | contig 17526 bp, 12 predicted proteins | sample MGYA00511120_ERZ773099 | MGnify/ENA primary metagenome ERZ773099 (study PRJEB29015, sample SAMEA2738012) | human oral metagenome | biome: human oral; feature: human-associated habitat; material: dental | place: China | collected 2104 ...
GCTGTCGACGGCCTGATAGGTGATCTTGCCGGCCTTGTTCAGGTCGGCGTTCCAGGCCAGCTTGGCAGCGTCGGCCTTGTTGATGATCGTGCCTTCGACCACGGGCTTTCCGTCCAGCAGCAGCGGCGACTTGTAGCCTTCGTATTCGATGACGAACTTGCTGAGCGTGGTGCCTGCAGCTTCGTAGAGCTTCATGGCACCAGAGCCGTCTTCGTTGTTGCCGTTGCGGATGACGGCGTTGGCCTTGGCATCGGCGCCCTCAGTGGCGTTCTTGCCCAGCCAGGCACCGTTGGAAGCCAGTTGGCCATCCAGGACTTTCTGTTGAGCAGCCTTGTCGCTGTCACCTCTTGCCGCTGCTTCGGCAAGGGACTTGTCGCCGTCATACTCACCCAGGGCGCCGAACAGATTCTTGTCCAGCCAGGCCTTTTCTTCGGCGGTGTCGATGGACATCAGCTTGCCGCCCAGCTTGGCGGCCATCGTCTGGGCTTCTGCCAGAGTGATGGGCTTGCCAGCGTCGATGACTTCATAGGCACGGTGGTTGTCATAGTCGATGACGCGGGCGTCGGCGTCCTTGGTGCTCTCGGTGCTGAAGACGCGAGTGATCTTGATGAACTCGGCTTCGCCGCCATTGGCACCGGCGGTCTTGAAGAGGTCAGCAAACTTGGTCAGGTTGGTGACGCCGTCAGCAGCAACCTTCGGTGCTTCAGCCGTGCCACCTGCCGTGGCGGGCTTGGTGAGGTCCTCGACCGGGGTGGGGTCAACCTTGGGCTGATCGGCCGGTTTCGAATCGGCCTGCTTGGCAGGCTCTTCTGCTTTGGCCGGTTCGGTAGGCTTGGCACCTTCGGCAGGCTTGTTGGTGCCTTCGGCCGGCTTGGTGTCCTGGGCAGGCTGCTCGGCGGCCGGGGTAGCAGGCTTCTGGCTGCCCTGGTTCTGAGCGGCTTGCTGGGTGTTGTTCTGGGCGATCGGCTGGCTGCTGGAGCCACCGCTGCTGCCACCGCCGGCTGCGGCGGCCACGGCAACAACGCCCACCACGCCGGCACCAATGGCCAGCGGGCTGATGGCGGCGGCGGTACCGGCGGCGCCTGCGGCACCGGCTTCGGCAACCGCAGCTTCACCGCTCACGGCGCCCAGCGAGCCTTCGGCAGCAGCGGCTGCGTCGGCGGTGGCCACGCTCCCTTCGGCGGTGGTCTCTGCCACCACTTCCTTCACGGCTTCGGCCTGTTTGGCCTGGGCCATCTTGTCCAGCTCGGCCTTGTCGGCAGCCTGCTTGGCCATCTTGGCGGCGTCAGCGGCGGGTGCCTGAGCGGCCTGGCGTGCAGCGGCGCTGCCTTGGGTGGGCTGGGGTTTTGTCGTGCGGTTCTGAGTTGCCATATCGATCTACGAACGTTGAAAGTCTCACGATGAACGTTGGCCGCGGCAGTTGCCTGGAAGGTCAGGCGCCCCGGCCTGGGACAAGCGCGCGAAGGCGGTGGGACAACCGTGGGCCCGTTCAGTTCCGGAAAGGGGGTGGTTGCCAGATGTCACAAGGTGCGCTTTGTCTCATCTTGGCAAGGTCTTGAGGGCACCGCTTGGCTTTGGGTTCGAGCGGTCGATTGGGGCTGCCCGGCGTGAAACCGGGGGTGTCTGTCCCCAGTCACGTCTGCCGTTCGCGCCCTGATTTCATCCGTTCGTTCGCAGGCTTATGGACAGGGCTGGGTGACGGACGAAAGGTCGCCGTCCGTGATCGGGCGGGAAAGAGGTGGCGAGGAATGGATGACGCGGAAGAGGTGTCGTGAAGGATATGAGCCGAAGGAGGCAAGCTGAAAGAGGCAAGCTGAAAAAGGTGAGCTTGAACAGGGGCATTAAAAAGAAAGCGGAATGGCCGCACGCACAAGACGACCATTCCGCCAGAGGCCCTTCCTGCTGAAGGCGCACGACCTTCAGCGGGAAGGTGCTGCCGGGTTGCAACCCGGCAGCATGACGGCAAGATGCGTGCGCGTTGCGCACCTGCATCAGACCATCGGCACCTCGTGCAGCGGGTCGATCAGGTTCGACACTACGCTGCTGCTGGGGGCGTAGCTGATGTGGCCGTTGTCTGCAGTCGGCGATGCTTCACCAAAGAGTTCTTCGTGGCCCAGCAGGTCCTTGAGCTGCAGGGGCAGGGCTTTCGGACCGGATGCGGAATGCTGGCCAGCAGTTTCGTCATGCGACTCGCTATGCTGCTGCGGATCCGTGCCTTCCAGTGCGGAGACCTGAGACACCTTGCCTTCTTGCTGCTGCGGGGCAGGGGATTGCGGCGGCTGCTCACCGTTTGCCGGCGGGTTGGAGACGGTCTGAGGCTGCTTGCCGCTTTCTTCCTGCGTGCCGGAAGTCTCCTGAGTCTTCGAGCCGCCTTCCTGCGTGGAGGAAGCGCCCTGCGACTGAGAGTGGCCTTCATGCACGGCGGGGTCTGCCTGCTTCGAGCCTTCCGGCGCTGCCGGCGGGGTCGGAGCATGCTCACCCGACTGCGAGTGGGCCTGGCCCTGCACCGGGTCTTGCGCCTGACCCTGAGCCGGGTTCTGGGGGCCGGAGGGCTGATTCTGGCCCGAGGTCGAATCACTCTGTTGGGGCGCGTGGCTATGCTCTCCTTCCGTGCGGCTGGCTTCGCCCGTGCCTGCGCTCGGGCCGGAAGGCTGCGAGGCATTTCCTGCTTGCGAGGTGTTCCCAGCCTCCGGAGCAGGGGTTTGCGGCGACTGGCTGCTGTTCTCCTGCGGGGCGGCTTCGGTGATCTTCACCTCGCGTGACACGGGGTTTGCCGCATCGGGGCCCTGCACGTTGTGGCCCTGTTCATCCACAGGCACGAACTTGAAGGAGGCTTTGCCATTGAACTTGCTGGCGTCCAGGTAGACACGGTCGAACTCGGCCATGGTGATGAGATCGCCCTTGGAGACGGTTCGTGCCGCGTCGTCGTTACCGACTTTCAGCACCGGGCCTTCATAGCCGTCTTCGCCATGGATGTAGAGGATGCGCACACCGGCAGGCGTCACGCCATCGGCACCCTTGAAGAGGGCCGCATCCAGGTGATGGTTGGCGTTATGGGCGACGCTCACTTCCTTGGCGTCGCTGCCGTAGTTGGGCAGGTTGGGCGTCTCATGGACGGTGACGGTCTGCAGGGGCGAGCCGGCGATGGGCTGCTTGTGATGGTCCAGCGCCTGGAAGGTGAAGGAACCCCCGTTGTTCTGGGCGGAATCCCAGGCGATGTGCTTGAAGTCCTCGAAGCTGACTTCACTGCCTTCTTTCAGCGGGGTGTAGGCGTCACGGCCCTTGTTGACGAACAGGGCGGATTCTGCCGAGTTGGAGTCAGCCGTTTCATTGACTTTCCCGATGCGGATGAAGGCCGGTGCGTCGTCGGCAACCGTGCCCTTGAAGAGGTCTTCACCCAGGGTCTGCTTGATGTCCTGACGAACATCGACGGTCTGGGCGTCGCCTTCCTTATACCTGGGCGCTGCGGCGGCTTCGTCGATGGTGATGGTCTGCGCCTGCACCTTGGCGGTATCGTAGTGGGCGTGGCCTGCTTCAGGGCGGACCGCGATGAAGCGGAACTCACCGCCCTTGGAGGTGCTGGCGTCCCAGCTCAGCTTTTCGAACTGGTCGGCGGTGATGACCTGATCGGCCTCCACGTTCTGGCCATCCAGTTTCAGCGTGCCCGGCTTGACCTCCAGGATCTTCACGGCACCGGCCGGGTGCTCGGAGTCGCTGCCCTTGAAGATGGCGGGGTCAAGCTTGGCGGTCGCGTCGTGGGCCACCTTGACGGGGTGCTGGGCCTGGTACTGGGGCAGGTGCTCGGCCGGTTGCGGGTCGGCCTTGTGCTCAGTGTCACCCTTGTGCTCGGTGTCACCCTCATGGGCGTCCTTGACCGGCGGCTTGTCGCTGCCCTGGGTGGGCTGGCCGCCTTGCTGCGCGTTGGCGTCGGTCTGGGCCGGGGCAGGCTGCGCCGGTGCCGTCGGCTGCTTCACCTCGGGCGATTCGGTGATGGAGATGTTGTGCGGCTGGGTGTTGGGCAGCGGCTTGGCCGCTTTGGGGTCATCGCTGTCCACGGGCTGGAAGCGGATGGCGCCGGACTGGCTGTAGGTGGAGTTCCAGACCAGCTTGTCGAAGTCTTCGGCCTTGATGATCTGGCCTTCCTGCACGGGTTCGCCGTTCAGGGTCAGCGGGGCCTGGTAGTTGTCGTATTCGATGACGAAGCGGGACAGCTTGGCTTCGGCGCCCTGGGCGATGGTCTCGGGCTTGTGGCCGGTGTCATCGGTGCCGACGGTGATCATGGCGTTGCCCTGGTGCAGCTTGTTGCTGCCGATCCAGGCGGCCTTGCTGTTGTCGTTGTTCTCGCCCTGATGGCCCAGACCCCGGAGGTTCTCGTTCAGCCAGTCCAGTTCCTTCTGGTCATCGATGGTCAGCAGCTTGCCGCCCAGCTTCTCGGCATGGGCCTTGGCTTCGGCCAGAGTCATCGGGGTCTTGCTTTCAATGACTTCGTAGGCCGTCAGCACGGTCTTGCCGCCTTTGGCAGCATCACCCTGGGCCTGCTGGCCTTCGGCCGGCAGGGCACGGACAGCGAAGGGGCGAACGGCATGGATGCCCTGGACATCGGCGTCATGATCGGCGCTGGGCGTCTGTTTGGGGCCTTCGTCGCCGTAGCGGACGGAACGCGCGTTGGGATGCTCGCTTTCAGAGGCCTGGATGTGGGTGATCTGGACGAACTTGACCGGGGTGTTTGCGCCGGCGGAGTTCTCGAACACCGTCTTCAGGTTGGAGAGTTTCGTCTCGCCGGTTTCGGCCACCTTGGGTGCGCCAGGCTCACCCTGGGCAACGGCGGGGCCGGTCGTGACGGTCTGGACCGGCTTCTGGGGCGCCGGCTGGGCTGCGGGCGGGTTGGCCGGGGTTTCAGCGGCCGGGGTGGACGGTGCAGCAGGCTGCTGCGTGTCGGCCGGAACGTTGCTGACGGGCGGTTTCACGGCCAGGGGGGCGCTGGCGGGGCCGTTGCTGCCACCGCTGCCACCACCGGCTGCGGCGGCCACGACGGCCAGGCCCAGCACGCCGCCGCCAATGGCCAGCGGGCTGAGTCCGGCAGCGGCCGTGCCGGCGCCGGCTTCGGTAGCCACGCCACCGGCAGCAGCGTCGGCGGTCACGGCGCCTTCGGCGCTGGCCATCTGGGCGGGCGCAGCGTTTTCGGCAACAGCCTGGGCGTCGGCGTTGGCCACTTCAGCGGCCTTGTCGGCCTGGGGCTGAGCCGCCTTGCGGGCGGCTAGCTTGTCCAGCGCATCCATGTCATGCGCCTGGGCGCTGGCGGCGCGGGATGCCGCAGCCTGGGGCTGCGACGGTTGTTTGGTCATGTTGTTCTGGGTTGCCATGTCGGTCTGTCTCACGAAAGGGATGACGGCGTCGTGTCCATGTCGTGGCGTTCTGTCTCTGGCATGGTCGTCTGCCGGTGTTGGCGATCTGTCCGGTGCCTGTCATGGCTTTCGGCATCGGGTTCCGGTATGCCGAATGTCCGTGCCAGGTACCGGGAGTCATCGTGGCAGTTTTCGCCACACTTTGTAGAGGGCAGGCGTCGGGCGGTCGCTGGGGGGCGCCGAGTGCGGGGAGGGGCAGGAATGCGTATTTGAGGCGTGTCGTGTGGTTCTGGCCGCCAGGATGGAAATTCGATATAGTGTGCATATGCATATACGTATAGAGGTAATCTATGCATAAGCGAATGACGATTACGCTCGATGAGGCGGTGTACGAGGGGCTGTACCGGACGGTGGGTAAACGCCGGATGAGCCAGTTCATCGAGGATCTGCTGCGCCCTCACGTACTGGGGGGCGCATCGCTGGATGAAGGCTACAAGGCCATGGCGGCCGATCGGGAGCGGGAGGCAGAGGCGCTTGAATGGTGCAACGCGCTGGCTGGAGATGTGGCAGATGCTGCGCGGTGAGGTCTGGTGGGTGGAGTTCGACCCTTCGGTGGGCAGCGAGATACGCAAGACGCGGCCAGCGGTCATCGTCAGCAATGACACGGCCAATCGTTATACCGAGCGCGTGGTCGTGGTGCCCATGACGAGCAATACGGGCAGGGTGTACCCCTGCGAGGCGGTCGTGTCCGCAGGCGGCCAGAGCAGCAAGGTCATGGCAGATCAGATCATGACGGCTGACAAGCGCCGGCTGAAAAGCATGCTGTGCCGGCTGTCGAACGAGGACATGAGAGCGGTGGAAGATGTGATCAAGGTGCATCTGGGGCTGCCGCTTTAGTGCGCTTGCGTTAGGATGCAGGCCGACCCAACGAGGAATGGTTATGAAGATCAAGGTGGCGGCGGTGCAGATGGTGTCCGGGCCGGATGTGGACCGGAACCTGGAGGTGGCTGATGGCCTGTTGGCGCAGGCGGCGAAGCAGGGCGCGAAGCTGGCGCTGCTGCCGGAGTATTTCTGCCTGATGAGCGGCAATGACCGCGACAAGCTGGGCATCATGGAGCCGGATGCGGGCGAGTGGCCGATGCAGGCCGAGGCGGAGGTGCCCCTGCAGTGCTTCCTGTCGGATGTGGCCCGACGGTACGGGATGACGGTGCTGGGCGGGACGGTGCCGATGCGCTCGCCGAAGATCAACAAGGTGTGCAACAGCCTGCTGGTGTATGGCCCGGACGGGCGGCGGCTGGCGCGCTATGACAAGATCCACCTGTTTGGCTTCCAGCGGGGCGACGAGTCGTATGACGAGTCCGTGGCCATTCATCCGGGGCGCACGCCGGTGGTGGCGGACGTGCCGGTGGACGGGGCCTTGCTGCGGGTGGGACTGTCGGTCTGCTATGACCTGCGCTTTCCGGAGCTGTACCGGCAGATGGCGCCGCTGGACCTGATGGTGATGCCGGCGGCCTTCACCTACACGACGGGGCAGGCGCACTGGGAACTGCTGCTGCGCGCCCGCGCGGTGGAGGGGCAGTGCTATGTGCTGGCTTCGGGCCAGGGCGGCACGCATCCGTCGGGTCGTCGCACGTGGGGGCATTCCATGCTGGTGGACCCGTGGGGCGAGGTGTGTGCGGTGCTGCCCGAAGGGGAAGGTGTGGTGATGGCAGAGATGGATACGGAGCGGCTGGCCTCGGTGCGCGAGAGCCTGCCGGCGCTGCGGCATCGGGTGCTTTGAGCGGCACGCGGATGTGGCTGCCCCCGGTGGCAGCGGGATGTCGTGAGGGATTTTGAGTCAGTGACTTTGATGGAAACGAATACGGCAATGAATCGGAATGACGCGGCGGGTGATCCGCTGGCGGTGGCGCGGAGTGTCCTGCTGGAGCCGCATGGTCTGGATGTGAAGGACCTGAACGGGGCCATCGGGCGGATCTTCGAGCACAAGGTGGATTACGCGGACCTGTATTTCCAGTACACCCGCAGCGAGGGCTGGAGCCTGGACGAGGGTATCGTCAAGTCGGGCAGTTTCGCGATCGAGCAGGGGGTGGGGGTCCGTGCGGTCTCGGGTGATCGTTCGGCCTTTGCGTATTCGGACGAGATCAATGCGCAGGCGCTGATGTCGGCGGCGGATGCAACGCGCACCATTGCACGCAGTGGCCGTTCGGGCCGCACGCGGGTGGGGGATGCGCAGGCTGCACCGGCGCGGCGGCGTGGGCGCAGGAAGGCACCGCGCCTGCTGTACGGGATGGATGATCCGATTGCTTCGATGGAGGCGGCCGGCAAGGTGGGGCTGCTGCAGCGGATCGAGGCCTATGCGCGCCGCAAGGATCCGCGGGTGACGCAGGTGATGGCAGGTCTGGCTGCCGAGCACGATGTGGTGATGGTGATGCGTTCGGACGGGGTGCTGGCGGCGGATGTGCGGCCGCTGGTGCGGGTGTCGGTGCAGGTGATCGTCGAGCAGAACGGCCGGCGCGAGCAGGGCCATGCAGGCGGTGGTGGCCGTTTCGATCTGGATTATTTCTCGGACGAACGGGTGTTTGCCTATGTGGACGAGGCGGTGCGGCAGGCGCTGGTGAATCTGGAAGCGCGGCCGGCGCCGGGTGGCGTGCTGAGCGTGGTGCTGGGGCCGGGCTGGCCCGGGGTGCTGCTGCACGAGGCGGTGGGCCACGGGCTGGAGGGCGATTTCAACCGCAAGAAGTCGTCGGTGTTTTCCGGGCGCATCGGTGAGCGGGTGGCGGCCAAGGGGGTGACGGTGCTGGATGACGGCACGCTACCCGACCGGCGCGGTTCGCTCAACATCGATGACGAGGGCAATCCCACGCAGCGCAACGTGCTGATCGAGGACGGAGTGCTGAAGGGCTATCTGCAGGATTCGCTGAATGCACGGCTGATGAAGGTGCCGGTGACGGGCAATGGCCGGCGTGAGTCCTTTGCGCATCTGCCCATGCCGCGCATGACCAATACCTTCATGCTGGGCGGCAAGCACGAGCCGGACGAGATTCTGGCGTCGCTGGAGCGCGGGCTGTATGCCGTGAACTTCGGGGGCGGGCAGGTGGACATCACCAATGGCAAGTTCGTGTTCTCGGCGTCGGAAGCCTACTGGGTGGAGAACGGCAAGATCCAGTATCCGGTGAAGGGGGCCACCATCATCGGCAACGGGCCGGATGCGCTGACGCGGGTGACGATGATCGGCAACGACATGAGTCTGGATCCGGGCATCGGTGTCTGCGGCAAGGACGGCCAGAGCGTGCCGGTGGGGGTGGGGCAGCCCACGCTGCGCATCGAGGGGCTGACCGTGGGGGGGACGGCCTGATGCGCGCCTGGCCGGCGCTCTGACGGGTGAGGGTTGACCCGTGTTTGACGCCGGCCGGGGTTTTGTCCTACATTAGGCCACACTGTGAACGGGGTTCCGTGCCTGTCGGCAGCGTGTCTGCATGGTGTGGCCCTTTCCTGAAGCTTTCTTCGCGTTCTGCTTTCGAGATCCGTTTTCGTGTTCCACGCCGCCCGATTTTATTTTGGCTTTTTCTGGTGCAATTCCGCAGGCGGAATGGCAGGTCAGGCCATGCTCGGGTAACACGAAGAGGGCTTCAACCCAAGAAACCGCCAGCGTTCTGCGACTGGCGGTTTTTTTTCGTCGGTCGCAGAGGGCGGCGGGTTCGGGACGATCCGAAACCAATCTGTACCGGCCCTTCATGGTCTGCTTCCGTTTCAGGCTTTCCGGATGAAGACGATCATGGGGCACCCTTTCCAAGGAGTTCATGCTGATGAGTACCGCCACGACAACTGACGATCTGCGCATTCTGGCCCTGGACGAGCTGGTCACGCCGGCGCATCTGATCAAGGAGTTTCCGGTGAGTTCGGCGGTGGCCGGCACGGTGTCGAAGGCGCGCCAGACGATCCATCGCATCCTGCACGGCATGGATGATCGGCTGCTGGTGGTGATCGGGCCCTGTTCGATCCACGATCCGGCTGCTGCGCGTGACTATGCAACGCGGCTGATGGAGCAGCGCAAGCGCTTCAGTGACCGGCTGGAGATCGTGATGCGGGTGTATTTCGAGAAGCCGCGCACGACGGTGGGCTGGAAGGGGCTGATCAACGATCCGCGGCTGGATGGCAGCTTCGACATCAACGAGGGGCTGCGGCTGGCAAGGGGGCTGCTGCTGGACATCAATGCGATGGGCATGCCGGCAGGCACCGAGTTCCTGGACATGATCACGCCGCAGTACATCGCGGACCTGATCTCGTGGGGGGCCATCGGGGCGCGCACGACGGAGTCGCAGGTGCACCGCGAGCTGGCTTCGGGGCTGTCGTGCCCGGTGGGCTTCAAGAACGGCACGGACGGCAATGTGCGGATTGCTCTGGATGCGATCAAGGCGTCGTCGCAGCCGCACCATTTCCTGTCGGTGACGAAGGGCGGCAACACGGCCATCGTGTCCACGGCGGGCAACGAGGACTGCCACATCATCCTGCGCGGCGGCAAGGTGCCCAACTATGACCGTGACAGCGTGAAGGCCGCCTGTGTGGAGGCGGGCCATGCGGCACTGGCCTGCCGGCTGATGATCGACTGCTCGCACGGCAACAGCCAGAAGAAGCCCGAGAACCAGGTGCCGGTGGCGCAGGACATCGCCGGGCAGCTGGCCGATGGCGAGTCGCGCATCTTCGGGGTGATGGTGGAGAGCAACATCGCAGGTGGACGCGAGGATCTGGTGGCCGGGCGCACGCCAACTTATGGCCGCAGCATCACGGATGGCTGCCTGGACTGGGACAGCAGCGTGACGGTGCTGGAGGCGCTGGCCGAGGGGGTGAGCGAGCGGCGGCTGGCGCTGCGGCGGGGCTGAGGACGAGGTCGAGGCATCCTGTGCGCTCCCGGGGAGCCTCATGTGGGGTGTCACGGGGGGGCGTTCCGGGTACGTTCCGGGGCGCCTGATGTGTGACTGGGGCGGGGCTCCGGTGCGACACGAGGCAACTCGGGTGCGGCCCGGGGGCGACACGGCCGGCCTTCGGTCGCGGGCCCCGGGGCGGCCATCGGGCCGCGGCGCCTGGAGCTGTGGGTACGGCGTCATGTCACGGCAATATGGCCCTTTTGTGCTGCGGAAAGGCAGGGCGAATGGAGCAGATTCAGGAAGTCGCGACGTTGGAACAGGCGGGCGAGGATGTTCAGCCGGAACAGGGGGCCGGTGACCATGTGCCGGCACGCTGCCCGGTGGCCGAGGGACTGGCGGAACGTCGCCTGCAGTCGCTGGGTTCGGGCGCGCGCTTTGCCGAGGAGCTGCATGGGCTTCTGATGCGCACGCCGCTGTTTGCAGGGCTGGGCCACACCGAATCGCGCCTGCTGGGCGCGGTGATGCACGTGTATGCAGCGCAGGCTGGGCAGACGCTGATCACCGAGGGTGATACGGGTGACTACATGATGCTGGTGATGGACGGCCAGGTGGATGTGGTGCGTCGTGACGAACACAACTTCCCCGTGCGCATTGCCGTGGCCCGGCCTGGCCAGACGCTGGGCGAGATGTCGATGGTGGATGGGCAGCGGCGCTTTGCGTCCTGCGTGGCGCAGACCGAGTGCCGGGTGGCGGTGCTGACCCGTGCGGCACTGCTGGCGCTGCTGACGCGCGAGCCGGTGCTGGGCAACAAGGTGCTGCTGAAGCTGGTGAGCCTGCTGTCCGACCGGCTGCGTGAGACGAGCGCCCATCTGGTGAACTGCCTGGGGCGGGCCACCTGAGACGGCTGAATCCGAGGCAGCCCGGAGCCGGGGCAGCCCAGGGTGTGCCGGGTGTAATCCCGGTAGTCCAAGTGTAGGCCTTGGGTTGTGGAAGAGCACGGAGGCCGGCGTGGCCGGCCTGCAGCCCGCGTGATGTCTGTTCAGGAAGAGGAAGCGGCTCAGCGCAGTTCGATGGTGCCGCGGGCAGTGAGGGTGATGGTGGTGTCGCCGCCCTGGCCGGGTACGCTGGGCATGCTGCTTTCGGCGACCTCGCTGCGTGCGGCGGCGGCCAGCGGGTAGATACCACCCGAGTCACTGTCGGAGCGGTGGCTGGTGTCCAGCCGGATTTGTCTGATTTCATAGCCCTTGTAGCCGAAGGCGCTGGCGGTGGCAGCGGCACGGGTACGGAAGGCTTCCACGGCTTCCTTGATGAGCCGGTTCTCTTCGGTCTGGCGGCGTGCAGTGCTGAGCTGGTAATTGACGCCATCGACCTGCAAGTTGCCGGCGAGCTGGCCGGCCAGCCGGGCGACGGCGGCGGTGTCGGTACCTTCCAGTACCAGGCTGCCACGGACCTGCCAGCCATCACGCCGGCCGTTTCTGTCCCATTCCTGATGGGTGTTGATGCCGTTGGCGTAGGCCTTGACGGTCGGTGCCGTTCGCGCCTTTTCCAGGGCCTGGTTGATGGCCTCGATGACCTGGGTGTTGAGTTCCTCGATGGACTTGCCCCGGCTTTCCTTCACGAGCTGCACGCGCATCTGGTCGTTGGGGAACTGCTGGCTGACGCTGGCTTCCAGGTCGACGCTGGGGCCAGCTGCCCAGGCGGCGGTGCTGCTGGCGGCCAGCAGGCCGGCCAGCAGGCGGGTTGCCTGTCGCAGGCCGGAGGCACGGCGGGTCAGGGTGGCGGGACGGGATGCGGCGTGGGCCATGTCCAGGGTGAGGGCGTTATGCAAGGCCATGATGGTTTTCCTTCGGGGTGGGAAGGGGTCGAAAGGGGCCGGCGCAGGGGTGGTGTCCGTGCCGGGCGATGAGGCCGCTCGGGCCGCGAGGGCCTCAGTCGGGAAGAACGCTGCGCGGCGATTCGGGTTGACGGGCCAAGGTGTGCGGGGCCTGCGTGGTGTTCAGCTGCTGGCGCCTGGGCGACGCGGCAGGCGCAGTTCGGCGATGAGGCCGCCGTCTATGGCGTTGTCGAGGTAGATGTCGCCCTGGTGCCAGCGGGCGATGTTGCGCGAGATGGCCATGCCGATGCCAGAGCCGCCGCTGTCACGGTTGCGTGAGGGCTCCAGCCGCACGAAGGGCTCGAAGACGCGCTCGCGGTCGGTCTCGGGGATGCCGGGGCCATGGTCGCGGATGAAGATGCGCAGCTGGCGCGGGCTGTCGACGATGCTGATCTCGACCTGCTTGCCGTAGCGGATGCCGTTGGAGACAAGGTTGTTGATGGCGCGCTTCAGCATGGAGGGCTCGGTGGGGTAGGCGCTGTGGGCGCGGCCGGTGAGGAGCACCTGGTGGCCGGTGTCGGTCCAGTCGGTGGTGATGCCATCGAGCAGGGCATTGATGTCGACGGGGTAGCGCTTGCGCGATTTGCCCAGATCGGCAAAGAGGTCCAGTGACGAGCCCACCAGGTCTTCCATTTCCTTCAGGTCATGGATGAACTTGGCGCGCTGGGCCTCGGGCAGCAGTTCGGCGCGCAGCCGCATGCGGGTGATGGGGGTGCGCAGGTCGTGCGAGATGGCGGCCAGCAGGCTGGAGCGCTCGATGATGTAGCGCCGGATGCGCTCCTGCGTCTCGTTGAAGCGGGCAATGAGGCGCTGCAGCTCGATGGGGCCGTGGGCGGGGATGATGACGGGGCGGTCACTGTCGCCGCCGGCCGGGTTCTTGCCGATGCGCTGGACGGCGCGGTCGAGCTGGCGCAGCGAGCGGGTGATCATCCGGCCGATGAACAGCGACATGAGAAAGATGATGGCGGCCCAGATGAGCAGGCGCGGCAGCAGGGCCTCGACCTGGCTGAGCGGTTCCTGGGGCATGCGCACGAAGAAGGCCGCCGTGGATCCGTCTTCGAGTTCGATCTGGGCCACCACCGAGAAGGTGGCTGGCAGAAGGAAGTAGAAGCGCCGGGCGATCCAGTTCTCGAAGGCATTGGCACTGGGGGGTTCGACTTCGTCGGGGGTCTGGGCGCGGGCCGCGCGGGTGATCTCCACCGTGGTGAGCAGCGGCGGATTCATCGCGTCGCGGATGTCGGCGGCAAAGTTCTTTTCGTACTCGTTGAGTTCGGCAAAGCCGCTCTCGATGTCGATGGGCTGGTTGCCGAGCTGGATGCGAAAGTCGCTTTTGGCGCCCAGTTCGGTGACGACGGCGTTGCGCGCCCCGGGCGGGATGCGGTTGATGAGGCTGGCCGTGCGGGCGATGCGGCTGGCCATCTGTTCGGCATTGAGCCGGTAGATGGAACTGCCCCGGTCGAAGAAGTTGAGCAGCTGGCTGGCCGCCTGTGACAGCAGCAGCGAGGCCGCCAGCACCAGCACCATGCGGCCGTAGAGGGAGCCGGGCAGGAGCTTCATGGCAGGCCGGGGAAACCAGATGCCGTGTGACGGGCGTGTGTGTTGCAGCGCAGGCGGGGCCACGTCGCCTGGCTGATCGCCACAGCATGACGAGCTGACGCAGTGCAGCACCCAAGGGGTCTGCGACCGCCGAAAACCATGCTGCAGGTCCGTGTGGTGCGGTGGGCGGGCGCAGCAGGGCAACGCCCGGTGGTCTGGCGGGCGTGCCGGGGTGGCGGGAGGTCAGGCCACGCGCTCGACATGGGCCGCGAGGATGTAGCCCTCGTTGCGGATGGTCTTGATGATGCGCGGTTCGCGGGCGTCGTCGTTGAGGCGGTTGCGCAGCCGGCTGATCTGCACGTCGATGCTGCGGTCGAACGGCGTGGCTTCACGCCCCAGCGTGAGGTCCATGAGCTGGTTGCGGTCGAGCACGCGGTTGGGGTGCTGGATGAGTACCGACAGCAGCCGGTATTCGGCCCCCGAGAGCGGCACGATGACGTTGTCGGGCGAGATGAGGTGGCGGGCGCCGGAATCGAGCGTCCAGCCGGCAAAGCGCACCTGCTGGGCGTCGCCCAGGCTGGGGGGCAGGGTGCGGGTGCGGCGCAGCACGCCCTTGATGCGGGCCAGCAGCTCGCGCGGGCTGAAGGGCTTGCCGAGGTAGTCGTCGGCGCCCATTTCGATGCCGATGATGCGGTCGACTTCGTCGGCCCGGGCGGTGAGCATGATGACCGGGACGTTGGAGCGCGAGCGCAGCTCACGGCAGACGGTCAGGCCGTCCTCGCCGGGCATCATCAGGTCCAGGATGATGATGTCGGGCCGGGCTTCGTCGAAGACCTGGCGCATTTCGGTGGCGTCGCGGGCCACGGTGACACGGATGCCGTTCTGGCTGAGGTATTCGGCCAGCAGCGTGCGGATCTCTGCGTCGTCGTCCACGACGAGGACGTGATCGGGCGCTTCTTGATTGGGCTGTTGGTTTTCCATGAACTCCACCGGGTCGAAGGAAACTTCCTGAGGAAGGCCTGGACAGATCCTGCATCCTGCCCGTAAGCCGGACAGCCAGCGGGGCCGAGCCTTTCCTGGTGCAGGGGCTCCGAAGTATATGGGGCTCTACTTGGGGCTCTACTTTCCAATAATAAACCCCCGGCTGGCGCGATTGTTGGCCGCAGAGTGGGCTCTTCAGGTTCCCACTGAATGTGTGGGCGGGGTTTTCTTGGGTGACAGGGGCATGATCCGTTACCATCGCAACTTTGACCTGACCAGTGGCTGTGTGACAAAAGCCACATGCGGCGGATACACGGGTCGGTGCCGAAAGGGGTTTCATCGGCCGGGGCTGGGCATGGGGTCCTGCGGGGAACATGCTCCGGTCCGTGCGTTGGTCCGCCCGTCGTACCGGTGCTGCGGTTGCTGCACCGGCATTGTTGAATCGATTCAGATGGGACGGACCTGTTCCATCGGATGTCCTCATGAGCTATCTGACGCGGTTTACTGTCACGGGCAGCGTCTGCCCGTCTTCCCCCATCTTTGGCCAGCGTGCTGCGCACGAGGTGCGGCGTCTAGCTGGCGGCTATGACCAGGTGGTCTTAGCCGGCATCGGCAGTGGCGTGGTCGCCTCGCGCGTGCATCAGCTGCTGCCCGAGACGCTCTTCTTCGAGATCGAGGATGCGTTCGCCCACCGCTTCCAGCAGCAGCATCCCACGGCGCGGGTGTTCGCCGACGGCATCGAGAAACTGTACGACCACTTCCCGGCCCTGCGCGACAAGCGGATCCTGCTGGCCTCGTTCATTCCCACGGCGGGGCTGTTCTACTCCGACGACATTGCCGACTTCTTCACCTATCTGTGTCGCAACGGGGGCTATGTGATGCAGATGCGCTATCTGCCGCATCGCATGAGCGCCCGTTTCTTCGACGGCATGCGTGACCGGGGTGTCGAGAACGAGCGCCTGTTCACGGTGGCTCGCAATCTGCCACCGGTGTCGATGTTCGGTATGCACGCCGCGACGAACATGAACTCGCGCGCTTCGGGCGGCACGTCGTCCGTGGCCGGAAAGCGCGCTACTGTTCAGCACGCGGATGAAGAGGCGCTGGCAGCGCGCGTCGCACTGCGCTCGCTGTAAGCTCAGGCCGCTTCCAGCGGCAATCCATCCTTCAGCAGCTGGATGCGCAGTGTCGGCTGACCCGGCGCAGCACCTTGTCGCGTGCTGCTGGCTGCCGGCAGGGTGCGTGTGCTGGTCCGGATTCGGCTGCTGATCACCCCCTGCCTTTGCAGCAGCTCCCGGGTGGCCGCCAGGCGCGCCTGGGCCAGCAGCGCATCCTCGGCGCTGCTCAGGACTTCGACACGAACCTCATCGGCCTGGGCCAGGCTCTTGCCCAGCCGTGTCATGACCGGGTGTCGGGCATCCAGTTGGGCGCTGTTGTCGGCAAAAGGCAGCGAAGTCCAGCGCGAAGATGACACGATGACGTTGTGCGGCCCGGATGCCGTGGCAGGCGTGGTGCCTGCCGGCTTGCCGGGGCGGGGCGCTGTGCTTGGGGCGGTGGCTGCGGTTCCCTCAGGGCGGTCGGCCTTGAGAGATCCACGGGCTTTGAAGCCCGGTTCGTTCGTCGGTTCGCGGTAGCTTGCTGTTTCGCGGTGGCTCGCTGTTTCGCGGTGGCGCAGCAGGCGTGTGCCATGGCGATCCGCGGCCGATGCCAGGTTCTCGGCTGCACCTGGCTGGGTAGGGGCAACCGGCTGCACCATTGAGGCGCGCAGGCCGGCGGCCTGATTCAGGTTCGGGTCGGCCTGTACCCCAGCGCTGCGTTCCAGCGCCTGCCGCAGCGGTGCCTTCAGCAGCACGCGATTGCGGGCCTGTACATGGGCGGCCCAGGCGGGCGTGTTGCCCAGCTGTCGCGGGGGCGGGGTGAGCGCCTTGGGGTTGGGCGCAATGAAGCTGGCATTTTCGCCCTGGCGCAGCAGGATGCCGGCATGGGTTCCTTCCACGGCCAGTACGTTGCCCACGGCTTCGCAGCCCAGCAGGGCGCCCGCGTTATCGAAGCAGCTCAGGTCACTAGGCACGGGGCGCTCGAATTCCACATAGGTATGGCTGCCGTCATCGAAGGCGGCGGCCAGGCCGGTTTCGCCCACCTGGTAGCTCAGGTAATAGGGCTCGCCATTGGCATCCTGGCGGGCGGCCTCCTGCACGGCCTCGGGGGTCAGCATCCGTTCCGGAATCCGATCGGGCTGCGTCACGGCGCAACCGGCCAGCAGCGAAACAGCCAGCAAAGTGGGCAGGGTACCCGAGGAAGTGCTCCGACCCCTGCGAGTAGGCCGGGACAAGGGGCCAGTGGCATGCAGGGGGATTGAGGCGCAGCGGGCGGCGAGGCGGGACATGGGAAATCTCCTGTGGGGATGCATCGTTTCTCTGGTGTGTCATGGCTCCTTGCCGTCGCCGTGCCTTCATGAGGGATGTGGACAGTGGCGTGTAGCGGGCGAGGGAGCTCAGACGGCGCCGGGTGACAGCGTGTGGCGAGACCGGTTGATGGGATGACAGGAGATTAGGGATTGCCGTGCATGCTGGCGTGGGAGTTTTCTGGCAGCTTTACCGACGGCCTAGGCCGGATGGCGCACAATAGACCGTCGGGGCCGGGGTATGCGCAAGGTTGGCGGGCCCGGTGGGTGCCTGGGCGGCCGGAGCCGTGCAAGGCGAACGTGCGCAGACATGCCGCCGGTGGTGTGTCAGAAAGACGCTGAAAGTGGCGAAAAGGACGCAGAAGAAGAAAGATGACGGCGACTACCGTGGTGATGCTGCTGATGATGGGTTGCGGTGGCGGCTTTCTGGCGGGCCTTCTGGGCGTGGGCGGCGGCATGGTGCTGGTGCCCTTCCTGGTGATGATCTTTGACCATGCGGGGCATGACCCGGCCATGGTGGTGCAG